>Ga0302221_10001449_pt1 | contig 15346 bp, 17 predicted proteins | sample II_Palsa_E2_1_FD_193517 | JGI IMG/M metagenome (GOLD analysis project Ga0302221, IMG submission 193517) | Peat permafrost microbial communities from Stordalen Mire near Abisko, Sweden - II_Palsa_E2_1 | ecosystem: Environmental > Terrestrial > Soil > Palsa > Peat permafrost | place: Sweden... | reverse complement strand
AAATATAAAATTAATAAAAATATAAAATTAATAAAAATATAAAATTAATAAAAATATAAAATTAATAAAAATATAAAATTAATAAAAATATAAAATTAATAAAAATATAAAATTAATAAAAATATAAAATTAATAAAAATATAAAATTAATAAAAATATAATTTTATAAAGTTATTCGCTATATTTATATAATACTAGTACGTGATTATATTTAACTTTATAAATCACTAAAATCACTTATTTTTAATACATTCTATTATAATAATTATTATTATTATAATAGCCAACTCGTGACGTTCTCTAAGCACTTTGCTTTTAGCATCCAGAACATTTTTATATAATTGTAGAGCCTCAACATACTCGCCTCTATCCTCGCATAGCCTGGTAAGCTGGTTCTTATTAGCTAACGTGCGGGTATACTGAGCACCTAATACTCTCTCCCTGGCCTGCAGCGTCACTCTGCCCAAGACCTCCGCCTCCTCATCTTCACCAAGATAGTCAAGTACAGAGACGAGGTTTGCTTGTGTCGTTAGCGACCATGGATGTTCGGATCCGATTGTCCTTTTCTCGATCTCGAGGAGCTGGTAATAAAGAGCATGCGATTTATCATTCTTCCCTTGATCACGAAGGCACCAGCCAAATTGTGGATACCGGTTAAAGTATGCGGATGCTCAGGGCCTGAGACCTCTCGACGGATGGCTATAATAGCTCTATGATTTGATTCGGCTTGACGTGTTGTTTCTGGCCGCAGAGCGCCCTTGCGATGCCATGCATGCTGTTGAGTACATTTGGATAATATATTCCGAGAGTTTTGGTCTCGATATAGAATCTTTTAATATACTCTATATCTATATCCACGAACTTCTTTTGGCCTCCGAGTAAAATAGCGAGAAGATATATATTATTTAAAGTTTTCGGGTATTTTATACTAAATATTTTTTTTTCTTGTCTTTAAAACCTTTTAATAAATCTTTATATTTTTATAATAAACTTTAAAAAATAATATAATACTAAAATTTTCTTTAACTTTAATAAAAATAAAATCGTTTAAATTAAGAGTTTCCCGTTTAATTTTAAAGCTTTCTAAGCTAGACTAAATTATTAATAATAAAGACTTAAATATATTTTTACTAATATTAGTAAGTTTATATAAAAGAGTGTTTGGAGACTCTTGAGCTTGCCGGTACTTATAAATACTTTAAGTACACTGTCGAGAAGTTAATCGACCTTTAACTATTTATAAACATATATTCCTAAAGCTGGGGGGGGATTTATTTACTAATAAATTCTGCCGGGCAGTGAAAAAACTAAAGATTAAAAAAGATTTTAAAAAAGACTTTTAAGATTATAAATTTAATTTATTTATATATATCGCTTATAATAGACTATAATATTAAAGGACACCTAGACTAATATTATTAATAAAACTTTATTTTTTTAATTTATTATAATAAAAATTATTTTATATTAATAAAAACTTTTATTAATATTTTTTAAAATTTATTAAAATATATTATTAATTTATAATTATTTAATTTTAATTTTAATAATATTAAGCAAAACCACGTGTTTTTATAAACAAAATAAAAAGTTATATCTTTTTAATACTTTTAAAATTTTAATAATTTTTTAATAACTTTTACTTCTACCGAAAATGGAATCGTTTTACATCTCGCAATCATCGACCAATACCAACGGCACAAGCTCTACTTGTAAAAGACCACCATGTAGACGTCCCTTCGTTGCATGCATCGAATCAGGTGCAATGGCTACTGAACACACCATGTCAAGTAGCAGGAGTACCAGTCGCTGTCGAACTGGGCTAAGACCTCGTCGCTCTCCTCTTCTTTTCCGCCTTCATCCTTGGTAACCTCTGATCTGGCCCCTGGGGCCAGCACGCCCTGAACTCGCGCTTGCACCTAGTTCCTCCATTGTAACTATCTATCCGCATTGTCGACAACAAAATCCCTTCTTGAGCTCTAACTCAAGATGTCGCAAAGTAGGTACGAACTTATACAATACTCATCAGGCTATATAGGAGACATCGAGAGCGAGGGGAAATACAGCGATGACAGCTACTCAGAGAACATTATTCTGCACCGCAGCGTTCCCGAAGCAGGATATCTTCAAAGACTTCAGGGCTACTGCGACAAAATTATACCAGTCTCCATCGTCCACATAGTCCCTGCGCTTTTGATTCTGTCATGGTCCTTGACTGGTGTACTCTCCGGCTATTTAATATACCAAAGCACTCGAAAGGGACCCGGTAATCCGATTTCCCTTCAGGTTCTTTACTGTAAGCCTAGCCGCAAGTCTTCTTCTGGAGGTCAACATTTAAAATAACCATACTGATCTTTCCAGCTCCGGCGCAAGAGCTCTTGCAATATGAGTCTAAGGTATTCAAGTCCGGTTTCGGGGACACATCCATTCTCGATACCATGGTGCACCTTCACCAGAGATTGAAGCAAATTGGAATGTCGTTGAGAATTGTGAGATTATTACAAATCCTCTTCTATATATTTCGAGGCAGTTGTCTCATCAGGACCCACCTAGTTTGACCTATCAAAATCAACAAATATGAGGCCGCACTTATTCCGAACAAGACCTGGCCCATTGTGCAAGAGCCTGGGCAGTATATTGCTGTCTCGGACGTTTGCACCACTTACATTATCTGGTAAGATATCTCTCAGTCATAATCACGCGTGTACTAACAATCACTGTAGAACATGATCCAACATCCAGAATACTACAAGCCTACCCACAACAACATGATAGGCGAGGATGAGCTATTTGGTCCTCAGCATATCGCACACTGCATTGACTCTATTCGCCAATCACTAATGTGCATGTCTGATATAAGTGTGATTGTGTGGCAATGGGATATCCATGACCAGGTCTCAAAACCTGTGGGTAATATAGCACCCACGTGTCGGAATTTTGACGCAATTCGTAAGTAGGCTGCGAATCGCAAACTTGTGGAGGAGTTTGATAAGTTCACTTATGTAGCGGACGATCCACTAGCTGGATTCTTCGATGGAATGCTGCATTTTGAGCTATGGGAACAACACATGTAATAGAATTAAGTAAATCTTTACTGCTCACTACAAATGAAGACTTTTCATTTGCTCTTATTATTTGAGAAGCATGGTTGACTTTATCTAAGTAGATCTTGGAAATTGTGGACATGAAGAAGCCATAGCCGGTAGAAGTTCTGAGGATTGTTGGAAAAACGACAAGGCCTATGTCAGAAATTCATTGATGTTCAACGGTCACAAAAATATAAATTCCTATCTCATCCAAAATTCCCAACATTCTCCTATCATCTAGTCCACATCTTGGATACCATCGCTCGTTCAAAGCCACCATAGTATCTCGAATCAATTCACCCTTTCCCAAAAGATGATCACCACAGAATTCCGCTACAGCAAATTTCGAAGATCATTCATTAAGCGGTTTCTGTTTCACCACCGCTCGAGTGACCTTTTGCCAAGCATAGGTACATGCTACAAGATGATATTCCCACGTGGACTTTACTTGATCGTGCTCGCCAAGTTGCACTTCCTCTATTGTGAGGATCTCAAAATCTCCTTCTCAGCAGTTACCCAGGTGAAATTGTACATTTTGTTCATATCATCGAACAATTACCCATTCCAGCACTCGGCTGACGTCCAACCAAAGCTGAAGATATCAAATCGATAGCCATGAAGTAGAGCTTCCCTAAAACTTTTTCGACACTTAGTGATGATTTGATTCAAAGGTATAGATGTATTTATCGACGGTGGGGGAGGCTGTAATTTCACCATAACGAGAAAAGTAAAATTATAAAGAGTGCTAATTCGAATGTCATCACAATGATAAAAATGCTTGGTCACGTGTCTATTAAGAGTTTTTGGCGTGGAATAGTGGGAATGTCAAATTTTTCGTTGTCGGGTAGGCTTTGGTAGCCAGAAGAAGCCATTTGAAAGTCGAAGGGCAGACTTGGCTGCTGAGCACTGGATATAATGCTTTCTTACACCTGGTACTTGAAATTATGCAGGGGATGTAAGGAATGCCTACCTGAGTTGGAATGGAACCCGAAGACGGAAGCTACTAGACTCCACTTAGCTATGTTAGCTGCTACGGTCGGAAGCGCAGCCTAGCATCACTTCGACAATTCTTGCCACCAAGTTAAAAAAAAACTTTAATTGCATATGCTCATAAGTAGGTTCCTTGTGAGGTTAGACTCCGTTAAATATTCTTCTAGCCCAAATAAATGTTCGACTTCCAGTCTGCATTTCGATGTTGCGGAGGTTGTCTCATGCCTGCCAAAGCACCGGAAGGGAGTGAGGGGTTGAACAACGACTGGAGTATATGTGGAACTCAAAGAAATTTTCGCAGGGAAGAGCTAGGTCTTCATTCTCGGATTACTTATGAACGGACATGAGTCGGAATTGAGCTAACAATTTCACCAGAATTCCCGTGGTACCTTAGTGAATACTGCTCTAGAGCCACTTGCAACATATTATCCAAATCCACTTCAACATGCCGCTGGTGAAGCCTTTCACTACAGTAGAGAATCAATGAGGAGAGAAGCACCGGTATCAAGAATATTTTGGGACTAGGATTTTGAAGCACGACCATGTTAGCTCTTGATTATCAAGATACCTTCTACTATCCGGGAACCCCTGAGATTCAGGATGACAAGATTTTCAGCATGGAATATGGTCATTTGAGGCAATTGTAGAGAATTACGATGGGGAGACAATTATTGATGGTACAGGCATGCTGGTGATGCCAGGTCTGGCGCGTCTTCATTTCCACACCTCTGCTGCAAAGTTTGAAGCATCACATAGCGTTTTGAGGAGCCAGAAATGCTGACAAAGCGGAAGGCTATGGAGATAATCTACCCTTTTAGGAGTATTTAGACATCGTTTGGTAATCTTCAATTCGTACTCTCACGCCAAAAACCTGCCGTACTGCGGCGCTGCATCCCTACGTCACGGTCTTTAAGTCTCAAACCACCACTGTGACAATATGTATCGCCATTTAGACTCTCTCGCCAGCGCTGGATTGCAGATGGGCATTCGAGTGGTGACTAGCAATGACGTCGCGCTTCCCGAGCATGATCTCTATTCTGTTTAGGACAACGTCCTGGCCTTCAAGCTCGACATTAATCTCGGTAATGGGCGTATCAAGTCTAGCTTAGCCTCGAATTGATACCACTTTCTGAGACACCGGTGCTCATAGAAACTGGACGATGAAGAAAGAGCTTGGAATTGGAGCCCACCTCCATTGGTGCGAGAGCAGGCGAGTAGCATGAAACGCTTGGCAAGCGACCAGTTGAGATGGCATATGAAGCTGTGATACTCTGCTCAGATTGTTTAACCGCCCATTGCGTGCACGTCCAATAGTGAGGTCCATCTCCATCTGCTGGCCGAGACTAGTACATCATTCCATACAATGTGGGTCTAAATTTAAAGTTTGGGGAATGGAGTTGTTTGAATTCAGAACTTGCTCAAGGCAGGTATAAATATCGGGTTGGGAGTTGATATTTGCGAGTGCCATAATTCAACAGATATGTTCGAGGAGATGAAGATTACTTCGGACAAGCTTTGGATCCGAAGAAAAATATGATTTTACTCCGCTATTGACAGCCCGAATGAGGAGTGAAGGGGTATGTAAGAGAGCGATCTTGTGTTCAAAAGCAATGGGACAGCCGTGGATACCGTGATTGTTGATGGAAGGGTCGCGGTCGAGGGGAGAAAGGTTTTGGCGTGGACGTGGAACAGGTTCAGCTGGATGTATATCTTTTGTTCCATGATCTCGTGGCCTCAGGGCCGAAAGTGATGGTAGAGCAGGACATGCAAAAGGAGAGTAGTCTGGAGCCCTCAGCGCAATGAAATTGGGTCCAAGCATGTTTGCAATGCTTGGTCGAAATAGTGGGAACTGCACTATACTACATGCCAGCGAACTTGATGTCCACTTCTTAGCACTGCGAGAGCCCCAACTGCGTTATTCTTCATGTGCCTCGTCTGCCGATTCGTGTATGTGTTTTGTCCGTGTCTGGGCATCGGCGCGAACTGTTGGTATGGATGGATAGTGGCCTCTAGGCCTTACCCATTCCCAAGACCTGAGCTCCTGGAAGGCGTCGTGATCTTCGATAAGTTGACGGCAAGCATAGAGTCTGCGGCAGTAAAGCAACGGTCTGCGGAGCAGTAACGTGTATCGTTGGGAATATACCTTCCGCATCGCGATATTTTGACGAGGAGAAAAAGGGGGCGCGCCGAGCTATAAATGCAAGTGCGCACTGAGGGGCCGATATCAAAAGTCGTCTATGAAAGAAGGGCGAGGTTTCGCAAGGCAATGTTGCTGAGCATGGCTGGCAACTCTGCTGCAGGAGGATGACCCACAAATCACTTTAGATGTGGATGTTGATTATCTCCCTGGCGCGAAGATAGAGGTCCAGATTCGGTGCAAATTTTCGTATAACGATTAAGTATAGTAATTGCTTATACGAAGTAACTTCTGACGTTCCGGAAAGCTGTACTCCCGCAACTTGATTTGGGCATTCCAAAATATCAAGTCGAACTGTTATTCCTTAGAGCTACCTACTTCAGATGGAGTTCCAGTCTAGTAAGAGGTGTCATCTCTTGACACACCGGCTTGCTCCTTCTCTTCCATCATCTGGAATCTCTTCTCATCCCTTTCCTCTAGCTCCCCGGTCGGTGTGCGCTCTCTACGTCGTTTCTGCGTCCAAGCTCGGGTCGTTGTAACCTTCTTCGTTCTCTGATTCACAATTGACATTTGCTTCTCAGCCTCAGCGAGAAGTTCACACAACTTTTCCGCAGTTATAATGATCTCTTGCTGGAGAATTTCCACTGGGCCAGGCACATCTTCCGGAACGAAGTCGCGCAGACGAAGGCGAAGTTCTCCAGTACTCTTTGGATCCCCATTTGTATCTCGGAAGATCTGTAAACCATCTTTCAACTGATGCCAACCAATTCTCCGTTGGCAGAACTCATCTGCTCCTTAATCACCTCAACTAGCACTCCCTCTCCATTTGGATCATGGATAACTTCTGGTCTCCAGATTGATATTGTTGCCTTTCTCCCCGCTCTATATTCAATATCCAACCCCACCACAACTCGGATATCGGAATCAGACCCAAGTATGTAATCCTATGCGAGGGTGCTCAAGTGTTTTCTTTTTGTGCGTACGATACCTCAATCACGACCCGGGATATGGTGCATCTGAATATCGAAACTGTCAGTCCGGGTCGTGTCTGCCGTAAGTATTATCTCGTGGGTTAATCGTTGCAGATCCATATGATATGATTTTGCCTGCAAAAGATGCGGCTTCTCCCTTCACATCACCCAACTGTTGTTTCAGCTCTGCGACAACGCCTCTGGAAAAGATTTCGTGTAAATAGGTGGGCATTCGAATAGCAAAAAGATTCAAAGACGGAAAGGTGTCGTATCTGCGTATGTGCAACATAGTCAGCCAGGATCTGCGTACACCAAGGCCGCTCTTCCCCATTCTCACCGGAGCTTCTGCTTTGCAAACCCCCCAAGACCTTCGTCTTTGCCAAACTGGCGCGACAGCTCAGCAAAGGCGTCAGATTCCAGCTTACTGACGCTCCAAGGTTCACACCAGGGCCAAAGCCCGCTCTGTATATGCGCAATTCTCGTTGTGAGACGCGCTACCCCTGGAGCAACGCTCTCATCTGTCGGGGGCGGACTCGGTGGTGAACTGATCAGGCTCTCTGGTGGCGTAACTTGATGGTGAATCTGATGTCCAGTCCCCATCATAAGATTTCGCAGTCCGCCCTTGGATGCGCAATTGCGCCGGGTGGGCGAGAATGATGGTCGCAGAGGAGCGAGAGGGCTGTACCAGTCGCCAGATAATCACGTGATATTATGTAATGGCAATCAAAAAAATAGCAAAACGTCTCTTTTTCAAAATGAATTTCATTTGAGAAGGGATGCTAGGGGGCATGTAACGAAGCAGACTAGGAATTCTTATCTGCACGGCAGTTTTCGTAATGAACGAATAAAAATAAGCTATAGGTAGGTAGGAAGAGCGGATACCGACCGAAACTTCATCCTCCCTTATTACCTGATTATAATGTCTTCATTGATATTCTTATTACTAGAGTAATTGCCCTTTGACTTTAATGAAAGGGCGAGGAGCAAAGGCGCTATGTTTAAGAAGAGAGGCTTAAGATTCTATATATACGACGTAAACGTGTCGGCTCTAAGGTAGACCAAACAGTGCTTTTAACACTGAAAATTGAGCAGTGCGTCACGAGTTCCTCTATCATTAGGTTGTTTGCGAAAGCAGGGCTGTATGTGCACGAACAACTCGACTTGCGGCTTACCGATTACTAAACTTTTCAACTGAAAACTGGACAGTGGTTCACGAATCCTTCTGTGATTAGGTTGCTTTGGGGAGTTGCTGGGGAGTGGGGGAGGCCCGCTATACCGCGGATAATTGGGCATAGACGGCTCAGACGTTCTCAGTACCTCACATTTTCTTAAAACTGAAAATGGGGAAGTGGTGTATAAAACCTTCGCCCATTGGGTCGTTTGGTAAAACGGCTCAGACGTTTTCAAAGTCGCGGTTATTTTCTTAAAACTGAAAATGGGGAAGTGGTGTATAAAACCTTCGCCCATTGGGTCGTTTGGTAAAACGGCTCGGTGTCGATCTGGACGGCTTGGCTCGTCAAAACTCAAGACTGGGTAGTGGTTCACGACCCCTTCTGTGATTGGGTTATTTAGCAGAGAGCAGCGCTCAGCCACCACGCCCATGGAATTGATGCATCTGGAGAATTTCTCAGAGGACTTAAGATCAATTCTTAAGCGTTGACAACAGTGGAGGTAAATAGTACATAATGAGTAGCTTTTAAGATCTCTGGTCGCAAAACCGCTTTCGGGGCATTTATTTGACATTTTTTGCTTTTTTTTAGTCTCAAGATTGAAGATAAACTGAGGGCTGGTTGCTGCGTGTGGGCTGGAAAAGCTTCCGTGGCGGGGGCGGGGTCGAAAAGTTTCACTTACGGAAGGCCACAAGGACCACATGTACAAATCGTCCTTATCGCTTTCCGTATCCACTGGCCAAGAACGCCCTGAGCGGAACTACCACGAGGCACGAGCACCCTGTAGAACACCAAAAAATTAAAACTTTTCAACGTGCTTAAAAACCCCTAAAAACTTCGTACGTTATAAAGAATGCTCGAATATCTCATTTTGCTTCTCCGGATTCTAGAGTTTGCATAGCCAAATCGAGGTTCAAGCAGGCTATCTATCGGCAAACGCGAACACTTGTACCCCACTGCTCGGCGGCCAATAACAGAAGCATTCTAGCACCGGCACCTAATTTTCAGGTTTGGATAGACTACGGCCCGCAGTGTTGCGCTGAGCCGTGCCCTTGCTGCACGCATACCTCGGGCAGCAGCATGCCAATGGGAGAAGGGTTTTTCCACTGCTACCTTATTTTTCATTCCAACCAAGCACAGCCCTACAACTTACAGCTGAGCCGTTCCTGACCCAGTAATCCAATTAAAGATAGATTTGTTGGCCGGCACCTTATTTTTCGTTTCCAGCTTCGGGCTTTCAGCTTTGTGCGCTGTGCCGTTACTCTGCCTAACATGACTCGGCAGCAGCAATCCAATAAGGAAAGAATTCGTGAGCCGATACCCAGTTTTTATATTCAGTCTATGGCTGCCGTAGAGCTTTGTGCTAGGCCGTTACTCTACTCCCTATAGAACCCGGCACTAGCAATCTAGTGAGAGAAAGGTTTCGACTGTCGCCTCGTTGAGCCCAATTTTTCGATTTGACTTCGAGGCTCCGTGTTGGCGGCTGAGGAATCACCCGTACCCGTACATGTCTCGGCAGTAGCGATCCAATGAAAGAAGGAGTCGTCTGCCGGCGCCCAATTTTCATTTTCGAGTTTGCCCCGCATGTATCTATTTGGCTGAGCCGTTACCCCGCTCACTCCTTGGCAGCAACAATCCAATAAGAGCAGGATTCGTTCGCCAGTGCCTTATTTTTGGTTTCCAGTGCATGTTGAGTCACAAATGCTAGCTGAGCCGCTAATCGCCACTAAAGGGATGGGACACATCGGAGCGAACGCCTTAAGTGTAGATCAGATGTCGCCTTGTTGTTGTAAAGGTTTTACACTTACAAGTAATATAAGCAGCGTGCACTTGCATTCACTATATATAGCAGCAACCGTCTCCGTCTTATAGGTGTCTCTCACTTGTATCCATCCCCTTTACATGTTTAAGAAAGTAGTAATCTAATAAGAGACGATTTTTTCCACCGATGCCTAATTTTTCGTCTTGAGTACGGAGCCGTTGAGCCTCACACGGCTGATGCATACAGCAAGGGAGCAACAATCCACTGAGAAAAGGATTCGTCCGGCGCAACCCAATTTTTGGTTTGAATTCCAGGATCGGCGGAGGCTGCAGTTGAGCCGTTACCCGCTTATACATATCTCGGTAGTAGCAATCCAATAAAAGAAGCATTCGTTCGCCAACACTTAAATTTTCGTTTCGAATTTCGAGTTTTGAGCTTCTGTCTGCAGAACAACTGAGCCGTTACCCGCTCGTGCATCCAGCATATGCCAAATCACCGCTCCTCCGCTTTCTTAACCTGTCCCCGAACCCTCCAGCAATCTTATTTCAAAAAAAGCTATTTATTAACCCAAGACTAGAAGCATTCGTTTAATAGCATCCCTTTTGTGAATTCCTGTTTCACGACGACTAGATAAAGGACAACTCCGCAGTTGTCAAAATATTCCCTGGGGCAAATAACATTAAAGAAGCTCCACTTACCTAAACTAGTCGTTTTGTTACGAGAACCCCTTTATATAAAGAATCATCCTTAACCATTAAAAGAAACGTGAATGAGATATGTGATTACTAATGAAAAGATTAATGCTCTAGCAATTCATGATCCAGAGAGGCAACGCGAGCAGAAACGTTGCTTCGCTATGCTATATTCTTCGAGTGATAATTACTAAGTAGTTGTCACTTGGTTAAGTCTTGAAAAGGAGTGGTAACTTTTAGGGTTAAGGTGTCAGAGCCTCGGTTAATGGCTTTTAGGGTTTATTTCACCAACGGCATATACTTTTATAGTGAACACGAAGTTCGAAAACGAAAACTTAGGTGCCGATACTGTCTTTTTGTTGCCATTGGGTGTCGAGCCCAACGGCTCAGCCCCTTTCCAGCAACCCCTCAAGAATCGAAACGAAAACTTAGTTGCCGATACTGTCTTTTTGTTGCCATTGGGTGTCGAGCCAAATGGCTCAGCCCGTCGGGCAGCAACGCACAAGAATCGAAACGAAAACTTAGGTGTCGATCTAATCGTGCTATTGCTATTTGTTGTCGTGGCCAACAGCCGTCCGCCTCACTTTTGATTTGGTTGGGACTCGGCGCACCCGATTTGGTGTTACTATTAATGGCCGTGAGGGCCACCCACGGCTCAGCTCATCCGAAAACTGAAAATGAGGAGGCGGCGCCGCACTGCTCCTCTCATTGGTTAGCAGATTTTGTGCATAACCTTCTTTTCCCTCTACTTCAACCTCCATGAAAATGTATAGCTTTTCTCCAAATTCTATCCGTGCCTATCCAAGCTTTAGGGAATCGAGAGTGAGTTTATAGGAACTTAAAAATCTAAAACTCAAAGGATATTCTTCCTTATTTCAAGAAATAATTATGTTCTCTTCCCCGTAAAAGTAGTCGTAAATATTCGAGTAATAGCTGCTTTCGGACCGCGCCTTGACTTTAAAAGAATTAATACTTCCTATTCTTTGCCATCTTATTTGAAAGATAAACGTAAAAGGGAAACAAACATTTTGTTCTTAATATAACTACACATATTGATCAAGGTCAAGTACAGAATTGGCGATTAAACTCCAAGCCTTGGTCTGAAAGACTGTCACATATCTCTGAGTCCCTGCCAGCTGAAACTTGTCCAGCTTAACGATTCCTCGACATACAAGTGAGTTGCAGGGAGATATCTTGGTGCTGTTGTCGCAATGCCGCATCTTGAGGTGGCTCGCGATGCAAGGCAATGCTGTCAGGGAATCAGTCTGTGGTTAAGATAAGGTACTCAAAGCTGAAACATTAGCTGCACGGTGTACTTAGTTGCAGGTACAACAGCGTTTGCATTATTATTGGATCGCCGAATCGAGGGGCATGCATGATAGGTAACGGCCTAGCCGAGCCACACACCGAGTACTCTACAAAATAAGATGCAGTTGCATTTGCGGTCCTGTTATTGGGTCGCAAAGTAGTGAGATGGAGGAATACAAAACTCCTCGGCGCTAAAAATAAAGAGTGGGCGACGCCCCGTGAGTGGGTGACGATTGTTAGTTTAAATTCAAGACATGAGTCGAGGTATACTCGTGTTTTTTTTTTTTTTTAAAAAAAAAATATATATATATATTTTTAAATATTTTTTATTATTATTAAAAAAATTAAATTTTTTAAATTTTTATTAATTTTTTTATTAAAAAATTTATATTTTAATTATTTAATTAAATTATATTTATTATTATTTAATAAAATTAATAATTATATATAAAAAAAAATTTAATTTTATATTTAAATTTTAATTTTAAATATTTAAAATTAAATTTATATTTTATATTTAAAATTTTTTTTTTATAAATAATAAATAAAATATTTATAAAAAAAAATTATATATATATATTTTTTAATTAAATTCTTTTTTATTAATATTTTTTATTATATATATATATATTTTAATATAAAAACTTAATTTTAATTTTTAAATACTTTTATTATTAAATTATTTACGCAAAGCATCGAGGATATTTAATCCTTCCTATAAGCTTTTGCCCCTAAATTCTTGTCGGGCGTCATGACGAGGGCCTCTTTCACTGAATCACTGTAGGTCTTTCGGGCGGATCACTCTCCGACCCCCCTTCTCCGCTCGCTTAAACCCATTCACGTGACTTACAGGAATCTTGTCCGTCAGAACATCCCGACCCACGCTATACATAAGGTAAGAGAGGTAATGTAGCCACAACGGAATCGAAATTTATCCCTTCGATGCAATTATTACCGTGATCTGGAAGACTTTATAAGATTTAATGGAAAGTGATTGCATATGTACGATTAGTAGCGACCGAAAGGATTAATAGAAAACCCTGGGTTTACATCCTACATCTTGTTATAACTAAATGACCAGCTGCGAGCTCAATCCAACAGAGAATTGACCAACAAATTATTGCATAGTTCTCCACAATGCTCGAATCAATTAAAAGCACGGACACAGAAGGAAACCCCGCTGTACGAAAACCATCAAGGCCAATCCAGGTAGAAGAAAAGTCTAACATTCTCCTTTCCCTGCCGCCAACCGTCCAGCGGCGGTGCTAATGAATTTCTATGCGGAATTGAGACCGGAACCAGAACCAAAACTTCCTCCCTGGCCCTGCGAGCCCCGAGATGAGCTAGTTAGCAGACAATCCCTTTTCACAGACGTGGGAGATAACCTACTGAAGAGGTTGAACTGGATGACGACGTGCTACTCGAACCTTCCGAGAACATTTGCCGACGAACCTTTGTCGAGCCGGTCAATGCAGAGCTCTTTGAATAATCCTTAGCGGCTTGTCGCCAATCCTGTATGTGGCTGTCAGTTACAAGGACCTTCCATCTCCTCTACCATGGCCATGCCTGCGTACTTGACTGTTGTCTGGTTGGTTTCACGGTTAATCGAGACGTTGCTTTTGGTTGATTGGCCCATCGTAAGTGCCTATGCTGATATCCTTATCAATAGCTCGAAGAAGTGGAGGAAAGAGTCTTGTATTAATTTTTGTAATGCTATCGCGTATCGTTTACTCAGCGACACATGGTCTCTGTGGCCAAACTTCCCGAAGTACAAAAAAAAAAAAAACTACAATTCACAGGTTCAATTTCGGAAGCTCCCCAGTTCTGTGTGACATTGATGCAAGATTACAAGGGAAACTTGGAATAACCCGCTGACGTGAAAAGATTAAGGCTCTTGGCCGACTCTTTCTCAGAGAGAAGTTGAACGTGGCGGCAGGCTTCCTCTACAGAGTGATTTTTGACAATGGTTATCTCGCTGAATGAAGAGCGATGCTTTGGTATACGAGAGCTCCAAGGTCGCGTAGGGACGAGCCTCAATAGTGAGGAATCCTGTGTGGTACGGGGAGTGTAACACCTGCGCAACTCTTTAACGTAAATGCCCCAACTCCCATGTAATTCAAGAGTTTTAACGGGCGACCTCTAGAATTTTTACCAGCCTGCCTATAAAAGTACGTGTTTTCGAGGATTTTGCTTACCAAAGATCACTTAATATATATTTCGAAGTCTAGTCTAATTTAGTGTTTCCAAATAAAGCCTTAAAAGTATAATTTGACTGATTTAATTATATGTATTTGAGTTTAGAGGGAATGCGTGTTATGCTTATTGAATAAAGTGGAAGTGAATTCCTTCAATTGACTTTCGCTAGCCCTGAAAACATCGCTAAAAATGATCGCCATTTGCGGCTCTTGTTGGAGTGCACGAAGCTTATAATGCCCCACCAAACGGGCTGAAGGAATCACTTGCGTAATTTGAGATTTGGGGATCACGGATGTCACCGGTTTAGATTAGATGGGTATCAAGCTCGTAAAACAAGAAGCCTCTGCCGCCGCAAAGCAGAGACACTATTACTCATTACACGAGGACTGCTTTTTACATTGCTGGTTAGTGGTTCACGTGCTTACAGTTTCACTCCTGTTTCACCACTCTCCTTCTTTTGCACATATCTTCAGCTTGGATAGCTTCTTAGCTCTTCAATCGATCCTTCCTGAAAGGCAACCGACACACATCGTGATCAAAAATATTTCAATCAAATAAAATTGAAATTCAGAGGGACACAGGTGGATTCATAATGCAAGCCGAGCTCACCAAGCATTTGCGGATTTCTTCCGATGAAGCCCGTTCTCGTGGAGGCAGCTCGATCGTTTCTCGAAGGCAAAGACTGTCTTTTTCCAAGGGGAAAGATCTTGTAAAACACCGACAGGAGATTCACGTTGAATGAATACGAGTAGAACAAGATAAATGGTAGGTAGCTTGTTGTTTGTTTATTTGACGGCAGAAGTTCTTGAGGTGACTGAGCGAAAGTTACCTCGTGATTGCACGTGATTTATGTAATCCCTCCGACAGCACAAGTACTTCAAATACATGAATAATGAACAGCTGAAATATCAGGTCTGGTAAGCACATATTTTTAGGTGCAGTACTCCAATGAAGAAGAACCTTCTAGTCTAAGGATCAACGCCAAAGTAGCCCTGCAAAGATTAGCTTGCAACCACTAACAGGCATCTCAAGACT
>Ga0302221_10001447_pt1 | contig 15351 bp, 18 predicted proteins | sample II_Palsa_E2_1_FD_193517 | JGI IMG/M metagenome (GOLD analysis project Ga0302221, IMG submission 193517) | Peat permafrost microbial communities from Stordalen Mire near Abisko, Sweden - II_Palsa_E2_1 | ecosystem: Environmental > Terrestrial > Soil > Palsa > Peat permafrost | place: Sweden... | reverse complement strand
AAGCAATACTTTCATCAGGAAATGTCAATCCCCTGTCTTCTATCCAGATAGTATCGCTTTGTAAACTGAATGCATTAATGTTACGGGATATGCCCAGCGCTTTTGCCACAGACCCAGGCCCCATAGTTATATTGGATTTTGCGACTAACATATTCCGGCGAAACAGCATAACATCAATTCCATCCGTCGGGTTAATGGCCCGGATTAGGATAGCATGTGGCTGGCCTTCAACCGAAGTTACAATATTAAACATTTCATGAATGCCATAACACAGGTAAACATAGGCGATGCCGCCTGGCATAAACATTATTTTAGTGCGGGGCGTTTGCCTGTTCCCAAAAGCATGTGAAGCCTTATCGACAACGCCATTATATGCTTCTGTTTCAACAATATATCCACCTGTAATTACACCATCTATACAAGTAAATAAATACTTGCCAAGCAGGTCTTTGCTTAGCGCAACAACGTTATTACTATGATAATAAGATTCTGGTAACTTCATTTTTTAAGGATGCCTTTCAATATTTTATTTATCTCCTTTGCCCTGTCGAATACCATAATGTGGGTACCTCCTTTTACCAATATAACGTTTTTTGATTTTTTGTACGGAAAAATAAGGTCTTCGTCACCGGCCAACTGGTAAATGTTTGCCGGTATGGTTTTATTGTCCCAATGCAGGACAGCACCCATCGCCCATTTTAAAAATACTGGTGACGATTTTTCAAGCATATCGCTAAACAATCTTCCGCTGCCATTATTCATTTTGCCGAATATAGGTTTGATTAAAGGCCCAAGCTTAGAAAATAATTTACCGGGAATAAGTTTGTAAACAGGGAGCTTACGGAATAGCGGAAAATACCAGGGTGCCTCGTCGATGGTTTTAATACTTGAAATAAGAATAGCTTTTTGTAGTGGCACAAATTTGGCTATCTCTACCGCGAGCATTCCGCCTAATGAATTTCCAATAACTATAGAACCAGGGTTTATATGATATTGAAAAACAAGTTTTTGTGAGTATGTTGCTAAAGTGTCTGTTTTGTCTGGTTCTATCCAGTCAATACAAATAACTTCGTGGTTATCCAGGTCAATATTGTTGTAAATGCGGGTATCAGCGCCTAAGCCGGCTATCAAAAATATTTTGCCCATTTAAATTTTGTCAGCTTTACAATTTGTTCCAGGTAATGTGTGTCAGTTTCATCAAATTGATCCAATGCCTCACTATCCACATCCAATACTGCAACAACTTTACCATTAACAAATACCGGTACTACGATTTCCGATTTTGAAAGCGAGCTACAGGCAATATGGCCGGGAAACGCATCCACATCCGGAATGATCAATGTTTTTGCCTGCTCCCATGCGGTGCCGCAAACGCCTTTGCCCAACGCAATACGCATACAGGCCACAGGGCCCTGGAACGGCCCCAATACCAGCTCATTATCCTTTACAATATAAAAACCCACCCAAAACCATTTAAACTGCTCCTTTAAGGCTGCGCAGATATTCGCAAGATTGGCTATAACATCCGGCTCCCCATAAAGCAGGGCTTCAATTTGCGGTACCAGTGATTGATACTGTTCTATTTTATTGGTTGACGTTATTATGTTTAAATCTTCGGCCATGCTGTAAAAGTAACAATGCTTTATTAAAAGTAAATAAGGCAAATCTCATATTTAATCTTTTATTTAGAGGTTTAACAAATTTATCATCCTGAGCAGAGCGAAGGATCTTCTTTAAGGGAAAAGTCGCCCACCTTACAATATGTAGAAGATGCTTCACTTTGTTCGGCGTGACAGATTAAAAAATGTCATCATGAGAATAATCGCCGAACTACCCCACCCTGATTTCAAAATATCCATCTTGAATATGAACAATAAATTTATTGTGAAGATAGAACAGGCGAGCCTTGAGCAGACTTATAAACTTGCCGAGATCGATTTGATTGATGGTGTTAACAGCGTATTTGAATTGCTCGACGAAGAATTTTTAAAAACTGTTTCAGCCCGTTTTCTCGAAATGCGCAAGGATTTTAAAGAAACTTATTCCCGCTATAATTATTGATTTGGTGAATGACATAAGTTGTTGAAGATTAATAGCTTATTTGGCAAATATATACTAAACAAAATTTTATTTGGCAGTTTTCAACTAAAACCTTGTTCAACCCCTTCCATATCTAAACTAATGGTTTTAATTTTTGTATTTAAATTATTGATTAGTAATAATTTAAATATCATGACAAAATTTTATTCTGCGGTGTAAAACTGCCAAATAAATGAGATTTATATAGGAATTAAGTCGCAATACCAGAAACCAGATAGCTTTTTTGTGGTATCCGAAACACAGGTATCGTTTGCATTTTGGGGTGCTTTGTATTCCTTAAAAACCTTCTCTCCCGTTTTGTATTTTATCTCTTTTGAAAAGATCGGGCCTTTGAAAGCGAAGGTATGGAACTCCCCGTTTTCGCCGCAAACATCAACATCATCCGGTAATGACATAATCAACTCTGGGGTGATCTCCTTCCCTACTATTCGTTCCAATCGTTCCTGCGTGCAGGCAATCACCGTACCAAATCCCAAATCAAAAAACTCGTTGATCAATTCATAGCTGTCGCGTTTCCATAAAGGATAAATACCGGTCATGCCGATTTCAGCCAGGCGTTCGTCCCGGTATTTTTTTAAATCTTCTAAAAATATATCACCGAAAATTGAATGGGTGATCCCTTCCTTTCTGAAATATTCCAGGTGCTTACGCATAATGTTGTCGTAAGCTTCCATACCCGGCATTTCGGGTAAACGGATCTGATATAAAGGTATGCCAATGCTTTCCGCCTGTTTAATTAATAGTTCGGTCCGTACGCCGTGCATGGAGATCCTGTCAACTGCATCATTAATGGTGGTGACGAGGTATTTAATATCCAGTTCAGGATTTTTGAGGCAGTAATAAAGGGCAAGGGAACTGTCCTTACCACCGCTCCAATTGAAAATTGATTCGAACATGATTATTTATTTTGATTTCACCGATTATTGATTGGATTACACCGATTATTGTTTGATTGCACCGATTTGGATCACAGATTTAAGCTGATTTCGCTGATTGCACAGATTTATTTTGAATAGCAAGTTCAGTGCAATCAAAAAAATCAATTTAATCAGCGGTCAATAATTGATTAACTAATGCAGGCACCCCGGTAGCTGCCTTCTCTTCTATTTTTATAAAATGATCATGATGGCTTAATTGTGGAATTTTCGGATCAACGATATATTTAGTAACATTCCGTGGTACATAATTAACCAGTCCGGCGGCAGGGTAAACCGCCAATGATGATCCTATCAAAATAAACAAGTCCGCTTGTGCACAAATTTGCGCCGCTTTTGCAATCATGGGTACATCTTCACCAAACCAAACCACATGGGCGCGCAATGGTGAGCCTAATTCGCAAACCTCATCCATTTTTATTTCCCAGCCCTCAATGGGATAAGTAAGGTTTGGGTTTTTACTGGATTGTGAGCGTGTAATGATGCCATGCAGGTGAACCACACCAGTTGAGCCTCCTCTTTCGTGCAAATCGTCGATATTTTGGGTAATGATGGTTACATCATATTTTTCTTCCAGTTTTGCCAAAGCATAATGAGCAGCGTTTGGTTTTGCTTCCAATACATTTTTTCGCCGTTCGTTATAAAAAGCCTGTACCAAAGCGGGGTTGCGCCGCCAGGCATCAGGCGTGGCTACATCTTCAATGTTGTAACCCTCCCAAAGGCCATCACTGTCCCTGAAGGTTTTTAAGCCGCTTTCGGCGCTGATACCAGCGCCTGTTAATACAACGATTTTTTTCATCCTGATAATATTTATTTTATCGAAGAGACGCAATATTTTGCGTCTAAAATCTCGGTTCGAGACGCAAAATATTGCGTCTCTACGGCATAAAAAAAGCGGCCCGCATTTACAGGCCGCTTTTCAATAAAATTTATTATGTTAAACAGCCAGTTCTCTTTGGCTGCGTAAAATAGTGTATTTCCTTTTTGCAAACTCAAAACCGCCGAACAATACCGAGCAAAATACAACATTGGCCATAAGCAAATTCTTCTCGAAAGGAATCGCGGCTATAAGCGACTGGATATATCCGGAAAAACTATGCGGATACATCGTGCCATACATCCACGGAAGGTCGCTTAGCAACCAATGAGCCGCAACAGAAACTAAAGCAGCAATTGCTACGCTGCCAGGACTTACCTTTTTAATAAAGCTGCCTATAAAAACCATTGCGAGAAATGGCAAATAAACCCAGATGGCGCCGCTGTACCAAAGTACCAGTTTTGAAGTATATAAGTAATTAATGAATATATCGCTCAAAAACAATGTAATCAGTACCACAAGGTATGCTTTCCATTTATCAGTGAAATAAGCTCCGCCAAATAAAGCGATTGCCGCCAGCGGTGTAAAAAGACTTAATGTGTAAGGAAATTCGTAACTAATCAGTCTCATTATCGATGCCACTAACATCATTGAAATAAGTACGATTGTGCGGGTGTTGATCTTTTGTAATGACATAATTAAAATTATTAAGTAAAATTAAGTATTTATCCCTTTAAATAAAATGATATTTTAATGTTCTTTTAATTCTTTGACTATTTGCCTCACCTAAATCCTCTCCAAAGGAGAGGACTTTAACTTCGCTCTTTTTTAGAACCCTCTCTTTTGGAGAGGGCAGGGTGAGGCAAATAGTTACTAATTCTTTAGTAAAGCGACCCTCCCCGGGTTTATACCTACCGTAATTGAATATTCCTTTTTGCCTGTTTTATCAAATGCATATAAGGTGCCGTTTGATGAATAATCTTTTGCATCGGTAACAAATACTTCTCCGGTTGACGCGTCTGCGGCAATAGCATACGGCGTGGTTATAACCGTACCATCAGTGATAAAGTTAGCCTGGGCGGGAGCTTGTGTTTGCGCATTATATACCGCTATCTTATTATCTGCTGTTGGATAATAAACAAAATCACCCTGTGCAGCAATTGGTATGTTATAGCCTAAATTTACTGCCGGCTGCGATTCTATAGCATCGGTGGTGCTGCTAATTATTGTCATACCGGGATTAATTGTAGTATTGCCATTGGTAACACCAAAAGACAGTACATATACATTGCCAAAAGAATCAGCTATAATAGATACAGGATCAGCGATGACGGTTATTGTTTTTGTTGCGGTTAATGTGTTTAAATTAATAACTGATACTGTATTAGCAACATCGGGATAGTTTAAGCCCCCGGAATTTGCTACGTACAATTTACCGTTAGATATAGCCAATTGTTCAGGGTTGGCACCCACAGTGATGTATTGACTAACTGTAAGTGCAGTAGTATCCATTACCGCAACTGTGCCATCATAAGATGTTATAAATGCATTGTTTTTATAAAAAACAATATCGCGCGGTTCGCGGGGAGTTGCGCCATTAATCAGTTTTATTTGTTTGATGGATTTGGCCGTTTTGGCATCCACTACTTCAATTGTGCTGGAGACATTTACCACGATATACATTTTTGAACCGTAGATCTCAATGTCATTCCCTGTATCGCCCAGACCACGGTTGTTTACCGATGAAAATATATCCGGAGTAACCTGTTTTGATGTGTAGCTATAAAATGATAAAGTGCTGTTATTATCATTAAATATACCCTGGTTTAGTACGTATAAACCGTCAGTTACCGGTGTAGTTGCCGGTATAACTTTTTTATCTTTATGGCATGATGCCAGTATAAAAGATAAAGCTGCTGCTGCTAATAAAATGCTTTGTTTTAAGTTTTTCATGTTTTTTAATTAAATTTTTATTTGAAATGATAGTAGAATGGAACGCCCCGGCATTGGGAAACTTCTTACGATGACATAATTTTCGTTAAACAGGTTATCGAGGTGCAGTGATAATACTGCGTCTTTACTGGCGGTAAGGAATTTGTAAATAAGCGATACATCACTCACCGAATAACCGTCGACCAGGTTTTCGGGATCATTATTACTTAGATAATACCTTGATGACGACAATACCTGGTTATAATACAATCCCCAATATTTATAATCAACCCCTCCATTTAAAGCAAGGGTGTTTTTGGGTGTATAAGGTATTTGCTGGCGGTAATAGGATGATGCGGGATTGGTAACATCAATGGCATCCTGGTAGGTATAATTTACCGATAATGAACCGCGCCAGCCTTCATTAAGCTTAGTCTGAGTTTTTAAACCGACGTCAACTCCGGTAATGTCCACCTTGCCCAAATTGACTATGGATGATATAGCCGGGTTTTCATTCGGCAATGCAACAATCTTATCAGTTACGTTATTGTAATAACCATCAACCGTTAATGTAACATAATCAAGGAAAGCATTGAGCGCCTTCCGGTAGGTAATCCCTAAATCGTATTGTTTGGCAAATTCCGGTTTTAGATTCCGGGAGCCATTTACGGAAAAATAGTATTGCTCATCAAAAGTAGGATTGCGGAAAATATCCTTATAAAAGGCCCTCAATTGTAAATCAGGGCTATGGAATGGCTGATAAGTGGCCATCAGCGTTGGTGAAAAATTTGTCCGTGAAGGTTTGGCGCTGCCGGTTTTAACCCATTCTTTTATGTAAGTATTTAGCACGTTGCCTTGCAAGCGCCATTTGCCTGAAGTAAAGTTGCTTGCAAGTACATTTAACAACGTAAACCTTCCCGGACTAAACATATTGGAAACAAAACCGGAAGGTGTGCTATTAACCGCATTCAGACTTGAAAGAGCCGCATCAGATGCATAAGATATTTCCCAGGTTGTTGTTAAATGATATGATAAGGCTGCCGATTGATAAAATTCATATTGGTTATAATGATCATCTACCCCGCCTTCGCCGTTAAGAACATCCGGGTCGGTATAACGGGTATAATCCTGCGAAAATTTAGCATTTATAAGCAGATGCAAACTATTTTGCCACAAATGCTCATATCCTGATTGTACAAAAAAATCCCTGTTCCATAACCGCTGGTTTGATACAGGGTTATAAAAGATCACCGCGCCGGGCAGCCCGCGATCGGAATTGTAGTAATTAATATGGAGGTTAAATTTGTTGCTATCGCTTTTTGCCCAATATAAAGCGCCGTCCGCTTCTTCAGCAGTAATATCCGCATTGGTACGTGTAGATGAAGTGTCGGAACCATCGCCTTTAACTTTATACTTATATTGGCCGTTTGCCTTTTCCAAATAGCTGTTAATTATAAACGACCACCTGTCACTCAATCGCTGCTGCCACTGCACGTAAGGGTTTACAAGACCGAAGGAACCGCCTTTAACACCCAATAATACCTGGTAAGGTTTTGCTGCCGTAAGGTTTGGATGAATGGTGTTGATAGAAAGTACACTGGCCGATGCAAATGAGCGGGCAGGCATACAGATAGTTGGTGGCTGACCATTGTATAAGGTGATTTCCTGTATATTATCAAGGTTTAACCTGCCGAGATCAATTTGCCCGTTTTGGGCGTCATTTATTTGTACGCCGTCGTATAGAACTGCCAGGTGGTCTGCGCCCAGGCTACGCACCGAAACCGTTTTTAAACCACCTATTCCGCCGTAATCTTTTATGTTAACCCCGGCAAAATCACGGATGGCATCGGCAACATTAAATGCGCTGTAACGATCAAAATCGTTGGCTGATATTTGCTGCGACGGCGTAATGGTTTGTATTTTCGGGAGCGGTTTTGTATTAACATTTACCTCCTTCAATTTTTTAATCGTATCAGTTTGGGCGGATAATTTTAATGGGAACACAAAAGAAAAGCACAACAGGCAAGCCCCAAAAGGACATATACCGATTTTAAAATATTGTGCTTTTTTTTCCATAAATCGTAACTAATAATTCAGCTTTCCCGTAAAAGGGTTTTTAGCGCCAGAAATTTTGTGTGCTGTAAAAAATTGGGGAATCGGGCTAAGATTTTGTTGTTCATCTGATGATCTGACCAATTCAAATTCTGAAGGCAACCCATCGAAAATAAGGTAGTTATCCAACCTAAAATAATTTTTTTTCATGTTGTTGTGAGTTAAACCCGCAGCATAAAGAAATGAAAAGAATGGAAACAAAAGATGAGTTTCACATTCAAGCTTCAATCCCCGAAAGCTATGAATAATATATATGCTCTGGCAGGTCTTCTGACTTACTCCCCTTTTGCCCGGTCTTCCCGCCGCGTCCCGATAGTTATCGGGATTGAGACAGTGACCAATTGAATGGACAATGGTTATGGAGCTTACAGCTGCGGGACAGTTACGGAATTACGCCGTATTCCCTTTTAATCCCGATTATTCATCGGGAACCTAAAGCAGTGCAAATCTAAAACAAAGATTGGTTATTGCAAAGGGATTTGTTGATTGGGGAGTAATTGAAAATTGCTTTATTGAACTCAATGTATTCCTTTAACAGAAGCTATTTTAAAACTTCCTCTTTCTTTTACCACAGTTACTTGAATAACTATTTTTATTTGAATCGGTTTATTTGAAGCATCTTTATCGAAAACAGTGTAATAAACTATATAATTATTTGGTTTGTTTTTATCTATCGTAACTCTTAGTGTATTTAAATGTGCTACATCTGTAAACTCATCGTTTATTAATTCATCATGGTCTAATCCAACCCTTTTGAATTCCTTTTTAAGCTCTTTTCTTAATGATAAAGTACAATATTTTTCTTGCAACGAATCCAATTTTTTGATAAGAACATAACCATTGTGAGTAGTAGACCAGGCTGTATTATATGCAATGTAAAATTCTTTTAGCATTTGCACTGCTTGTGTACCAGCAACGTCATTTTGCGCTTTTGATGCAAAAGCACTTGAGATAAATAAGAAAATAAAGATTAGCTTTTTCATTCTGATTAAGGTTTAAATAGCGTGCTTTTTAATTCAAAAATATGAATAAGTTTTAAACTTTTTATAAAGTTTAAGCCTAACTACTATTGATGTTGCTTAATTTGTTACTGAAATATATTGTATATTTAATTAATGAAAGGCTATTTTATATTACCATTATTAATGTTAACACTGTCTGCGTCCGCCCAACAATCTGATACAATATTCCTAAAAAACTTCCTCGAATCCCACCCTGAATTATTCAGTCATATCCTCAACCATCTAACCCACAACGAAGTACAAATATTATACACCCAAATAGACCGTGATGAAAATAACGTGCCGCATTTTACATCGTACAGTTACCAGCTTGATGCTAACCATTATTTCTACCCGGCGAGTACCGTTAAGTTGCCAACGGCGATTTTTGCGTTGGAAAAATTGAATGAGCTAAACATCCCCGGCTTAACAAAAAAGACGGTGATGAAAACCGACAGCTCATTTGCCGGGGAAACGAAAAAGACAGAAGATACGACATCAGCCAACGGTTTACCAGGCATTGAAAATTATATAAAACAGATTTTACTGGTTAGCGATAATTATGCTTATAACCGGCTTTATGAATTTGTTGGCCGGGCGGAAATTAATGACAAACTAAAGAAATATGGTTTAAACCATACCCGCATCATCGGGCGGTTGGCTATCTATGATGGCGGTGAAGAAGCCAAACACACTAATGCAATTGATTTTTACAATGGTAAAAAAATTAATCTATCATCAACCCGCTCAATACGATGCAAAAGATTACCCTATGCACCTGGAAAATATGCTGCAGGGCAAAGGCTACCTCGATAAGAACGATAAATTAATAATGAAGCCTTTTGATTTTAGCGAAAAGAATGTTTATACAATTGCCGATCAGCAAATGGTTTTAAAGCGGCTCTTTTTCCCTGAAACTTTTCCAAAAGAGCAGCAATTTAATTTAACAAAACGGGATTACAAGTTCATTTATAGATACATGAGCATGTTCCCTGCTGAAAGTAAAAAACCAACCTATAACAGCGCTGATTATTACCCGGCCTTTTGTAAATATTTGTTTTATGGGAATGACAGCCTCGCTGTAATTAACCCCGATGTCAGGATATTTAATAAAATAGGGGATTCGTACGGGTACGTTATCGATAACGCTTATATAGTGGATTTTAAAAACAAAGTTGAATTTATCCTTACTGCCGTTGTACAATCTAATGATGACGGGATTTATAACGATAATATTTATGAATATAAAACCGTATGCCAGCCATTTATGAAAAACCTGGGCCAGGTAATCTATCAGTATGAATTGCAGCGCTCTAAAAAGTACCTGCCTGATTTGTCGAAATTTAGGCTTAATTATTAATTGTCTGAACCCGGATTAAACAGATTTTATTGATTCTTCGGATTTTGATTTATAGGTTATTAGATAAACTTTTTCTCTTGATATCTTAGAAATCCATAAAATCCATCTATCCCGGTTCAGACAATATTCTGAAATCCAAAAACATCAACGGTCAAAGTTTGTTTAAGAGGTACATCTATTTAAATAAAAATATGGCAACGACAACATTACCGCAGACTAAAAAACAGTCTGACCTTATAAACTTAACATGGGCCGAACGTTATGTATCCGTGGCTGTCGGAACAAAATTAGCCTTCTCGGGTTTCAGGAATTTATTTAAGCGCCCGTTCTCGAGTATCCTGAAACTTGGTGCCGGCGGCTACCTTTTAAACCGGGGCCTTACCGGTCATTGCGAATTATATGCGCAAATTGGGAGGCGTAATACTGAGCCAATAAATATTACCATCAAATCGTCATTTACTGTTAATAAGCCAAGGACTGCGGTTTATGTATTTTGGAGGCAGCTTAGTAATTTACCTTTGTTCATGAACCATTTGGAAAGTGTAGAAGTATTGGACGATGAAACATCACGCTGGGTGCTTAAACTCCCTACCGGAGTTGCAAGTATATGCTGGGATGCTGAAATTGTACATGATACGCCTGGTGAATCGATTGGCTGGAGTTCATTGCCCGGTTCAATAATTGATAATGCAGGTAAGGTTTGGTTTACGGATACAGGCGACGGAGGAACTTTAATTGACGTACTCATCACTTACCAGCCACCTGCGGGCGGCCTCGGAGCCAGCCTCGCCAATGTATTAAACCCGGTTTTTGAAAATATGGTGGAGACCGATGTTCAAAACTTTAAGCAATATATGGATTTGGCCGATATGGAGGATGTGGTTATTGCTATGTAAGTAACACTTTCGAAATAACTTCCGCAATTTGCATGGCGGCGAATCTACTCACCCCGACTTCGCTTCGCTTGTCGACCCTCTCTGCAACAAGTTGCAAAGAGGGTAAAAAGTCTTCAAAACCCTCTTTCCGCCGCAGGCGAAGAGAGGGTGGTCGAGCGAAGCAAAGACCGGGTGAGTAAATATACGAGCGATATTAACGCCGATACACGATGGGCGATTCCGTGTTATAATACCTGGTTCTGCAGAAGTTATTTCGAAAGTTTTGCTAAGATTATGCTTCCACACAACAGTAACCACAAAAAAACCCGCTCGTCGCGGGTTTCCTATTATAAAATTGATTGGTTCTTATTTCACCGCATCAACGATAGCTTTAAAAGCATCGGGATGGTTCATGGCTAAATCGGCTAATACTTTACGGTTTAAACCGATTTCCTTGGCTGTTAATTTACCCATTAATTGTGAGTACGAAATTCCGTGCTGGCGGGCGCCTGCGTTGATACGCTGGATCCATAAAGCCCTGAATTCCCTTTTCTTGGTTTTACGGTCGCGATATGCATATTGTAAACCTTTTTCGACTGTGTTTTTAGCAACAGTATAAACCTTGCTGCGTGAACCCCAATAACCTTTGGCAAGGTTCATGATTCTTTTCCGGCGTCTTCTCGACGCGACTGCGTTAACTGAACGTGGCATGTTGTTGTTTTTTTGGTAGTGGGTGTCTCGCCGTTGTTGGTGTTATCACCAACAACATCCGGAACTTGCAAACCCGAATACCTGGTTAATTAATTTGTTAATTACTTACCTATGCAAAGCATACGTTTTACATTACCCAAATCAGCATCAGATACTAAGCTGGTATGGGTAAGGTTGCGCTTACGTTTTGTCGACATCTTGGTTAAGATGTGGCTTTTGAAAGCGTTCTTCCTGGTGATTTTACCGGTTCCGGTTATGCTAAAGCGTTTTTTAGCGCTGGAATTGGTTTTCATTTTTGGCATGTCAGATATTATATGTTTATTAAAAATTATTCTTGTTGAGAACCAAGAGTCAAGAATCAAGAGCCAAGATTAAAAAGTCTTGATTCCTGGCTCTTGATTCTTGAATCTATTTTTTCGCCCCCTTCGGTGTAACGGTTAAAAACATCCGTTTCCCTTCCAGTTTTGGCAATTGCTCTACTTTACCCACATCTTCTAATGCCTGTGCAAAACGCAGCAGCAAAATTTCGCCCTGCTCTTTGTAAACTATAGCACGGCCTTTAAAATGTACATAAGCCCTTACCTTTTCGCCCGATTCCAAAAATTTGATGGCATGCTTTAGTTTAAATTCAAAGTCATGGTCATCAGTATTTGGGCCGAACCTGATTTCTTTAATAACGGTTTGCTTGGCGTTACTCTTGATCTCCTTTAACTTTTTCTTCTGCTCGTAAATAAACTTATTATAGTCTGTTACTTTACAAACAGGCGGGACTGCGTTAGGTGAAATCTCAACAAGATCCAATTCCTGTTCTGTGGCTATCGCCAAAGCATCCCGTAATGAGTAAATGCCCGGTTCCACATTATCGCCCACAAGGCGTATTTCGGTGGCCCTTATAAATTGATTAATGTTGTGTTCAGCTTCCTTTTTCTTAAATGGAAGCCTTGGTCCTCTGTTGAAAGGTTTATTTAATGCCAAGTTATACTGTTATTTCTTTAATTATTTGTTGTTTAAAATCTTCAATACTCATGCTCCCCAAATCCCCGTGCCCATGTTTTCTAACGGAAACCATGCCTTCGGCTGTTTCTTTTTCGCCAACTATCAGCATGTAGGGGATTTTTTTGACTTCAGCATCGCGTATCTTACGACCTATCTTCTCATCCCTGAAATCAATAAGCCCGCAAATATCGGAATCTTTTAATGATTCTGAAAGTTTTTTTGCATAATCTTCATATTTTTCAGATATAGGTAATATGATAAATTGCTCGGGCGATAACCATAGCGGGAAATTGCCTGCGCAATGCTCTATAAGCACAGCCACAAACCTTTCTAACGAGCCAAATGGCGCCCTGTGGATCATTACCGGGCGGTGCTTCTGGTTATCACTGCCGGTATATTCCAGTTCAAAACGTTCGGGTAAATTATAGTCAACCTGCACTGTCCCTAACTGCCATTTACGGCCCAAAGCATCCTTTACCATAAAATCAAGTTTGGGGCCGTAAAATGCGGCTTCGCCTAATTCAATTACGGTATTTAATCCTTTTTCGGCAGCGGCTTCAATAATTTGCGATTCGGCCAGCGCCCAGTTTTCATCACTGCCTATGTATTTTGCTTTATTGTTTGGATCGCGTAATGATATTTGCGCAGTGTAATTATCAAAACCAAGTGATGTGAAAGTGTATAAAACCAGGTCTATCACTTTTTTAAATTCATCTTTCACCTGGTCGGGCCGGCAAAATAAGTGTGCATCATCCTGTGTAAAGCCGCGTACACGGGTTAAGCCATGTAATTCGCCGCTCTGCTCATAACGGTAAACTGTGCCAAATTCCGCATAACGCACCGGCAAATCTTTGTACGACCGTGGCTTAGTTTTGTATATTTCACAGTGGTGCGGGCAGTTCATCGGTTTCAAGAAGAACTCCTCCCCTTCCTGCGGTGTTTTTATTGGCTGAAAAGAATCAGCGCCATATTTTTCATAATGACCAGATGTTACATACAGATTTTTATGCCCGATATGCGGTGTGATCACCTGCTCGTAACCCGCTTTTACCTGGGCCTTTTGCATAAAGTTAACCAAACGCTCACGAAGGGCAGCTCCCTTGGGTAGCCATAGTGGTAAACCCATACCTACCTTTTCAGAGAAGGCGAAAAGCTCCATTTCCTTGCCCAGCTTGCGATGGTCGCGTTTTTTGGCTTCTTCCAGTAAATGCAGGTAATCGGTTAGCTCACTTTGTTTTGGGAAAGTAACACCGTAAATACGGGTGAGCTGTTTGCGGCTTTCGTCGCCGCGCCAGTAGGCGCCGGCAACGCTCATCAGCTTTACCGCTTTTATAAAGCCTGTGTTGGGGATATGCGGCCCGCGGCACAGATCGGTAAAGTTGCCTTGTGTATAAAAAGTGATCGAGCCATCGGGCAGGTCTTTGATCAGGTCGAGCTTGTACTCATCCCCTTTTTCGGTAAAGTATTCAATCGCATCGGCTTTGCTAACCGGTTTGCGGATATATTCCTCCTTGTTCCTGGCAAGCTCCAGTATCTTATCCTCGATCTTTTTAAACTCATCGGATGAAAACTCACGGTCGCCAAAGTCCACATCGTAATAAAACCCGGTTTCAATAGCGGGGCCAATGCCGAATTTAGTCCCGGGGTAAAGCGCCTCTAAAGCCTCGGCCATTAAATGCGCCGACGAATGCCAAAAGGTGGCTTTCCCCTTTAAATCGTTCCAGGTTAAAAGTTTTACTGAAGCATCTTGTTCAATTGCGCGGCTTGCGTCCCAAACCTGGCCGTCAACCTCGGCTGCTAATACGTTTCTGGCTAAGCCTTCGGAGATCGACTGTGCGATCTGCATGGAAGTGATTCCCTTCTCGTATTGACGAAGGGAACCGTCGGGAAGTGTAATATTAATCATCTACAACTATGATTTTGGCCTCCATGGCCCTGTTTAAATTTTATAAAAAGCCTATTTAATCACTTACGGGGTGATTTATTTTTTGTGGGGCAAATATAGGGAATGGGGAGGAGATTTGATAAATAGATTTAAAATTGCCATTTAATAAAAGCTGCCTACTTTGAGTTTTCGGTATATGATTTTTGCGTTTATAATTAATCTACCTTTGAAAAAAAATAGAATTATGACGGCATTTGAAGATTCACTTAGAGAGCGGTTCCGGTTTTCACTAGGCAACCGAGGCTCTTGGCATAGTAAAACCATTCACAATGATTTTATGACCTTAAAAATTGACGAGATAAATGATAGAGTAAGAATTTGGCGATGTGATGAAAATGGAAATGCCCCAACACGAAAATCGTTTAATAGTTGTGTTAAAATCTATGATTTGTTGCTCAGAATGCAAAGTTAGTTTAAAATAAGATAGCTATTTTAGGCATTACTTACGGCCTAATGTTAGGCGCAATGGACGATATCCGTTCAATAAGCTACGGGGCATAAGCTACAATTGATTTGTTATCCCTAATAAATCTTTATTAGACAAACATAGTTTTTAAGTATTTTGAT
>Ga0302221_10001445_pt1 | contig 15360 bp, 3 predicted proteins | sample II_Palsa_E2_1_FD_193517 | JGI IMG/M metagenome (GOLD analysis project Ga0302221, IMG submission 193517) | Peat permafrost microbial communities from Stordalen Mire near Abisko, Sweden - II_Palsa_E2_1 | ecosystem: Environmental > Terrestrial > Soil > Palsa > Peat permafrost | place: Sweden... | reverse complement strand
CCAAGGATATTTAGGGGGCTTCCTGCCTTCCTTCCTTCTCCTTCCTTCCTTAGCTTTGTATAGTCGTAATTGAGACCCTTCTACCTTTGCCTTCTCTTCTAGGCCCAGACGCTGGCGCTCGTGACAGCGGGGGAGTGTAGTTGCGAAAGCGATGTATTAATCTATAGGAGGTAGGAAGTGATTTAAATACATGAGGAGAGGGTCCAAGCACCCTCTTGTAGCTTTATAGCTTCGTCATATGACTCACATCACATGCCGCAGCTACACTATCCCCTACTTAAAGGTAAAATGCCCTTATTTACCTTATTCTTTCCAACTTACAAAGTTAAGATGCCTTAAAAATTAGGCCATTTGCAGCAAAATATTAGATAGTCTAGCTAATTAAGGCCCGAGGATTAAGCGACAGTCCTTTAAGTGAGCTATAATAACCCTCTTAGTTTCTTGGCTTCTTCTACTTCCTCTTTCTATTAATAACATTAAATAACACTAACAACAATACCAACTAACAGCATTAACTAGCATATATACACATATACTTATATATACACATTTATCCCTTTACCTTCTTATTAATTTTATTATACTTGCCTTTAATAAGAGAGCACATCTTTAAGGTTTGCCTTTAATAGCTAGTAATGCCTAATTCTTTAGCGCAAGCTCTTCCTTTAGTTGTGTTTAAGTCACTTGTAACTTCTAAAGCTATGCTAATGCTCTTATAAGAACTAAGCACATTATTGCCATCTTTGCTTATATAATTAAGGTTCTTAGCAATAGTTGTGCTTATAAAGTCACGTCTTAGCAAAGAGTAGTAACTAGTAATTAGCTTTATATAATAGCATTCGAGGATAAGATTGTCTTTCTTAGCATTAATCTTAAAGGCAATTATATTTTAAACAAATGTATAACTTGTAAGTTTACTAGTAATAAAAGAGCATATAGTTCTCTTCCTCTTTAAGGTTTATAGCTTCCTCCTCCTCCCCCTCTTATATTATTAGTCCTAGCTGCTCCCTTAGCTGCTCCTCTAGTCCTAGCTACTCTTATAGTAGTTTAGTAGCTAGTATAACTTAGTCCCTCTTATTTGTCCAAGAATATTTTATAGTTTTAGTATATTTATTACAATTTTAAAGCTTTTATAGATTCCTTTAATAGTGCTACCTTATATTATTTTAACTTAGCTAGCTATTAACTATTACTTAACTTAGACTACTAGCCAAGTTATGCAATTAGTCCTTCTTGTGCTTGTCCGAGTACTCGATTTTGTAGTTAATAACCTTTACGCCGACTATTACACTAACACAACCCTTTTAAGCAATTCTTCGATGCTCCTAGTTTTCTTATACGCGACATTTAACTTATAACCCCTTAATAGGATTTACTTAGCATTCTTAATTATTTGCGTGCTTTTAGTGTCTATAAATTTAGCCTTATTCTTATAAAAGGCAACTTACAACTTCGTTAGCTTATTAAGCAAAATCTCTAGCAAGTTTTTAGCGTCGATGTTCTAGCTAAATAAAGTTTAAGTAATATTATAAGATATTTAAAAGAGGATTAAACTTAGTTAAAATATCAAGTATAGCTAAATAAGTCTAAAGAGGCTATGCTTTATAACATTAATTTGTAGCGTTATATTATAGCTTAAGCTCGGGTAATTAAAATTAATATTATAAAAAGAGAATTAGAAGAGGAGTTGCAAAGAGTCTTGCAAGAGCAAAGTAATAATACCTTTACTAGCAAAATAAGAGAGTTTAATTAAATATATAATTATAAGAAGGATAATAACAATAAAGATAAAGGTAAAAATAGTAGTAATAAATATAAAGGTAAAGAATTCAATTTTAAACTAGCTACTTATATAAGAGCTATTATTATAAGATATAAATATTAAATTAGCTTATAGTTTGTAGTTTATAGTCTTTAGCATTAAGCTATACCTTATAAGTTAAAGTTATCCTCCCCTTTATACTTTAAAAAAGAAAGCATAGCATTTTTATAAAAGAAATTAAAAGTATTAAGTCTTATCTCCTACTTAAAGTAAAAGTACTTAAAAAAGGGAATATGTCAAATTTGTAGCTTAAATATTATATCTTTATTATATTCTTCTTTATCCTCTTTTGCATTGTCTATTAAGTAGTTTATAGCATCGACTACAATTGTATTTAAGCCCTTTAAAGCATTTAAGTCTATCAAGTTATCAAGTGTAACTTTTAGTTTTATTAAATTAAGTAAAAAGGAATTCTTTACTAAGTTATTTAAGTTCTTTAAAAGAATTATAAAATTGTTTTAAGGTATTAGCAAGGGTTTAAAGACTTTAACTAATATGCGGATTTTATCTTCTTAGTTTAAAGCAATATTATATATTTGTTGTTTTTTGCCTTATAACTTAAGCAAGTTTTAGCTATATGTAATTTTGCCTTAAATCTTAGCTTAATATAAATAGTCTTTATTAACTATTTGTAGTAATATCTCTCCTTTATTTTTATCTTTCTTAGCAATTGTATAAAGCTTATATATATTTTATAGTTTAACTTCTTTAATTTTGTATAATTTATATTAATTTAAGTCGAACTTTTCCTTAGCTTTATTTTATACTAAAATATGCTTTCCCTCTTTAAACTTGTCGACCCCGATAAGGGTTTTCTTATTATCCTTAAACCATTATTACTTATTCTTTTTAGCTTATTTATCTTTTAACTTACAAGCCTCTTATTTAGTTGTTTTAAACTATAGTAATTAATTTATAATTGCTTTTGCATTAAATAATATCTATTTGTTATTGTCTTTTAGCAATTATAGCTTTTATTTATAAAGTATAAAAATGGAGATTATCTTGTAATATTATAAGTTTGAATTTGTATAATAAATAAGGCTATATTTAAATATAAGTCTTACTTCTTTATAGTTTATCCGGCTAAATACTTAGTTAAGCATTATACAAGAACCCTATTAAGTCGCTTAATAGCACTATTTGTCTAGGGGTAATATGCAATTATGCTTATATGCTTAGTCCTAATCCTTTTAAAGAAGATTTCTATAGCCGGGGCTTAAAGATTTCAGCCTTAGTTTATAATAATTTCCTTTAAAACTTTATAATTTAAGTATAATTTATATAAGAATTTAGCAAGTGTTTTAGCTATAGCATCAAGAATAGCTTTGGTAACAAGCTACTTTGTAATATAGTTTATAGCTATAATAATATAATAGTTTTTTGACTTAATCTTCTTAAGAGTTTTAATTAAGTTTAAGCCTTAGTAGTTAAAAGCATTATATGCTCGGTTTTTCTATTTAATAGCAAGGACTTGTAAGGCAATATGCCTCCTCTTATAATATCTGCTAGCAAGTTAGTATTCTTTATAGCATTTGCATATATTATAGATGTCTTTTTTTATAGTAAGCTACTAGTAATAGTTTTAAAAGATATCAAATATTATAAGTTCTTTAGTATAATTATAAGATTTATATACTAATTTTATTGTGTCTTAATAGGCTTAATAAGGGAGAACTGTTATTTATAAAGCAGATTTGTTTATAAGGTCCTAGTGCTAAAGTTTTATATTATCCTTAATTATAAGTTTTATCTTAAATTCCGATACTTGTAATTTAATATAAGCCGTGTTAGTAGTTGTTTTAAGTAGTGTCTTGTTTATAAGGTATAATTGCATCTATTTTACAAGATTTATAATAATAAGCTTTAAAGATAAGGCATTTAAAGTCTTTGCATTTTCTTAAAAATCGGGTCTTTATAATAAAGCGTTAAAGACAATTATTTAAGGGCTTAGTTTATAGAAAATGTCCAAGTCAAATAATCCAAATTCTATAATCTAACAAGCTAGCTACTTAAACTAAACTTTTATTGTCTTTATATATTAAAGACTAGTGTAATTTGTTTATATAATTGTATAATAGCTATTATTAATATAAAAGCTTCAAGCTTGTAAGGCATCTTTAATAGCAAGCAACTCCCTCTTATAAGTAAGTAGTTGCGTTTTGCGCTTGTGAATTTCTTGCTTTCAAATACTATTAAGTGCTTTTTGCTATCCTTTTTAACTTGAAGTAATTGTGCACCTTATATAAAGTTTAATGCATTTGTCTTGATAATAAAAGGAGCATAAATATCTGGCTAAGTAAAAACTAGTTTAAAAATAATAATATTTTTAAGTTTAAAGAATAAGGACTTGCATCTAGTATTTTAAATAATTCTATAATATTTGTATATACTTTTTATTTTAAGGAAGTTGTGCATTAGCGCAATAAGCTGAGCAAAGTCTTTAATAAACTTTTAATAGTAAAAGCAAAGTCCTAAGAATTATTAAATGTAATATATAGTTTTAAGTTTTAGCTAGTCTTTAATTGCATTTACCTTATTTTTAGTTATTTGTACTTTGCTTCCTCTAATTATATATTTGCAGAATTCGATTTTATAAACCTTAAATATACATTTAAAGGGCTTAGCAAAGAAGCTAGCTTCTTATAGCTTCTTTATAACTTAATAGATATATTATATATATTCTTCTTTTATTTTGCTATAAATTAAGAGATTGTCGATATATATTATAACAAATTTGTTAAAAAAACAATTATAATAACAAGTTTATAGCTACTTAAAAAGTTAATAGTATATTAGTAAGCTTAAAAGGTATTATTAAAAACTTATATTTTCTGTTTTAAGTGTTAAAGGTAGTTTTTTTAACGCTTAAGTCTATTATCTTAATTTACTAAAACCTAAAAAGAAGGTTAATTTTAAAGAAGATAGCTATATCCCTTGTTTAATTAATTTACTTTTAAATTTGTAATTGCTACGCATTCATGGTAATGTGAGTTAGAGATGTAAAAGTTGTTGTTCTCTAAAGCTATAGTCGCGAACTATGTAGCAAGCTCGCTTAAGCGAGTATAAGTTATTATTATAATTATGCTTCTTGTAGTAATTTCCCCCTATCGCGAAATGACTAACGCCCTCGTTAGTTTGTGCCTTGTAAAGTATGCATCTTAGCTCCGTGCCTTATAAAGTATATAAAAGCAAAGTGAAAATCTATATTATAAAGAGAAGATTGCGAAGTTAGTAAGGAATAATAACGCAAATCCGTTTCCTTGCTTCTTATGTCTTTTAATCCGTATAATCCTTATTACTATAATCCTTATTACTATAACCCTTATCACTAGGTTATAAGTTAATATATAAGAGATTAATAAGTGGTTTGTCGTCGTTATTGTCGTTATCGTTTTCTATTCTTCTAAAATCGCCTTTGCCTTCTTCCGGTATTGCCTTCTATCGTCTAAGCTTAAGCTCGGGCTTCGACTTAAGTTTTGCCTTCGACTTCCTTTAATTCTTTTTTAGACTTATTTAAACCTTCTTTGCTAGTTTAGCTTTAGTTTGGGTTTAAGGCTCGGTTTCGGGTTTTGCTATCTCAAGTTTTGCGATTTGGTAATTATCAGAATTAAAATTTTAAGCGTCTTCTTTGTAAGATAGAAGACTTACTAATTGTTTGCGTTCCTTGTCTTATTCGATTTTCGTAGCTAGTAATTCGCTAAAAACCTCCGGACATTAAATAGACTTTAATTTTATAAAAAGAGATTATAAAGCTTGCTTTTGCGCTTTGTCCGCTAAATTGCTATATCTTTTGTAAAAATCCTTTAAGTTTATAGGAGGTAAGCTTTCTAAAAGTCGAGTTAGTAAGTTATAAAAGTTAGTTATCGACAAACCCGAAGCAAGGAATTGTTTTGCGCAACTAAATCTTATATTTAGCTTTATGCGTTTTGCGTTAAAATCCCCTTAAAAAGAATTAGCATGTTTCTTGCTTTCTTTTTAGTTTTCCTCGTTATTCTCCTCTTTAAAATCCGATAAATTAATAAAGAGGCTTGCTAAGTCCTTTAACTTCTTTTAGCAATTAGCAATTGCCTTGTTAAGAGAAACCACAAATCGATTTAAGGCTTAAACTCTATTTCCGGCTATTATATTCTTAAAAACTTTAGCTAGCTTTAATATATTAGTTGTTATTCTTTCGATTATAATCTTAAGCTTATTAATTTTTTAGTGTGCAACTATTCTTTTATCTTTATTTAAGATTATATTCTTATAGTATAAGGACTTCTTAGACTAAGAAGCTCTTTTAAACTCGATAAAAAAATTTGTAACTTGTTTATAAAGTGCCTCGGTCTTTGCTTAATATAACTTTTATAGTTTTTGCAATAGTATATTTAAACTTATATCCTTATCCGACGCCGATTTATCGTTTGCAAATTCTTTTAAGTTTTAAAAATCGGGCTTCTTAATAGCTTTAAGTTCGAGTTAAAGCAGTTTGTCGATTTATTTTTTATACTTTGGGTGTCGGTATATAGTTTCTAGTAAGTAAACTCTTTCGATATTTGCATAATCCGGGTAAAAGCCTCTTATAACCTTATTCTTAATAATTATTAGTTTGCTATTTAAGTTTAAGAAAGGTTATCCTTCGTTTTATCGAACTACGACAAATTTGCCTTTTAATCCTTATATTATAACATATTTAGAAGCGTCGGCATAAGTTACTAATTGCAAATGTATTACTATTACACCGATTCTTGTAGCAATATTACTAAAACGGTAATTTGCGCCTTTCTCGATTAGCTCCTTATCGTATTTGCCTTTTATATTTTTTCCGAATATTAATTTTTAATCGATATCCTCGGGATTTAGATTATAAAACTAATTAAAGGTCTTTATTTAACGCGAATTTATGCGCTTCTTTTTTCTATTTCCGGTTCGGGGAATTAGACGTTTGCATTTGGGCTTTTTGCGCTTAGCTTCTTGCTCCCTTAAAGCTATTATAGTTTTTAATGCTAAGGGTAATAATTATTTGCGCTAAAGTTTTATACCCCCGAATGCGTTAAAGGCGACTTTATTAAAGAACTTTATATAAATGTAAATATAAAAGTAAACTCGCTTATAAGAAAGCGAGATATTTCGATTATAAAATGGGAAAACGTTTAAAAAATAGAAGCAAGTGCAAATGCGATTGTAAATACAATTATAAGCACGTTATAGCTTTATTATAGTGTTATTAAACTTAATAAAACTAATAATATTAATAAGGTTAAAGCTTAGGAGGTTTAGCAAAGGAAGTAAAAGAAGTAATTTGCGTAATAGGACTAGCGCGGCGCTAAAATAGTATATGCGAGTAGTATAAGGAGGACTAGAAAAACTATAATTGTAAGGAATATAATTTAAAATTGATTATATACATTTAAGAAGACTTCTTCGGGCGTCTTTTACTACGTTTAAAAAGGGAAACCTTACTTAAAGTCTTTTGCTTTTATAAGACTTATTTTGCCTCGAAATCCGTAATTACTTCCTTCGCATTTTGCAGCTTTATTATAGAAAATTATCAATTTTCTTTAAGTTTATATCCTTTTTATCGAACGAGATATTTAATAAATCCTTTTAGCGTAGTTTTCTTGTTTATAATCTTTTCAATCTTTTAAGACTTCTCGTATTTTATGTCTCTTTTGATATAAACTTAGTTTAAATAGTTAAGTTTAAGTCGGTTATAAGGGTCCTTAGTTTTAAGTGCTAGCTTAAAGTGTGTAATAGAAAAAATATTATAAACTTTCTAATACTTTAAAATCTTTAATCGATATGCGAGCTTACTATATCGTTAAATAATCCGAAAGGTCCTTATGCGTTATTTTAATAACTTCTTGCTCTTTGCAGCTAGTAGCTTATATCCCTTATAAAGTCGAATGTAAACTTTATCGCCGACTTCGAGGAATAAAGGCTTCTTTAACTTGTTATATTAGTACTTTGCTAATATTATTCTTATAACAATAGCGTCAGAAACTTGGATTTTATAGTTTAAGATTTTTGTAATCTTTTTAGTAGTTTTCGCGTTTAATAAATTTATAATATTATTAACTATAAATTTGTATAAAGCCTTATTTGGAGCCTTTTTAATTGCTAGAGAGAGGGTGTTATTTAGTGCAAATTGCATAAACGGGAGACATTACAGCTAGTCTTTCTTATCTTTTAAGTAAAAGAAGTAAAACCGGAATATGATTTTTACTTTCTAGTTTATACTTTTTAATTAGCTATTTATTTAAGGATAATATACTATAAAATATAGCAAATTAATTCTTAGTTTTTAAAAGATTCTTATTTAAAGTTTTAACAAAAACTTTGAATCCTTGTCCGAGATAATTGCTTTTAATATACCCTAATTTAATTTTAAAAGTTTCCGAATAAGAACTTTAGCTTAGTCTTTTATAATTTAAGTAGTCTTCCTTAGAATTAGATAATGCTTCTTATTTACTTTCTTTATAACTAATAATATATAGTCGAATTCTTTATAAGAGCTTGGCAAAGCAAGAATAAAATTTAACGTAATCGTATAAAAGGGCGCTAAGGGTTCCTTAATCGGTTGCATCGATTTGTATAAGCTGTAGCGTTTTGTTTAGAAGATTGCATATTAAAGGTAATATTTAATTTAGTTAATAATATGCTTTGTCAAATTTTATATAAAAAAGTTATTATTAACTATCCGAGTTATTTTTGCCTCGCTTAAGTGCAAGTTTCCTTTATATATTATATCCAAAACCTCCTTAATATAGTTTAGTAAAACGCAAAGTCGTTTAAGAAGCCCGTCTTGCGCATATCAGTAAAGTAAACTATTAATAGCCTCAAATAATAAAATTGCCCCGTTTTCCTTTAAAGCATTATTCTTTATAATTTATTCTTAAATGCGCTTTTATCAAGTGTCCGATTTATATCCTTAAATGAATTTCTCTTTAAAATCGAGCGCAATTTTAATAAAAGTAATAGCAAAAGTATAATATTTATTAAACTTGTTATATACTTTATTATAGGCTATTTTATTTGTAAAAGTATTATAAGCGAAGAGCGCATCAAGTTCTCCTTTTCTTAAGGGTATAATAATCGCGTCCTCGACTCTTAGTTTTAAGTTGTCGATTGTTAATAAACGAGATAAAGCATTTAATATAAAGTTTGCCTTACTAAGTTTATAGCAGATAAGTAATAAGAATTTAAAGAGGTATTTTTTAGCGTAAACTAAATATAAATTTAGCTTATTTATAAACATTATAGTTATTAAGTTCGACTTCTTTAAAATGCTTACAAGTAACGCGTAATTTGTGAAAATTGTAATAAGTAGCACTTTATTCGATTTAATTAAATGCTAAAGCTTTTGTATAACTTATATTAAATTAGCTATTTTTAGTTTAGTCGGCTAGTAGCAGGTTTTAGCATCTTTTAGCGCCTTAGACAAGAATATAATTAATTTAACCTTAGTCCTCGGTAAATATAATAACTTATTAATAGAATCTTATAGCAAGTCTCCTTTAATATAGTATATTATAATACTAATTCCTTTTTTCTTAAATATATCTATATTGCAAAAGAGAAAGCATTTTAAGTTCTTATAAACGAGCACTATATTTGCGGTTAAAGCTTTTTAAAGTGCTACAAAAGACGCATGCTTTAAGCTTATCGAGTATGCAAACGCTTATTTAGCTATAAAAGTCTTTTATAAGTTTCCCTTTACTAGAGCCCTTTTAAAAAGCTCGGTTTTACAATCTTATAGCAGCTATAAAATGTAAAAGTAAAAGGGAACCTTATCTTTTAACTATCTTACTATGCTTAAGTATATTTCTAAATCCTTTATAGTTTATAAAAATAACAAATTCTTAATTGTAGCTAGCTTTTCCTTTATAGTTAATAGTCCGAAAGAATTTATACAACGTCTTAGAATTATAATAAAAGGGTAGCCGATAAAACATTTTTTGCTTTTAATTGCAATATTATACTCGACTAAGCGGGTAAAAGCTTGCTTTAAATAAATTATATAATCCTCGAATATATAGCTTGCAATAACGATATCGTCGATATATACCTTTGCAAATTGCAAGTTATTAAAGATAATATCTATTTATCGTTAAATATATATAAAAGTATTCCGGAAACTTATTAGCGTATAACAAAAAGTATATTAGCTTTAATAAGAAACTATAACAAAAAGTATATTAGCTTTAATAAGAAACTATAATTAAATACTTTTAGCTTTTCGGATAAGTTTTTTACTAGTAAAAGAAGCTTATAGCATCGACGACTATAATATATTTGTAGCTTATAATCTTTTATAAGATATCTTCTTAAAATAATATCAAGTATACGTCTAGAATTATTATATTATTTAGTTTTTATACATTAATAACTACGCGATTAACTAGTTCTTCTTAGCTTAAAATATACTTATATACTACAAATATAAAGTATAAGAATAGTATCGGTTATATAATTTAGTATAGCTTATCTTGCAATTTTAAATTGCTAAAAGTTTTATTAATTACTTTTTAGTTACATAAACCGACTTTATAAACTTTTGCCTTTTTTGATATCTTATTAACTTAATCTAGCTATAAGTCGATTTTTATTTACTTATCCTTCGGGAAGTAAATAAAACCTTTATCTTTAAATAAAGTTTCCGGAAACTCGTTTAAAAGGCCTAAGAATGCTTGTGTTATTATAAAGTTATTATAAATAATAATACTAGTATAATGTTTAATTTTTAATAGCAAATCGAATTTCTTATAATTTATAAGGATTTATAAGGGCGTAATCTTTAATACTTGCATGGCTAGTTTAATAACATTTGCATTTAAGACTAAGAAGCTATTATTATAATTAATATTTATTAGGTTTTTAAGGCGAAAGTTTCGTAGTAAAAGAACTAGTTTACTTAAGTTATTCTTAGCTAAAACTATCTTTATATCCTTATTAACTAGCTAAATAAATAAAGTAATTAGAGTATTATCCGGTTTAAATAAGAGATTTCTATCCTTGGCTATTATTATATAATAAATCGAAATTGCTATAAACGCAAATGGGGAGATAATAATTTTTGCTATAACGTAAACTAGTAATTTTGCAATTCCCTTCTTTAGCGTAGCTTTAAGCTTAATATCAATTCTATAGCTTCTAATATATTTTGCCTTTTTAGAAATTATAATATTAACTTTCTCGGGTATTAAGATATTTGTACTAATAAGGAGTTTTGCAGCTAAATCGTCCGTTAAATGCGCTTCGCGGGAGATTTTTGCAAGAGCTTGCTTTCCGGATTTAAAGTTTATACTAAAGAAGTATATTATTAAGATAATATATTTTTAAAAGTAAACTTTTCTTATTCCGATTTTACATATAAGTAAAAGTTTAGCTATTATATAAATAAGGAGTTTTAGCTTATTAGTTTATAGCTATTTCTTGTTAATAAGTATAACTAAGTAGCTTGTGTTTATGCAAACCTTATAAGAAGCGTTATCCGGTAAGAACTTTATCTTTGCAATAATATAATATTAGTTGCAAAAAATGTAACTTGTTCTAGTATTTAATTTTGCGTTTACTAATAACTTAACAATTAGTAAAGTATAAAACGCCAAGATAGTAACGTGTATCTCTTAGCTAATATAAGGTTTCGATTCTTGTTTTATATCCGATTTTATAGTCGATTAAAGATCTTTTTTACTAGGCTTTAAAGCTCGTTTGTAATTGTTATCGCAAATATGTTTATAAAGCTAGTTATTGCTAAGGAAAGTCTCCTTATATCGTTTACATATAACCTCCTTCTTTATAATTATTTATTATAAATTTGAAGTAAAGTTTATTATATTAAAGTTGCCGATTAGCTTATCTTTAAAGTACTCTTTATTATAATTATACGCGTATTCTTACTTATAATCCTCATTATTAAAATGCGCAAGTAGCTCCTTTAACTTGCTATAAAATAAGTTACTACTTTCTTATAGCTCTTTTGTGGATTCTTTACTAAAATGTACTTGTTGCTAATAAGGGAAGTAGTATTAGTTTCGGCCTTTAAAAGAATTTTGCTAATTCCGCAAAACGAAGCCGTTTTTGCTAGTAATTTGCAATTGCTAGCGTAATAGCAAAAAGTTCTTTTAAGCAAGTTACTAACTTGCGTTTTATAAGCAATTAGTATTATTATTTTATAAAACTAATAATCTTCTTTGTTTATCTCCCTCGCAAAAATCCTTATAGCTACTATTAAAGTTATTACAATTGCGGAAACCTTAATTCGGTAATTAAAAACGCAATTAAGACTAGTTTCGGAATTAATTTATAAACTAATATAAATAAGGGCTATAATGTAAAGGGCCATATCCGGCTTCTTGCTTGCCTTTAAAGGTAAAGCGACAAGCATTTGCCTTTTTTATTAAGTTTTTAAATAAAGTAGCTTTTAAGTTTACTTCTTTAAGCTACTTCCGTTTTAATATTTCCGGGGTAAGTATAAGATAATACGCTTATATAAAAACCTTTAAAGCATTATATATTACCGTTAATTAGAGATAATTTAAAGTTATCTCGGTTACTTATATATAGCGGAATATCGTTTGCGCAAAACTATATACTATTTTATTACGCTATAAATTAAAAAGGCTAAACTTGATAGTTTTTATGTTTTTTATAGCGCTATTAGCTAATTCCTTAAATCTCTTAATTAGGGCGCTAAGGATACTTGCTAAGGATACGTTTGCTAAAAGTTTGCGTTTTAAGTTAAAGAGTTTATAAGTATATTAAGCAATTGCTTTACCTTATAGCTATATAGTTTAGTTGTCTTATATTGCCTTATCTCCTTTCTTATTTACTAGCTTGCAAAGTCTATTTGTAAACGTATAAATGTCTATATATATTATAAGCTTTTTAACGCTTATAATACTTAAACTAGTAATTTTTGCGTCTTATAAGTTAAGATTAAAAACGCTAACTTCTTCTATTTGCAGATTATAAAGTTAGGGTTAAATAAAGATAATAAGTTAAAACGGATTCGGGTTTTAGTTTTAACTTTACTATAGCTAAAATAAGATATTAGTAATCGCTATATAGTCTTATAAACTTATCTTTAGTAAATTCGCATTTTGCTCTTTATCGTATTAGTTTTAGCCTTAGCTACTTCCTTATCTATTGCTACTTATCCCGGTAATGCTTAAAGTAAACGCCGACAAGCTACTAGCACGAGATCTTAGTTAGAAATTTGAACTTTTAAGCTCCTATAAGGTAAGATCGATGTTTACTAGTCTCTTAAATTTGCGAAGTGTAGCCTTAAAAGTTGCTTTAGTATATATTCACGTGTTTAGAAAGAACTATTATGCTAAGGTGGCACTTTCCGCCCGAGTTCTTTGCTATAGTAGTAAGGGCAGTCGTTCGAGCTCTCCGCAAAGACGTATAATCTATTCGAGGATTGCTAGTAAAATGTGATTTGTGAATTCGTAGCCGGTTTTATAAAAAGCCTTTAGCTATGCGGCGAGGTTTGCAACTGCGTTCGTTTTTGACATTTGTATAAAGTTTTAACGCGTAAAGGGTAAGATACAATTGCGACCGAAAAGAATAGAGTTTTCGATGTTATTATAATTATTCGATATTATTCCGATAGAATTGTAATAGTAGTTAATAGAATTAGTATGCGAGGTGATAAAATCGATAAGGTTAAAGTAAAAGGTGAATTGTAGTAAAACTTGTAATTAACTCGGTTATTGCGGGGTTCCGACCGGGTATACCGGTTAAAAAGCGATCGAAAACTAGTATTTATAGATTGTAAACTAGTGCTTGAGGCTAGTCGCTATTGTCTTAGAGAATTCTAGGATTAAATAACTAGTTTTAAGGTTATTGCTACTATAATGCTATGCATTTATGGTAATATGAGTTAAAGATGTAAAAGTTGTTATTCTTTAAAGCTATAGTCGCGAACTATATAGCGAGCTCGCTTAAGCGAGTATGAGTCATCATCGTAATCATGCTTCCTGTAGCAGTAATAAAGGGAACTTGTTTTTAACTATAATATTATTTAAAGTATAATAGTTAATATATATTTTTTAAGTCTTATTTGCCTTTTAGACAAATAGTATTAGTGCGCTTTAAAGAGATATAAAAGGACAAATAAGTCCCTTATCAAGTAGTTTTTATATTTGCTTAGCTTGTTATTTAAGCAAATTGTAAATAAACAATAAAATAGGAAGTTTATTAGCTTAGCATCTATTGTGTTAATTGTATATTATATATAATTATATTTGCTATTTGGCCTTATAGTAGTTTTAATTTTAAAATATGTTTAAATTCTTTAGCAATTTTATAAAGCTCCTTTTTAAGGAATCTTAGCAAATTACTAAAGCTATCTAATATTTAATTTAACAAATGCTTAAAGGTTTTAAGGTTTATAATAACTTACAAGTAGCTTTGTATATAACTTTTCCTTTTACTATTTAGTTATTCTTTTAGTTTAAGTATTTGCTTTGCCTTCTTTTAAGCTATTTATAAGATATTTCTAATAAGCTATAAATTAGCTTCTAAGATATGCGCGTATAGCGCTAGTGTTATATAAGCCTTTTTAGGCGGAATATAATACTAGTAGCTGTGTTTTTACAATTAAATTCTACTATTTTTATAGTTATTATAGCATAAATACTTTTTTTAAAACTTTATACTTAAAATAATATTAAAGGGCTTTATATTTATTATACAAAAGTTAGTATATTTTTTAAAATTGTTTTGATAAGATAAGCTTAATAGTTATAGCTTTATATTAAACTTCTTGTAAATTAGAATAGTCTTTTTGCTAATTACTTGTATATTCCTTAATTGTCTAACTAGTTCCTTTTACCTAGCTAGCTTAGTAGCCTTTTGTGAGATATATTAGCTAAATGCTCTTATATTAGGGAGTACTTAGACAAGGATTTTATTAGCATATTTTAATATTAAAACTAGCTTCTTATTTATAATTTTCTCTTTAATAGCCTTTACTATAAATAAGTTTTATTCTTCTTTAATTGTCACTAATCCCTTATATATAAAATCTTTCTTAATAGCAAGTTAGTCTATTAAATTGCAAGATGCGTCTATCTTTATATTTGCAAGTTCCTTCTTTTACTTTATTTTCTTGTTTTTAGTTTTATTATTTTATAGACTTTTCCTTTTATAATTTCGCTAAAATACTTAAACATTTGCTACAAACTTTATATGTCTTTATTCTTTTAAATTAAAAGTCTTGTCACTTTTTACTTAATTCTTGTAAGCCAGTCTAGTTTCTTTTAATAATAGTTTTAAATTTAATAATAACAAGGGCATAGCATTAATATTACTTATACTTTCTACTTTAAAAGAGTTAGCTTTACTTATAGCACTTTAAGTTCTCTTTCTCTTATATTAATTTGGTTAAGGCGCAGTTTCTAAGCTCGGGGTAAACCTCTTTAGTCCTAGCCCTTGCCTTTTCTTGTATATTCTTCTTCTTCTTCTTTATATAATTCTCCTTTTTTAAATTAGTTTAGGCGTTCTTTGACAAGCGCCTTCTTATTCTTTTTGTCTTAGCAGTTTAA
>Ga0302221_10001444_pt1 | contig 15360 bp, 3 predicted proteins | sample II_Palsa_E2_1_FD_193517 | JGI IMG/M metagenome (GOLD analysis project Ga0302221, IMG submission 193517) | Peat permafrost microbial communities from Stordalen Mire near Abisko, Sweden - II_Palsa_E2_1 | ecosystem: Environmental > Terrestrial > Soil > Palsa > Peat permafrost | place: Sweden... | reverse complement strand
ACCACTCCTATGGATATTTATTTTTAATCGGGACAAGGGTTTATACTAGAGGCAAGATTTGATCGTTTTTATTAATATTAACAAATGTTAAAATCGTTATGCCGTACTTCTAGCAAGTGTAAGTTTTATTTAGGCTATAAACTTTTTAACCTACTTGACTATATAACAAATAACCCCTAGAAATAGTGCGTCAAATAATTTAATTTAATTTAATTTAACTATCCGCCGCTAATTAAATTAAATTAAACAAAAAATAGACTAATTAAATTATAATTGTAATTATTAATTGCTTAATTTGATTAATTATAATTAATTAATAAGTCATATAAAACATAACATATAAGTAAATAATAAATAAGAAGAAAGGGATATAAGGCTAATTTAAGAAAAAGGAAAAGTATATAAGTATAAATAAAGTAAAAGATAAGAGAGAAGCTTTTAAAAGACTTTATAACTATAAATAAAGCGTGCTCTTAAAGAAAATAGATCATATAAGTACTAATTAATTAGTAATTAATTACTATAATAGGGCGAACTTGAACTAGAAAAAAAGGCCTTATAAGAGCGCTTTCTAGGATACTGATAACTAGAACAAAGTAACAAGCAAAATGTATATATAGATATAAAGCAATAACAAAAGAATATAATTAAAGTATATAAGGACTAAAGCGTGTATATATAATTATAAAGCAAAAGCAAGAATATAATAATAGCAACAAATATATACAGTTATTATAAGTTATAAAAATAAGGTGATAAGTGTTTAGCTAAGTACAAAAACCTAGAATATATATCCTATCACAAGCGCTAGATTTATAGCCTAAAAGGCGTTGGTTGAATAGTCTTAATTACAACTATTTAAAGCTAAAAAAAGAAGAAGTTATTTATAAAAGGCTTAGTTTGTACAAATACTCGGGTTTTGCTGCTTTATATTGCTTATACTAGCTGCACTAGTGCATGTGATCACGTGATATAGAATGCTAGAACGGTAATATTACTCCCTCTTTTCGAGAAAGCTTGTCCTTAAGCTTTATATTCTATAATTGTATAATCGATTTTGCAACTTCTTTCTTGATTTGTCCTAAAAACAGCTGCAGTTTTGTAGGGTTATATAATATAGCTGCCTTAATTGTCAAGCTACCCCTAAAAGGGGAATTCCCTCTCTTAAGGCAACCTTAATTCTCAGGCTCTAATAACCCTTCCAAATCATCATTTACTCTAAAATCAGGGATTTGATTGTTTTGCGCGCATTTTAGCTAATATATCAAGTTTTTTGGAGGGCTTAGCCAATTAAAGTATACACAATAAAATGCTTGTAAGACAAGAGGACTATTGCTAAGTAAAGAGGCTAGATACTAATTAGGATCAAGATTTTATCCTTTCTATTATACTTAATATTTTAGCTTCCCTTATACAAGCTTTATTGCTAAAACCTTTTGCACCTTATATTCTATTTTATTATCCTCAACTTTTAATAGTAAGGGTTTTAGATTAGTTTGCTTAAAGAGAGGATTTTTAGGGTGTCGCAAAAGAATCGATGGATGCAAAATGCTCTGATAAGCAGCTTTGATTTTTGGAATGATGTGGGCGGGAGCCCCTATATATAAGGCAGGGACCCCTGCACCCTAATCACTTGACATAAGCCCCTAGGGGGGGCTACTCCAGTGCGACATAGGGTTTTTGCAAAGCTTTTTAGTATAAAATACCAGGTGCACCTTAATTAATTCAAGTAACTTAAGCTTAAAGGAGTGCTTAATTTGCTCTAAAATCTTATATAAGCTATCTATTTGCTATACTAATTTACAGCTTAGTTAATTATTGTTCTAGTGCTTTGTAGTAACTTAAACTTTATTACTTACTCTAAAATCGACTATACAATAGTGCTTATTTGCTTGTAATGCATATTGTTTTTAGGATTAAGCTATATTCCTTTATACAATGCTTCAAGATTTGTGCAATTGTTCTATTAAGTTTTTTGCTTTTATATAATTTAGCTTTTCCTTTAATATTTAAGCTTTAATAAGTATATCCCAATCAAATAATATATATAATTTGTACCCCTTTTCAATTAAAAATAGTAATTAGCTTGTAGTTTTGTGCTATAAAGAGGCTTGCTAGTAATTTACAATAGTTATCTATTTATTTTAATTGTCTTGATAATAGTTAATATAAAGGCGTAACTGTTAATTAAAATATTAGTTTACAATCTTTGTTTAACTATTAGTTTACAAGTAATTTACAGTTAATAACTTAAGCTTTATATTAATATGCTTGTAAATCTTGTTCTAGAAATCTAATATAAATTAGGGGCCTTAATTTGATATTACTATTTCTAAAATTCTAATATAATATATAATATAAAAAGGAATAAAGGAGCTAATTTATAGGCTATAATTGTGTCTTATACAAGAATAGTAATTAGTTGTTTTCTTTGTTTATCTACAAATATAGCTTTACTTTTAAAGGATTTCTTAAAGTTGACTATAATATGTTATTAAGGCTAGTCTAATACAAGTAATAAATGCAAAATCTTAGTTTTTTGTCTTTAAAAATATGCAAATGCTAATAAATATAACAATTAGCTTAATATTAATTAATATTATAGCTTAATTTTGGCTAATAATATTGCTATTAAAGTAAATAATGCAATTTAGTTTGTTTTAAGTGCTTTAAAAGGGGTTAATTGTAAGCTTTATAGATAAGTGCAATATGCAATAGCATTTTATCTATAAATATACTATTAAATATATATAACTTCTTATATTATAGCAATAACTTGTCTCTTAATTGCTATATTCTTTTCTTCTCAAATTTTGCTTTTATATAAAGCTTTGCTAAGTTAAGGGATATTTGGTTAGCGATTAGAATTTTGTTTAAAAGCTAAATGCTATTATACAATTAAGGAGTAAAGTTTGTTATAGGCTTTACTAGTGCTAACTACAAGTCTTATACAATTACTAGATCGATTTTTGTATAAAGAAGTAATATTTAAGTCTTATATTCCTCTATAATTTTCCTTTACTCTTTAATATCCTTATATTTCTTGCTTAAAGCATTTGCTTATTTATTTGCCTTCTTTATATAATATATAAGTTTAAAGTAAAATCGGGAGAGATATTTTGCTTAATAAGCTTGTCTTGCAAATAACTTCTTTGTTGTTATAAAGTATTTTAAGGCCTTATAGTCTAAATAAACTAAAAAAGGGTTATTTGTTTGCAATCTCTCCAACTTTATATACTATTTCTTAAAAGCAAGGATAATAGCTATTATCTCTTTGTTGTAGATATTATAATTTAGCTAAGTTAATTATATAGTTTTAAAAAAGTAAGTTATAAGATATTATAGCTAACTTTATAGGTCTTGTTAAAATAATATACTTGCTATAACTTTATTTAATACATTTGTGTAATATGCAAGAAGTTGGCTATATGCATAAGACTAGTGATGCTAGGAATCAAGTGACTTATAAGCACTAGAACTCCTAGAGAAACATTTAGTTTGCAATAAAGGAATATTTAACCTGTCTTATATCCTTATAAGCTATAAGCTTTAAGGATATTTACTTGCATTTAATAGAGGGGCAAAGATTAGTTTTATACTAAATATACCCCCTAAAATCTACTAAATTGTTTACATTGCTTTATTGCTTATTAACAATATCTTTACAAGCTAATTTCTTCATTTTAAATAAAGGAAGTAGTTTAATAAAGCAACTATTTCTTTTGCTAACTATATTAAAGTTATCCCCTTGCCTAGTTCTAGTATTAAGCCTAATTAGCCCAATATTAATAAAAGCAACAATAAAAATAATAGCAAATTGCAGTTATATATTATTAATAAGTCTTCTTTAAAAGCTTATAATAATTATCTTTTTAGCCTTGCTCTATTTCTCTAAAAAGCTTAAGCCTAGGCCTTATTAGCTTAAGCTAAAGTAAAGAAAGCTGCTTTAAAAGCAAAAGTAGCAAAATTTAATTAAAAAATATTATAAAATTAATAATAAAGAAGTTATTATAAATGCTAGCATTATTGTATTAAAGGCTAAAAAGGCTACTTTAAAGGCAAAGCGCTACTTTATAACTATGCTAGCTTCTTTTATTTGTAAGGACTTAATACCCTTTAAATATATTATTAAACTTACTCTTTTAACAACTATCCTCTTTTATATAGCCTTTATTACACTTCCTCTTATTAAAGACAAATAGCTTATTATAAGTTTTAGCAATACAAATAAAGATATAATATAAGAAAAACTCTTATTTGATATTTTTAAGAGAAGTTTTAAGTATAAAAAGATTTTAAAAGTTAAAGTCTTTAAATTATATTAAAAGAAAAACATTAGGGGGTAAACTATATTTATAACAAGTTACAAGGCCCTATTTTAAGCTTAACCTTAAATTTATAACATTTACTTGAGTAAAGTAAATACTATAGCTATTATATTGCGCAAAAACTTATATAACTTATAAGAGGCTTATTATAAGAATAATTCCTTTTATAAACTAATTACTTGAGAAAGGTTTAAAGCTTTCCTTACAAATATAATTAACTCCTTTAAAGCTTAAAGTTAAAATGCCTTTAAGGGTCTTTACAACTTTTAATAAAGCCTAAGCAAATTAGTTACTAAGTTATATACTTAAATAACTATATTTAAATTTGACTTTAAAGCTATAAATAAGACTAGTTGCATTTAAACCTTTAATATTGCTTTAATAAACTAAGAAACTAAAAATATATTAATTTTTATATTTTATATAAAGTATATTATTAATAAAAGACACTATTTAAAGCATAAAGCAAGTATTAAAAGAGGCTTAAACTTTAACTTTAATATTAATAATAATACCTCCTTTAACACTTTAAAAGAAAGCAAAAGAAAGAAAAAGGAAAAAGCTTATAAGGACCAAAATAGCTCTAAAAATAATTAAGCTAGCTTTAAACTTAATTTTAAAAGCTAAGCAAAATGCAATATTACTTGTTATACTTGTAATGTCGCACTCGTGGGTAAATGCCTTAGGCTTGCGCTTAGGCGCGCACCCAGGCGTATAGTGCTCATGTAATTAGCCGCTCTTAGCATATATATAAAGGAAGCTTAACTTCCTATATTTTAGCTTTTAAATTAGACAATTTTACAATTAATATTTTATCCCTTTACTTTATATTATAGGCGACAATTATAAGCCTGGTTTGCACTTAAAGCTTCTTTAGTATTAGCACTATAAAGTAAGCTAATTGCCCACTTTTTACTTCTTTTATACACATTTTACTAATTACTTTGCATTCTTTACTAAGATTACAAATATAGCAACAAAATAACCCAAGTAGTATATTATATATACTATACTCCTCAAAGATTAACAATTATAGCTTATATAATTTATATAGCTTAAATTCTAGTTAAACTTTTATATAATATAAAAACTTGTTAACCCTAATACGCCAAATGCTTTGCATATTAGCACTTAAGCCCTGTAGCTCCTTCTATTAATATAAAGGTTAATAGAGCAAAGAGATAAGTAGCTTTAATAATAATACATTATAACAATTAAGCACTAAAGTGCAAGTTTTTTAAGAGCTAGCACTTTATAACCTTTATCTCTTGCTCTTTTAACTTTTACTAATATCAAAGATTATTATAATGCTCTTTTTAAGGACTATTTGCTAGCTTACTCTTTATAAAATATAAGTTTAACTAAATACTAATAAATATAAAGCTAAATAATTAAAATAATTAACGCTTTAAACCTTTTAATAACTATAACAAAGCTTGTCAAAAATAAGGAGAATTCTCTTTAAGCAATTATATAAGCATTAAAGTAGTAGTTTGCCCCAATTAACACTAGCACACTTACTATAATAAGACAAAAGTATTATGCTATCTTTAAGCAAGCTAAGTAAAGAAATATTAATTTAATATATTAGTAAGCAAAATAGTATAAAGCTTATTAAAAAGCCAAGGCTTTTAAGCTAGTTAATATTAAAAAACAATTGTAGCAAAGGACTTTTTAATTGCAATTTTAAAGAGAATAGCCCTTGCTTAAGCAAGCGCTAAACTATTAAATCTTATTAAATAAGATAAGCTTAGCAAAAAGTATATAATATTTAAAGAGTATAGTATTATATTCTTGGCTATAGCTTTAAAAGATTTTACTATAAAAAGCACTAAAACGCTAAAGATCTTTGCTACTCTTAGTAGCTACTTAAACTTTTAATTAAAGCAAGAAAATTTTACTAGAAATACTTAAAACCACTTATGCCTTTGCTAAGGCATTAAAGCTTAAAAATATTAATAAAGGCTAAAAATATATAAAGTTTTAAAATTTGCAATTATTAAATCAATTAATAAGCTAATCCTCTAAAAACTAATAATTAAAAAATGCAAAAATGCAAGGAAAAAGCTCTAAAAATTGCGCTAAAAAGACTTGAAAGCTAAGCTTAAAAAATAATATAAAGTTAAAATTATAGCAAAAGTGTCCTTTAGCTCGAAAAAGGACTAAAGATTAGCTAAGCTGAAGTTTTTAGGAAATATTAATATAATACTTATAAACCCACTTCTCTTAACTTAATTATTAGGTATAAAGTTATATATTATACTCGATTTTGCTAAATATCCTTTATTAGCAGGCACTTTATTAAACAATTATAAAGCTATATATTTAATAAATAACAAAGACTTACTTAAACTCGGGTTATTTATTAAAGCTTTTTATAATAAGTATATTAAAGCTAGATCCTTAAGCTTTTTAATCTTAGAATATAGCATTAAAGTAATTAGAAAAGCTTTAAATAGCACTAATAACCTTAGCTTAGCAAATTTAATGTTAAATAATATTATAATTATAAAGGGTTTCTATATTAATATAATATTAAAAGCTTAATTGCATAAGGCAAGAGTTTAATACTATAAACTAAACTGCTTACTTTCAATTTAGAAAAGAGGGAAAGAGCATTATATTAAAGCAACTAAAGCATATATACAATTTAATATTCCTTAAATATAAGCTACTCTTTATTTACTTAAAAGTTTTAACTGAGATTTTAATATTTCTAACAATTAATTATAGTATTAAGATAAAGTTCTAGTACTTTTAAGACTTCTTTAAGCTAAAAAGTAATTTAAAAGAAATATAATATATATAAGCAAAGCACTTAAGCTTAAAAGCTTTATAAGCACTTGTTAAAAATGCAAAGAATGTAATTATTAATAGTATAGCAAAAGTAAAGTGCATATATTATATAATTACTTATATAATAAAAGTTATCTTATAGCAAGCTTTTAAAAGGAAGTCTTTAAAGCTATTTTTTAAAATTTTATAAAACTTATTCGATTTCTTAAAAGGCTATAATAAAGCTTAATAGCTATTAGTAATTAAGGACAAGTATAATAAGAAGCTCTTTAGCTTTATTCTTATAAGCAAGTCTATAGTAAAAGTATTTAATATACTTTAAAACTTTAATTATTAAATAAAGAAGTAATATAATCTTGCAATTTGTAAAATAAAGCATAATAATAACATTTTAATAATTGCAATTAAAGGAGAGATAACTTATAAAATTTGGGTAAAAGAAAAAGGCATTAAACTCGAGCTTACACTTACTTATACTTATAAGCTTAATAAAGGTTTTAAGCATGTAAGACAAGAAGCTATTAATAAGTTAATTAAAATATGCTTTAAAGCTAGACTTCTTAAAAACCTTTAGCTAAAAATAATACTTGCTACTATATTTTTGTATTATAAAAGCCTCTTTTATATATATAATATGCATGCACTTAATAAGATTCTCGATGCTTGGTTTTAAAATTACTTTAAATAATATAATCTAGCGCTTATTACACGTTTAAAAACTAATCTTTAACTTAATTAAAGTGGAATTTATATATATAAAGCTTATGCATATCTAATAATTAAGGAATATAAAGCTAAAAAGCAAAAGAAAGCTTTTAAAGTTAGTTCTTGCAAGCATATTAAATATTTAATTAAATATATAGCTTTTAATATATATAAAATTTGAGTTTTTGCGCTTAAAAGGGTTATTATTATATAAAATATAACTTTTAACAAAGATATTCTTTATTTTAAAAAGTTTAAGCAACTAGAAAGCTAACTAATTGCAATTACTTAACAAATAGTTAAACTAATTAAAGAAGAAAAAACTTAAAGCATTAAGTTAATTTTTAAAAATATTAAATTATAAATTAAAGAGTTACTTATTATAAAGAGTAAGCTAAAGCTTTTAGTTGAGGTCTTAAGCAGCTAAGACTTAAGGATAAAGAGCTTTATGCTTATAAAACTTGTAAAGAGATTTAGACTCTTGTCTTTAAAACTTACTTTAAAGCTTAAAAGCATATTAAGTTTAGCTAAAAGTAAAAGAGATTATATTAAGCTAATTAGTATACTTAGCACTTTAAATAAAAAGGCTATTAAGCTTTTAAACCTTGTTAAAGAAGTGCACTTATTTGAAATAAAAGGAGAAAGGACTTTATTAATAAATTTATTATATAATTTAGCTTTAAGTAATTTAAAGAAATCTAAAAAAACCTTTTAAGCAAATTTTAGTTAATTTATTATAAGATTTAGCTTTAAGTAATTTAAAGAAATTTAAAAAGCCCTTTGCTTATATTTCAAGTAATTTAAATTTTTTTTAAAGAACTTATAGCAAAGCTAAAATGCAAATAAAAGTATAAAGTATAAGTTTAAAGTCAAGTAAGCAAAAGAATTTAAGAAAAGTAGCCTAATAATAACAAATACAATTATAGCAAAGCTATACTTAATAACAATTAAATATATGCAACTTTAAGTGTATTACTAGTTATTATAATAAAATTAAATAACATTAATTACCTTAAATCTCTCTTTAATATGCTATAGCTTAATTAGCTAAGCAAATTAAATAATAAAAACAAGGAAAAGCATAAAATAGTATATATAATAATTGTGGTATTAATTCTTTAAAAGGGCTTAAAAGGGGGATTACCTTTTAAGGGCAAAGTACCTTGCATTTATTAAAGCAAGCTTTTAAAAGCACTAAAGTCTTAAAATAATTTAAAGAAACATTTATTTAATACTTCATTTTAGCAAAATGCAAAGCTTAAGCTAAAAAACTTTAAATTTAGAGATTATTAAAGGGTTATCTTATATAGCAAAACTATAGCTTATTTGATTTTATTAAAGTAGGTATTTATATATAAAGTAGATTTTAATAGCTACTTGATTAAATGTTAATTAAAGATAATTGTGGGGGAATATCTCTAAGAAAAGGAGTTAATCTTATTAACTTATATAATAATACTTGTAATATACTTATTTAAAATTGCTATAGCTATTATAGCTTTCTTTAATTTAAAAATTAAGCAATTTGATATAATTAAAGCTTTTGCTAATGCAAAAGCTTAGTTAAAAGCTTACTAGTAGTATACTAACTTCTTAATAGCTTTAAAGTGCTAGAAATATGCGCTAAAATCAATTAAGCTTTATATAAGCTTAAAGACTCTCTAATATTATAATATAAAGAGTTTATAAGTACTTTTACTAGAATTAAGCTTATTACATGCAAGGAAAAGCTATATATTTTTGTAAACTTAAAGTATAAGGTTTTTGTCTTGTTTTATATCAACAACATTTAAGTAATATTTTATAAGCGCAACAAAGCATTAGCTAAGAAGATTATCTAGCAAATTGATATAATATATAATCTCTATTTAATAAGAGATATAAAATAGGTTTTAAGGGTTTAAATAATTTGAGATAAAGCTGCTTGTAAAATTTTGCTTATATATAATATATATATTAAAAAGATTACAAAGAAGTTTCAATTAATTAATAAAAAGTGTATAAGCACCCCTTTCCCGATTTTGGAGCTTAAAAAGTATATAGGACAAGCTCCCTTCAAGCAAATCAAAGAATATTAAAAAAAATTTAGTTTTGTGCTATATATTACAATTATAATTAAGCTAAATATAGTATATGCTATTTCTTTGCTTTTGCAGTTTTTAACAAACTTTAAGCTTAAATATATTTTAGCTATTAATTAAACAATTAAATACTTGTATAAAATGCGATTTTTAAGGATTTAATACTTAAATAAGCACTAAGATATTAATTTGATAATTGCCTTTAATACCTTATATGCTAATAATATTAATACTTGACAATTTTTACAAAGATATATTACATTCTTATTTAAAAGGCCAATTATATAAAAGGCAGCTTGTTAATTGACAATTATTACTTTAACAACTAAAGCAAAGCTACTTACTATTAAGTATATAGCAAAGGAAATTATAGCTTTTTAATATATTTTTTAAAAATATTAGACTTAATTTAAGGGAGCTATAAATAATCTTTTGCAATAACTAGCAAACAATTAAGCTTATAATAAAAGAGAAGAAGAAAATTACTATTAAGCTATATTATATTAATATTTAAAATATATAGCTATATTAAAAGCATATTAAAAGTATATTTTAAGTAATATATCTCTTTACAAAAGAGATGCTAGCAAATAGCTTAACTAAAAGCTTTCTATAATATAAATTCAAATACTTTTAATTGTTGTTAAACTTGCAAGACTTGTATAAAAAGCTTAACGATATAAAATAGTAAAGGAATATAATTTCTTTTGTTTATAGTTCCTTTTATTTATTTTCAAATATTAATAAGACTTATATATTTATAAAGGAATATAGCTTATAATAAGCAACAATCTTAAGCTAATACTTTAAGTTTTAGAGCTTATTTAATTAGCTTATTTACTAATTAGCTAAGTAATGCTTTAATGCAAATATAGCATTTAGTAATACTACTAACTAATTCCTTTTTATCCTTATCTATATCCTCTTTTACTTCTAAAAAGATTTTTTCTTGCTTTTAGTCAACCTCTTTATTACTTTTAAAAAAAGTATACACATTGCAATTTTAAGTGCTTTTAATTGCTAAAAGAACTAATTAATAAGTTATGCTAAGCTTAAATATAAAGAAGAAACTTACACAAGCTAAAGCACTAGCAACTAGCATATTAACAAGCTTCTAAGCTGTAGTAGTAATAGCAGGAAAAATAGGAACACACATGTAACTAGACACGTAGCGCTAGCAATGCGCGTTTCTAGTAATAATATTATAACATTAACTATTTGATTAGCTAGCAAATGTGCTCCTAATGCATTTAAGGCAAGAAACTAGTTGCAAAGCTCTTTAAGAAGGGCAAAAAGCAAAGCAAGGTATTTAACCAACAAAAACTAAAAAAGAATCTACAAGTGAGAGTAAGCACGCAAGAGAAAGTAAAGCTAATAAATTAGAAACATCAATTCGAGCATAAAAACTACAATAGCATAAAGCTAAAGTTAATAAACTAGCACTTGTGGTATAATGCTACAAAGGTTAAACGCGTTTTTATAATGCTTGGGCACAAAGAAAAATAAACTTATTGCAAGTTGCTTAGCTGCTTGCACCTTTGCAAGCATAGTAGCGCAAGATGCTTTAAATGCTCTCTTAAAAAGCCTAGCTATAATAGAAGTATAAAGTAAAAGGCAAGAGTTATTATTAATATTGTTAGTTAATTAGAAGGGAGCTTCTTAAATATAAAAAGGCAAGTATATATAAGGCTAGTAAGCAAGTAGTTAATTGCTTGCTAAATTGCACATTAACTTAATTAAGGTTTGCATATTATATTAGCTATAAGACAAGCTGCGCTAAAATATTTGTCGGAACATATACTGTATTTACCCCTAGTATGGCATTTACTTCTATTCCTATATGGCCTAATTGCCGGCCCTGTTCCTGATCCTACTTTCGGGTTTTAGCGGGCCTGCTTTTCGGGCCCTAGTTTAGAACCTTTGTACGCGCGGGCCCGATGCATTTAATATATCCCACTTCCATCTATAAGTGGGATATACACGACTTGTATAATTATACTCGGCCCGTTCGGGTTTTGCATAACTCGTACGAATCGGCACTTGCTTAGCGTGTACTATTTTACTTCTTACGCTCCTTATATATATGTAGCAGTCCCTATTTAACAAGGGACACACATTATAGACTTATTAAATATATTACTTTTGGGGTACTATTATGTGTCACACATTCGGATCACCTAGCTATACTAACAATATTAAAGTAGCTAATTAAAAAGTAAGCAGTCGATTAGCTGTTGCTTAGCTTAACTAGGGAGTGTATTGCACTTGTAGGTAAATGCCTTAAGCTTGCGCCTAGGCACGCACTCAGGCATATAGTGCTCATGTAATTAGCTGCTCTTAGCATATATATAAAAGAAGCTTAACTTCCCATGTTCTAGCTTTTGAATCAAACAATTTTACAATTAGTGTTTTGTCCCCTCACTTTGTGCTATGCGCAACATGTCACTAAAAAAGATATATATTTAAAGATAAAAGATGCTTAAAGTATATTAATTAAGCCTAAAACTTCCTTAAAATGGTTAAAGCTAAAAAAGATACTATTACTACTATATATTATATAAATTAAATTATATAAGCAATCAAAAATAAAGCTTTTTAGCTAAAAGTATAAAAAAAGGCAAGTTCAAGTCTTAAATATTATAAGGCTTAGTAAATTAAAGACACTTGAAAATAAAAGGATAAATATTAAAGCTTATTTAATGCAAGCTAGTATAAAAGCTTTTAAATAGCTTTTAAGCTTTAAAGATACTAGTTTCAACTGCAATTTTCTTAATAATAACTAAGCTAAATTAAAGGGGTTTATACTCTTTGCTTAGTACAATGTCAAATTTATTACCCTTTATAGTAATAAATTTAAGATATATTATATATATAATCTTAATATCTATATTATAAATAATTATGCAAAAACTTAATTGTATAAGCTCTATTTTTATAAATATAAAGCTATAAGTTATTGCTTAGTTTTTAAAATAAAATTTTATAAGGCTATAATTGCTTAATATTAAATATATACACTTGTATAGCTTAATAAGAACTTAAATGCTATTGTCCGAGTCCTCTTTATAAGTAAAAGCAATTGTAACTATTTAATTAATTAATCTTTATACTAATATAAAGGTTATTTTACTATTGCTTTTGTTTAAAACCCCGAATTTGTTACAAATATTATCTTAACTTATTAAGTTTTTAAGCTATTATTAAAAGGTTTAAATATTCTATTAATACTACTAATCCTCCTTTATATAAGCCCTTATATAATTTTTTTTAAAGTTTAGCTTAAAGCTTGAAGGTTATATTTAGCAAATACTATCAAAAAGCGCTAAATTTGGCTATTTGTAAGCTTAGCAAAAGCCTTTATCTTTTTTATACCCAAAAAGGATAGCAAGTTATACCTTTATATTAATTACTATAGCTTAAATAAAGCTATAATCAAGAATTAATACCCTCTTTTACTAATTAATAAGACACTAAATTGCCTAATAAGCACTAAAGTCTTTATAAAGCTTAACTTAAAGGATATATATTATCGGATTTGTATTTGTGAAAGTTACAAATAAAAGATAGCATTTTATACTTATTATAAACACTTTAAGTACCTTATTATGCTTTTTAGCTTAGCAAATGCCTTAGCTATATTCTAAGTATATATTAATACATTTATAGCAAGCCTCTTAAACTATTTTATAATTATATATTTAAATAATATCCTTATATACTCAAAAAACCCCAAAGAGTATAAAGAGCATATGCGCTAAGTTATAGCTAAGCTTTGCAAATATAAGCTATATGCTAAACTTAATAAATATAAGTTTAGTATATAAAAGCTCAAATTCTTAAGCTTTTGCATTAAAGTTAATAAAGTTAAATTAAAATTTAAAAGGATTTGTAGCATTATTAAGTAGCTTAAGCTAAAATTGTTTTATAATATGCAAATGTTTCTTAAATTTGCAAAATTTTACTATTATTTTGTTTATAAGTACTTGCATATAATATATAGCTTTATAAATCTCTTAATTAGTATAAAAAATAGTCAAAAAACTACTCTTTTAAATAGACTTTAAATGCTAAATAAAGTTTTCAAAAACTTAAAGCTACCTTTACTTAAGTGCTTGTCCTTATTTATTTTAATCCCTTTAAAAAGATTTATATAAAAACTAATATATTTAAGTTTGCTATTATTAGCTATCTCTTTTAATAAGTTAATACAAATACTAAAACGCGTAAGCATTAGCATTTTATAAAATTTTAGTCCTAAAAACTATTTAGTGCCAAATGCAATTACTAAACTTATAATTTTGAGTTATTAGCAATTATAAAAGCTTTTAAGCAATAAAGATACTACTTTAAAGGTTTTAAGTATATAATTAAGGTTTTAATTAATTATAATAACTTTAAGTACTTTATAAAAACAAAGTACTTAAAAAGCTATTAAGTATAATAAGCAATATATTTTACTATTTATAATTTTAAGATTATTTACTAAAAAGGTGCCTCGAATACTACTAACAGGCTTAGTAGATATTTTAACTATTAAAAGGGATTTATTAATATAACTTAGCTTTTTGCCTTTTAAAATAAAGTTAAAAAAAGCTTTGCTATTGCAATTTAAGGTTAAGCGAGCCTTAAAAGGTTTACCTTTAATAGAGATATATTATTTCTTGCAATTGTTACTATTATATAAGGAGATTTGCCACAAATTAAGCAAATAAATTATTTTGTAAATCCTTTAATTTAAGAAGAAAGTACAAGAAAGCATCTTATAAGTTTTGCTATTATAGCTATAATAATAAAGCTATTTATAGCAAATTTATCTAATAAAACTTATAATTTTACATCTTTCTTTTAAGTTATAAAATTAAGTAATTGCAAGCATTTAATTCTATATTTATAAATGTATATTACTATTGAAAGGGCAATAGCACTAGCCCCTCTTATAAAGCCCCTTTTAAATATTATTAGAATAGCTTAACAAAATAACAAGTTTATTGTTGCTAAAAGGCTTAGCAAATATAATATAAACAAAGAAGTTATATAAATAATAAATAACTTAAAGCTACTTTAGTAATATAAAAGAATTTATATTTTTAATAACCTTGCTTTATATACAAAAATTATAAATCTTTATTATAATAACCCTTTAGCAAGCTATTATAAAGTTGATAAGACTTTTAAACTCCTTTATAAAACCTACTACTAAAAACAATTAAATAATACTATATATACTTATTATAAAAAATGCAATATTGCTAAAGAGTTAAGGTTAATTTCACAAGCGCCAGATTTATAGCACAAAGTGCGTGGGCTAAATAGTCTCAATTACGACTATTCAAAGCTAAGGAAAGAAGAGGTTATTTACAAAGGGTTAATTTGTACAAATACTCGAGTTTTGCTACTTTATATTACTTATGCTAGCCACGCTAGTGCACGTGACCACGTGATATAAAATT
>Ga0302221_10001442_pt1 | contig 15372 bp, 13 predicted proteins | sample II_Palsa_E2_1_FD_193517 | JGI IMG/M metagenome (GOLD analysis project Ga0302221, IMG submission 193517) | Peat permafrost microbial communities from Stordalen Mire near Abisko, Sweden - II_Palsa_E2_1 | ecosystem: Environmental > Terrestrial > Soil > Palsa > Peat permafrost | place: Sweden... | reverse complement strand
AGCTGAAGCGTTTGAGAATTTTGCACGCCAACGATCGCCGAAGTGAAGCTGATGCTCGACGGCGTAACTTTCAGTTCCGCTGCGGCAGCAGGCGCAGGACCGTTATCACCTGCCGGCATCGCGACACAGCCAACCAGAAGAGGCGCAACTGCCGTCAATGCCAATCCCAGCGCCCACGGTTGATGCATGGAAATTTTTGCGGCCCGTTCCGAACCTCGGAAAAAATCTGCTCTCATCAAACGCTCGCTCCGTCAGTTTCAGATTGCTGAGTGGAGCCAGCTTAAGAGTTCTCCGATAGGCAAAGATAGTGTTGAGGAGTCCAAAACAGGTACAGGGACGTACCCTGTACCGTTGGGCATGCCGGTTCAATACCACGTGGGGACCGCTTGTCGCTACGCACAGCGGCTTTGTCGTCTAAACTCGGCGATGGTTCGCCGAAAAAGTACCGCAGCTCTGTTGCCTCGGCGCGTCGTATTCCGTATGGCGGGTTTTGCGGCTTACGGAATGATCGCCTGCGCTTCGTTGGAGTAGGCGCTCTCCGTACCGCTGGTGTTGACCGCCGTTGTTACGTAATAGTAGGTCGTGCCGCTCTGCACCGTGGTGTCGGAATATGCGTCCGCCCCCACCAGCGAGCCATTCAACATTACGTAACCGCTTCCGCTGGTCGTCGAGCGATAAACGTTATACCCCGAGATGGAGGCGTCGCTGTCTGTCCAGCTAAGTTGAACATTATGCTGTGTTTGCGGGGCTACGCCGGTCCCGCTGAGGCTGATGGCCGCCGGTGAGTTAGCGGCATTGCTCACGATCGTCACAGTTCCATTGTCAGTCTCCGCACCCACAGGGCTGTATTGCACTGTGAAGGAGACCGTCTGCCCGGCGGAAAGGGTAATCGGCGCGCCCGCGCCGCTCAACGCGAAATTGGCGCCGCTCAGGCTGATCTGCGAAATGGTTACGTTGGCATTGCCCGAGTTCGTTAGCGTCACCGTTTTTGAAGCACTGTTGCCGGCGTTCACGCTGCCAAAGCTCAAGCTGGTAGCGCTCACTTGAAGCGTCTGGCTGGAGGCGACGCTGGTGGCGCTCAGAGGCAGCGTCACGGTGGAATTCGCGGCATTGCTCGCGAGCGATAGCGTACCTGTCGCGGTACCCGCCGATAGCGGCGCAAATTGCACGGCAAAGGAGCTGTGCTGACCCGCCGCCAGAGTAACCGGCAGCGACAGGCCGGTGGTGCTAAACCCGTTTCCGCTGATGTTCGCCTGCGTGATCGTCAGATTGGTATTGCCGGTATTACTGATTTGCACGGATTGCGAATTGGTGGTGCCTTGAACGACGTTCGAGAAGCTGATGTTGCCCGGAATCACGCTCAAGCCAGCTTGCGCGCCGGCGCCGGTGACGCTCACCGTTGTCGTCTGTCCCTGGCTGGCGGCGATGGAGATCAAACCACTCAAGGAGTTGGCTGCGGACGGGCTGTACTGCAAGTTCAATGTAGCGCTCTGTGAAGGCGCTAGCGTCAACGGGGCGCTGATGCCGCTGGCGTTCAAATTCTGTCCGCTGACGGCGATCTGCGTAATCGTTGTGGAGCTGTTCCCGGTGTTGGTGATGGTGATGCTCTGATTCGCGGAGCTGCCTACGTTCACGTTGCCGAAGGCAATCGCGGCCGGGTTTGCCGACAGCGTGGTCGTCGCTGTGACGCTAGACCCGCTTACCGCTATGGTCGCGGGGATGCTGGATGCGTTGGTCGTCAGACTCACGCTGCCGTTCAAGGTGCCCGCCGATTGCGGTGCAAACTGTACGCTAAGAGTACTGCTCTGACCCGCGCCGATGGTCAATGGCGTAGAAATACCGCTTACACTGACGCCTGCTCCAATAGCATTCATTTGTGAAATCGTCAGATTCGCGGTACCGGTGTTGGTGATGGTCACAACCTGCGACTTTGACTGTCCGTTCACCAAGCTGCCAAAGTTGATGCTGGCGGGCGACAGGCTGACTCCTGGTTGCACGCCCGTTCCGGAGAGGCTCAGACCTGGTGCCGCGCCGGGAGCATTGCTGGCGACGGCCACCGTCCCGCCGGCTACCCCGGTGCTGGTCGGTGCATAGGTCACTTGGATCTGTGCCGATTGTCCCGCTCCCAGTGTCGTCGGCGTTGCGAAACTCGTTTCGCTGAAATTCGCGCCAGACGCGAACACCTGCGAAATTGTCACTGGAGCTTGTCCAGTGTTGGTTACCGTGGAAGTCAGCACGCTGTTGCTGCCGACGTTCACGTTTCCAAACGTCAAGGTCGAAGGATTCAAGGTCAAATGGCCTACCGGTCCGCTCGTTCCCGTGCCGTTCAACGAGATTGTTGCGGGCGAGGCCGGATCGTTGCTGGTGATGGTTAAGCTGCCGTTATCGACCTCCGCTGCGGTGGGGGCGTAAACCACGGTCATAGGCCAGGATTGGCCCGCGGCGATTACCAGCGGCGTGACGATGCCCGACACACTGAACGGCGCGCCATTTACTGTAATCGTCGAGATTGTTAAGTTTGCGGTACCCGCGTTTGACAAAGTCACCGTCGAGTTCGTCTTGCTGCCGACCATGGCGCTACCAACGCCCAACGCTAAGGGGCTAACCACCAGTTGCGGTTGGGGAGTGGCCGTATTGGCCGAGACGCTGATCTGCGCCGGCGCTACATCGGCCCCCGCAGTTTGCAGCGTGAGCGTCGCCGCCGTCTTGCCAGGCGCCGAGCCGTTGAACCACACCACAAAGTTCGCCGTCTGGCCCGAGGCCAGCGTCAGCGGATACGTTAGTCCGGAAATCGTGAATTGATTGTTGCTGCAAACAATTTGCGAAATGACCGCTTGCTTGCTGCCCGTGTTTGTCACGCTGGCATTTTGAGACGTCTTTTTCCCTGTGGGTACGCTGCCGAAGTTGAGGCTAGCGGGGGAAAACTGCAGAGACGCTTGCTGTGCGCTTGGAGCTTGCCCACTCATGTTTCCGACGCATCCCGCAGTAAGGGCCGCCGACGAAATGGCCAATAAGATTGCCGCCAGTGCCCACGTGAAGCATGCCGTTTTGGCGCTCGGGCCGCGAGTCGTTTTTGCGGTGCGGCCGGTGAATTTGAAGCTCATTGCGTGTTTCCCCCTTACAGCTTGCAAGGGAGATAGTACTGAGCGTACTAAAACTAATCTACTGGTGGGCAGTCCATATTCGGGACAGGCGCTGCTCCTGTCCGGGGGACCAAATACTTCACCGGTCGCTTTGTTGAGCGTTTCTAATGTTCTGTAAGTTGTTTATTGTGAGCTACTTGACCACTACGGGGGTTGTCCGAATGGACACTGCCGAGCCAGCTTGCCGCTTTTATCTTGGTGCTCGACGGGCGCGCGTCAACTCGATGTACCCAGTGCCCAGTGCCTGCCTTGAGTGCCGCGGCACGTTAGGGCCATCTTTGAGGCTAATTCTGCTAGAGGCCAGATTCTGACGTGGGGGGAACTTTCCGTGACACCAAGCCGGCATCACGAATTTTGTAGATCAATGAGCGATAGCTGATTTTGAGCGCCCGTGCGGTCTTTCGACGATTCCATTGGTGCGCACGTAACGACTCCAGAATGACATTGCGTTCCATCTCTTTAATGGCGCTCTTCGCTAAATGCTTCAGAGGTACGGTATCAAGAGTTCGAGAGGGCGTTGAGTCTGAGGCACTGCCTTTTTTCGGTCTTTCCGCGCCGGCGCCCAGTTCCGCTCCGATCAACACAAACCGCGCGATTCCGTTCGAGAGCTCCCGAATATTCCCAGGCCAATCGAGGTTTTGCAAGTATTCCATCATGCCGGGAGGAAATGGCTCGGCAACTTTGCCAAATTGCCGCTGGTGAAATTCCCGAAAATATTCCGCCAGCGCTGGGATGTCCGTGCGGCGCTCGCGCAGGCTGGGTATCCGAAAACGGACGACATTTATGCGATAAAATAGATCGACACGAAAGTTTCCGCCCTGCATCTCCGCTTCCAGGTCCCTGTTGGTGGCGCAGATTAGCCGTGCATCCACCTTTCTGTCAATTTGGGCTCCCAGCCTCGAAAACGTTCCGTCTTGCAGAAAATGAAGGATCTTGCTTTGCAGACCCATGGTGAGATCCGCGATCTCGTCGAGGAAAAGCGTGCCCTTATCGGCAAGCTCAACGCGTCCGGGTTTACATTGATTGGCGCCCGTGAACGCGCCCTTTTCGTAGCCGAATAGTTCGCTCTCAAGCAGCGTTCCGGGTATGGCCGCGCAATTGACCTTAATAAACGCTCCGGAAGCATACGCTGAATTCGCGTGGATCCAGCGGCCCAGCGCTTCTTTGCCCGTTCCACCTTCGCCGCACAGCAACACAGGGATATTGGATTTGCAGATCTTGGCCGCGCGCTGCAGGATTTCCCGCATGCACGGGGATCTTCCAAACAGCATCTCGTCCGGCGGCAATAGATTTTGACGGTCGGAAGCGTCGGGCTTAGAAAAAGCTTTGATGGCTGAGGCCATTTTTATCGGGGTTGCGGTTATCTGGAACGGAATCATGGCTGCACATCGCGGACCACTCTCGATTCGCGGCTACAACATCGCTGAGCGCGCATCAAAATAGATAAGTATTTATAAATCAGCAGGTTAACGGGGGATAAATTTGCTAAGTCCTAGTACTTTGCAGGGCCTGCGCCAGCGCTCTTCGAACACCGAAAGAGAAAAAATATGCCTTGCCAGCGCGAATGGTTTTCTCTCATCAAGCGGTAATGTTCGCTACAAAACGCTTGCCATGCAGAAGAATGCGGCGCAACGAGCCTACCCGGCGTCCTATTCGCCACGAACAATATCGTATCTTTGAATCACTGCCGCCACCCCCATGCGCTCCGTTTCATCTTCCGTGCGCCGTTCTACTCGCACTACTTTTCCGCTTGCCCGCACCAGCACTTCGGAACCATGCGTAATTTCTCCCGGAAGCGTCAAGGTGATGTCCAGCTCGGAGCCCGCTCGCAAGTCTTGATCGATGACAAAATACAGCCCCCGCGTGGAAATATCGCGGGTTTTACCATTTTGCGCGATGGCGATTTGTTCCTCGGCCAAGCGGATGATGATCGGCAAAGTCAAATCGTACCGACGAGCCGTGCGCCTCTCCGTCATTACACCCATCCTGCACTCCTTGCGCGACCGCGGCCGGCAGCCTCGCACCCTTTTCTATATTACTGTTGTATTAATAATCTATCTATAGTAATACAACTGCGCGCCAGCGCGGTTGACCCATTTTCCGGATCGCACTCGCGGCGCGCATGAATTGCGACAGGACCCTGCGCCTGATCGTCCCGTTTCTTCAGTTGACCTTGGAGGAGAAGATAACCCGGCAGGCCCTCAGCTGCAAGGGGAGATTTTCGCCCCGTTTCGCCCCGTCTTGCCCCCAGTTGCCCCGTGATACGTTTCCGGACGACTACTCCTCGAGCGGAAAGTAATTGCCACTGTTAGCCCGGGTTCAGTAACTTTGCGCTCGATTCCGAATATGCCTTTCGCTATTCCTGGTGAACCGACCCTACGGCTGCAGGCTCTTCCACTGCAGTCCCCGCGGCGCGCCGCGTTCGGGTCGTTCCCAAGTTAAATTGCCGCATTTTGTAAAGCAGCGCCTTATAACTGATGCCCAGCATTTTCGCTGCATCTTTGCGGCACCAACGCGTCTTCTCTAGAGCCGCCGCGATGGCTTCCATTTCCGCTTCGTCCTTCAAGCCGCGGACGAGCGCCTTGAGCCCCTGCTCGCGTGGCGGTGCTATCGGCTCCTGTCGCGGAGAAGTTCGTTGCCGCGATTCCGCCATTTCGATCAACTCGCGCAGACTGCCCTCGTCATCTTCCAAGATCATGTAGCGCTTGACGAAATTCTCAAGCTCACGCAGATTTCCAGGCCAGGGATAGTTGATCGCCGCATCCAGCAAATGCTTCGAAGGAGTCTGCGGTGATTTGCCAAATTTCTCGCTGTATTTCTCGAGAAAATGCCGGAACAACAACGGGATCTCCGCGGTGCGTTCGCGCAGCGGCGGCACCATGATCGACAGTACATTCAGCCGGTAATAGAGGTCTTCGCGGAAACGTCCATCCTTCATGGCTTCCTGCACATCCACGTTCGTGGCCGCCAATACGCGCACATCGGTATCGATCAGGTGCCGTCCGCCAAGTCGCGAATATTGGTGATCCTGCAGCACGTGCAGCAGCTTCGCCTGCAGATGCGTGCTCATCTCCGCAATTTCATCCAAAAAGATCGTGCCTTTATTCGCCAACTCGAATTTACCGGGCTTTGCGCGCACCGCCCCGGTAAACGCGCCTTGCTCAAATCCGAACAGCTCGGATTCCAGCAATTCGCCCGGAAGCGCCGCGCAATTCACTTTAATGAACGGCTGATTCCGCCGCTTCGAGCGCAAGTGAATCATTCGCGAGACCACTTCCTTGCCCACGCCGCTTTCTCCGCAAATAAATACCGGCACATCCACCGGCGCAATCTGCAGAATCTGTTGCCGGATGCGCACCATTTGCGGACTCGCCGCCAGGAAGCTCAAATCTTCCGTCACCTGATCGCAATAGTCCCGCAGCGCCCGATTTTCCGTCGCCAGTTCCTTCTTTTGCCGCGACTTCAACATGGCCGCATCGAGCTCCGACTTTTCAAACGGCTTCGTCAAATAGTCGTGCGCGCCGATGCGGATCGCTTCCACCACCGTCCCCACTTCATTCGAGCAGGACAGCATGATCACGTTCAGCGTGCGATCCACCTGCATCAGTTCCTTTAGCGTATCCAGCCCGCTCATTTCCGGCATGAGTACGTCCAAAATCACAAAATCAGGCCGGTCTCCTTTGCTGACCTTAGCGATGGCCTCTTTTCCCGTGCTCACTGTCTCGACGTCGTAACCATCTACCTCCAGCAGCGTCTGCAAATATTTACGAATGCTCGGCTCATCGTCTACCACCAGAATCTTGTCCTTCACGGCCATTGCGGTGTTCCTTTCCGGTCTCCAAAAACTCAAAAAATGGTTAGGCCTGATCCATCGGCAGCAAAAATGTAAACTTACTTCCCGTCTCCGGTTCGCTCTCCACCCAGATCTTCCCGCGGTGCGCCTGAATTAATCGTTTCGCGATGGCCAGTCCCAGCCCCATCCCGGAGGTGTTGCGATCTACGCGTACGAAATCCTCGAAAATCTCCTGATGGTGCTCCGCGGGAATTCCCGGTCCTGAGTCGGCCACGCTAACTTCCACGCTGTTCGGGCGTGGCAAGCGAAACCGTCGCCGTTCCGTGGAAGGCGCGGCCGCCGCCACGCGCCGTTCCCAAAAGTGCGGTCCGGCGCAGAGCGTTACGCTGCCTCCCGCCGGCGTGTGCTTCAGCGAGTTATCCAGCAGGTTCGCCGCCGCCTGTTGCACTTTCTGGTAGTCAAACTTGAATGTCGGAATCGAAGGATCGAACGTCATCTCCAGCCTCACGCCCTTGCGTTGAAACGCCTCCGACCAGCGCTTGGTTAGCTCTTCCAGGCAGTCCCGCAAATCGTTATCCCGCAGCTGCAAAACCAGTTTTCCGCTTTCCAGTGCCGAATAATTCAGGAACATAGAAACCAGCCGCACCAGGCGCTCGCAGCTGTCCTTGGATTCTTCCAGGATATCGCGCTGCTTGTCGGTCAGTCGGCCCAGCGATCCTGTTAAGAGCAAATCGTAGTATCCCTTGATTACCGCCAGCGGCGTTTTCAGCTCGTGCGCAGCGGACGCCAAAAACACCGTTTTCTGCCGATTCACTTCCTGCAGCTTCAAGTACGCCGCCAGCAAGTTGCGATAAGTAATCTCGCGCTCTTGTAGCAGCTCTTGCACCGTGGGATGAGTTCCCGGTTCTCCGGTCGCGCTGGTGGCCGCCTGTATCGTTAGTTGCACCACGAGCCAGTCCGACTCCGGGATCCACTTCAGTCTCGCGCGGTATTTCGCGTCGCCCAACTCCGTGATCATTTTTACTTCATGCTGCCCGCCTGCGATTTGGCTGAACACTTCACCCGCGTCCACGCATAGGACGTCGGCGAACAGATTTACTCTCAGCGGCTCAGGGAATCCCCGTCCGGCTAGATGTTTGCGGGCATGCACGTTCGCCATCAGCAGATTGCCTGCGCGATCCGCAACCAGAAACGGTTCCTCGACGGCGTCTACCAAGCCGTGGACCAGCTGAATCGGCAAAGAAACGCCTTCAGGGCGTTCTGCGGAGGTAGTAGTGCTCAATATCGCGCCGCCCATAGGTAGTTGGCCGCCGTCTCTGAACAGTGGTAAATTTTTTCCATTTCCCCGTTTCATGCTCGCAAACAGGTCTATCAGTGTCAATGGGAAAGGAGTTTAGTTTGCACAATTGGGGAAACGAACTAGACACGGTCGAACCTGCGCTGGCCAGCAAACTCACGGTAAGAGCATGGATAATATTAAACCCAGATGGATGATAGGTTTACGCCGCATAACGCACATGCTGTCTGGCATTCAGAGTGCACTAGTGCGTACTAGTTCCCCAGTACTATGAGAGCGAGTGTGGAAACTGAAATCCTCAAAGAAGGCCAGCGCTTGGACTATTCCCCAATCCGCCGCTCGCCTCGAATTCGACTCCAGGTGCCCGTGTTTCTGCGGGCCAAGGACCTTTCCGGAGCCGAATTCGTCGAATTGACCAAAACTCTGAACATCAGCGCTACCGGTGCTTGCATCGCCTCTGCCCATATTCTCGTGCCCGATCAGGTGGTTCACCTCACCGTACCCGCCCCTTCTCCCGCCCCCTCCAGTGTGGTCCCCAGCGAAACCCCCCCTATTTCCGCCCGGGTTCTCCGGCAGGACTCGGCTGGCGACATGCGTCTTTTTGGCCTGGAATTTCTGAGGCCGCTTGAGTAATTTGGTACCTTCTTAGGCCGAATCACCGCCCTAATGTGCTCAGGCACCCCTACTGGGGCTGCATCGCTCCTTCGGCAACCTTAACTTTATTCTCCCCCTATTTCCATTTCTTGTAATAAGATAGCTCGGTTTTCGGGCCCTCGGAATCCGCGGATTGTCGGTGGGGAGCGTATCTGGATTGGCCTCCCGCTTGCTCCCATAGGCAGTGAGAAAGCCCTATGTCACCGCCCCGACCCCCGCGGGGATAGGCCTAATTAGGTATACACCGGACATGCCCAGTTCCGGCGCCCCAGCGCCCTCTCGTCTGTCGACTGAAGATTCCTACCTCGAGTTACTCGCTGACACTCTCGGCGGGCTCGAGCTACCGGCGCGCGGACAATTTCTGCAGCGCTATTTTCACGCCATCACTCATCTCGAACTGCTCGAAAGCCAATGCCTGCAATTGTGGGACGAGACATTGCTCCGTCGCCGCGAACTCAGCGAATGCCTGAATCGCCCCGTCGCGCTTAAGACCGCGCTTCTCGACGTTCTTGCTTCCGCCAATATGTTCCGCGTGCCCATCATCATCGAGTACGAGGAACTCAAGGAACTGCAACTCAACGCAGTCACTGACGCGCTGACCGGCCTCTACAACCGCCGCCTCTTCGGAGAGTCCTTCGAAAAAGAATTGAATCGTGCACGCCGTTACGGTCAGCCCCTCGGACTTGTGATGCTCGACCTGCATCGCTTCAAGGAAGTAAACGATACACACGGCCATCCGCGCGGTGACGAAGTTCTGCAAGCTGCCGCCGCCACGCTGAAGCGCGCCCTGCGCACTTCGGACTCGGCTTTCCGCATCGGCGGCGACGAATTTGCCTTGCTCCTGCCGCAAACGGACGCGCCGCAAGCCCTGGCGCTCAGTCGCCGTATCGAAGCCGTTTTTGCCGAAACGCTCAAGACTTTGCGTCTGAGCGTGGGCGTCAATATGGATCACGGCGTCGCCAACTTCCCGCAAGATGGTGAACAGGCGGACCAGCTTATACGCGTCGCCGATGAACGCCTCTATCGCCTGAAGCATGTCAGTCACGGACGCGACGCTGGTTTGCGCACGGAATTTACCGGTACGCGGACTGAATTAGCGGCTTCACGCGCCGAGGCCTCATCCCCGGGCGCGGAGGCTCCATCCATCTCAAACCGTACCCCGCAGAGTTCTGTTGCGCCTGCGGCACCCACTCAGCCACGCGAGCAGACTCAGACCACCACGCAACCATCTATCGTGCCACCGTCCGTGGCGCCAGCCGCCGCGGAAGCCGCTGCTGCCGTCAACCCTGCTGACATGTCTAGCGGTCAAGCCAACATCGACAATCCATCGCCCAATATCTTTACCGTGGTGCGCAAAGCCGAACGCGTCTCCATGACCGGCACCAACGCTTACGCGGTCCTCGGCGACGAAGCCGCGCGCCGCGCCCGCGTCCTCGATCTCGGCTTCGGTGGAGTTGCCCTCGAACTGGACGCCGCCGAGGAACTGCCCTCCAGGATGCTCGCTGTCCTCCATGTACCGATCCTCCCGCCCGTCCGCGTTAACCTAAAGCAAGTCTGGTCTCAGCGCACCGCCCAAGGCACCTACCGCGTAGGTTGCACCTTCATTTCCTGAGGTCCCAGTTCGTGAAGACCCCTGAAGACCTATAGTTACGCGATTCTTGTCTCTTCATTGGAGAATCTTGGACCCTTATCGTATAATCAAATGCTTGTTCGCGACCTAGCGACGCGGCTGTAGGATCCCGCCCTGCGGGAAGCCGTGCAGACCGGCCGCGACGGAATGGAGTGTTCCACATGAAACCCGGTATCCACCCCGACTACCACGCCGTAACCGTGCACTGCGCCTGCGGCCACAATTTCTCCACCCGCTCAACCATCAAGGGTGAACGCCTCAACGTCGAAATCTGCTCCAGTTGCCACCCCTTCTTCACTGGCAAACAAAAGCTCGTCGATACTGCCGGTCGCGTTGAACGCTTCACCAAGAAATACGCTGACGCTGCCGCCAAAGTCGCCGCCGCCAAAAAGTAACTCCATCGATCAAGCACCATATTCCCTTGTAGGGGCGCAGCATGCTGCGCCCCAGCTTGCCCGGACCTAAGCATCGTCGCGGCGCCGTCCTGTTCCAGCGAATTCTCGTGCTCGTTATTTCCTCGCGTCAGATTCTTTTTCTTATTCGGCATCCTTGAAGATGCTCTGCCCCGCCCCTCCGTGTAGAATAGCCATCCAAGTGGCCACACAATCCCCAATGTTCGAAAGCGCCCCCGGCCAATTGGTCGAGACCTCTCCGCCTCGCGTTACTCTCCGCAACTATTTCGCTCGCCCCTTCGACTCCGCCATCGCCGCCGCCCGCACCTGTTATTCCTCCCATCTTGTTGCGCCCGAAGAAATCACCGACAAGCAGCGCCTCAACATCGGCGCAGCCACTTTCTACAGTGGACACCACACCGTCTTCCAGCACGCCCATTTCGAATTCGGCCTCGAAAACGTCAGCCGCCAATTCGTCTGGTCGTTTCTCCACGCCCACCCGTTCTACAATTCCGAACAACAAAGCCAGCGCTACGTCCGCATGGACAAAGTGCAAGCTTTCGTCCCCAGCCCCTCGCTTTTCTTCGACGCCGGAAGCCGTGCCATCTACGAACAAGCGATAGCCGGCGCCTGGGACGCCTACCGCGAACTTTCAACCCTCTTGGTAGGCGATACGAGAGAAATTCTCAACGATATCTGGCACATCGGCCCCATGTCCCACGCCAAGCGCATAAGCAAAATCGAACGCTCGGCGGAAAAGCGAGCCATAGAAGTAGCGCGTTACGTCCTGCCGGTAGCGGCGTTCACCACCATGGTGCACACCGTCTCCGGCATCGTCCTCCACCGCCTCTGGCGTATGTGCAACGCGAGCGACACGCCGTGCGAAGCCAGAGAAATAATCGGCGCGATGGTCGCGCAAGTAAAAGAGATCGATCCGCAATTTTTCGAACGCTTCGGAACCGAACCGCTGGAAGATCTTCCCGAATGGAAACACGCTGGCCCGAATATCTCGCAAGGCGAAGCCGTGGCCAGGGAATTCGACGCACAACTCGCAGGGAAGACTTCCAAGCTGATCGATTATTCCGCGCGCTCCGTAGAAGTCACCGCCGATGCCTACCGCGCAGTGGCGGGACTCACGCTGGCACAATGCTCAAACGCTGAAGCGCTAGATCGCCTATTAAACCCGGCCCGCAATACGTATCGCCTCGAAACTCTTAACGTCGGCGTCCACGCCCCGATCATGCGCGCCTTGCAACACGCCACATATACCTTCGCCAAAAAAATCAGTCACACCGCGGACTCCCAAGACCAGCGCCACAGAATGGTCCCCGGTTCCCGTCCGCTCCTGACCCTCGCCGACACGCGCGAGCCCGATCACATCACGCCGGCTCTCCTGCAGAATAATGCGCGCGCCAGAGAAGTCTACGCCCGCGCCATGCACGACGCCTGGAAGGCCAAAAACGCCTTACTGGATCGCGGCGTCCCCGCGGAGCAAGCCCTCTACCTCCTGCCCAACGCCAAATCCATCCGCCTGATCGAAACGGGTTCGCTTCTCCACCTGCTCCACAAATGGACCATGCGCACCTGCTTCAACGCCCAGGAAGAAATTTTTCAGTCCTCGATGGATGAAGTAACCGAACTCCGTCAGGTCCATCCAGAAATTGCGCGATACGTAGGTCCCCCGTGCTACCTCCGCGCGAATATCACCACCCCAGTCTGCACCGAAGGCTCGCACTACTGCGGCATCAAAGTCTGGCTAGACTTCCCCAACGTCACCCGCCGCATCTAGAACATGAATCAATCACTTCCACTCAGGAACGCCAACGCAACGTCACGGGTCCAGCCATCGGATGCACCATCGGCTCGCCCGTCCGCCGCGACTCCAGCAAACCAGCCTTCAATCCGAAATACCATTTGGCTGGACGGTCCGCATCGTCGATCAACATCAACCGCGGATTGTGCTTCAGCCCCTCCGCCTGCTGGATCATGGTGAGCTGATCCTGGCGCAAGAACTTCTTCGCAAAGCTACGGAAGATCGGCACCGCCAGCGGCAACCAAGCGGCCACGTTCCAAGCCGCGACAAAATCAATCCGGCAAAGATCGCGCCGCACGGGGGTAACCGTCGCCCGGCTTGAAAACCACAGCTTGCCGCTGCGAATCTCCTCGAGCCGCATGTTGGGCAGCACGAAATCAATCGTGGTGGTCACGGCTTCGCCGGTCATTCTCTTCAGCAACTTGTACGGCGCACTGTTGGAACTGGGCGCATGCGCGCTCATCCGAAATCCATTCGCAATCGGCTCAAACTTTTTTTCCTTATCGTGAATGCTGTGCCGCCCTCGCCAGTACCAGGATTGATGCACGAACGACCCGTGCGCCGGATCCATTAATCCGATAATTCCCTGATCCACATGCGAAGGAAGTTCACAATCGAGGTGCGTAATCTTACAGCGTTCGCTGAACCGGGGCAGCGCCGGCGCGGAACCGACGGTTTCCGGCAGCCGCGCTCCCGGCTGCACCATGTACACCCAAACATACCCGTCGCGCTCTTCGCAAGGAAAGTGACCGGCGAAAATACGCTCAACTCTCAGTTTATCCTGCGAGGTTAGCGATGGGATTTCGATGCAGCGTCCGGTGCATGCTTCAAATTTCCAGCCGTGATAACTGCACTCCACGGCCTTCCCGTCAAATCGGCCATAAGAAAGGGGAATCCCGCGATGCGGACACGAATCGCGCAGGGCAAACGCTTCACCATCATCGGTGCGTCCCAGCACCAGCGGCACTTCCAGCAGCATCGCGGTAACCAGTTTGCGCCCGCGAATTTCCGAGCTGCGCACCGCCGGATACCAGAAATCCCATAAAAATCCGGGATCGCTGGCGCCGGAATTTCGCGACGAATCCGCATCGCCAAGAGCAGCAATGGAGGAAGCAGCCACCGCAGAAAATGAATCGCTCATCACGCCTCGGCATCCTAGTATAGGCGTTCTCGCCCACGCAACCACGCGGCGCTAAGGTTGGGATTCGCGGCGCAACGGGCCGGCCTGCGGCTCTTCGATGCCGCTCAAAGCTGCCAGCTGCGCTCAAACCGCAACGTCGACAGAACGAGCCAATTGCGTGGAAACCCTTTCGGAGCTATTCTTGTTCTAGAGAAAAAACGATGTTTGCAGCTTTTTATTAGCGATCCTCCACTCCCAAATCCGCTCTTGGCGGATTTCCTGATGCTTCGCGCAAATTATTAGAGGTTTTTTCCCGCTCATCGAAAAAATAAAGGAAAGAATTATGGCTGGCTTCACACTATCCGAAAGACTCGATCAGCTCGGCGCGCGCTACGACGATCTGACGCAGCAATTGCAGACTTCTGAATTAGTTTCGGATTCGTCCAAGTTTCAGAAGGTCGCCAAACAGCATTCCGATCTGGAGCAGATTGTCGAGAAGCATCGCGAATACAAACAAATCGAGAAAGATCTGGCCGGCGCGCACCAGATGATCGCCGAGGGCGACGATCCGGAAATGAAACAGATGGCCTACGACGAAGAGAAACAACTCGTAGCCAAAAAAGAAATTGTTGAACGCGAATTGAAAGTTCTGTTGCTGCCCAAGGATCCCAACGACGAGAAAAGCGTCATCGTGGAAATTCGTGCCGGCACCGGCGGCGACGAAGCCGCGCTTTTTGCCGCCGAACTTTTCCGCATGTATTCCCGCTACGCCGAAACACAGGGCTGGAAAGTGGAGGTGCTCGAAAGTTCTCCGTCATCTCTGGGCGGCATGAAAGAAATCGTCGCGGCCATCAACGGGCCCAAGGTGTACTCCAAGTTGAAATACGAAAGCGGCGTGCACCGCGTGCAGCGCGTGCCGGCTACGGAGACGCAAGGGAGAATTCACACCTCTGCCGCGACCGTCGCGGTGTTGCCGGAGGCCGACGAAATCGACATAAAAATCGAAGCGAAGGATTTGCGCGTCGACACTTTTTGTTCGTCCGGTCCCGGCGGGCAATCCGTGAACACCACCTATTCCGCCGTGCGCATCACGCACATTCCCAGCGGCCTGGTGGTTTCGCAGCAGGATGAAAAATCGCAGATCAAGAATCGCGCCAAGGCCATGCGGGTTCTTCGCGCGCGTCTGTACGAAATGGAGCTGGAAAAACAGCAATCCGCCATCGGCGCGGAACGCCGCGGTCAAATTAAGACCGGCGACCGCTCGGAGAAAATCCGCACCTATAATTTTCCGCAAAATCGCGTCACCGATCACCGCATCGGCCTGACGCTACACAATCTGGGCGATGTCATGGAAGGCAAGCTCGGCGCCCTGGTCGACGGCCTCGTCTCGCACTACGAAGCGGAACGCCTCGAACAAGAGCTAGCCCAAGCGTGATAATTTCCTGGCTGTGATTTAGCCGTGGACATGAGAGGTGCCTGACGTGATGAAAAGCTTCCGGCTCTCCTGCATATTTTTCTTCATCGCGCTTT
>Ga0302221_10001440_pt1 | contig 15381 bp, 13 predicted proteins | sample II_Palsa_E2_1_FD_193517 | JGI IMG/M metagenome (GOLD analysis project Ga0302221, IMG submission 193517) | Peat permafrost microbial communities from Stordalen Mire near Abisko, Sweden - II_Palsa_E2_1 | ecosystem: Environmental > Terrestrial > Soil > Palsa > Peat permafrost | place: Sweden... | reverse complement strand
CGGAACCTGCGTGGGGAGCTACGGCGTTGCGAATGAGCGCGGGGATTTCCGTCTGGTGCGAATTCCCCACCACCCAAGCCACGCCCTCGAGCGCGGCAATTTCCTCGGGCGCGCGCTGGGCGTAACAACCGGTCACCACGATGCAGGCGCTCGGGTTTGCGCGATGAATTTTGCGCACGGCTTCGCGCGCCTGCGAGTCCGCAGCGGAAGTTACCGTGCAGGTGTTCAGGACGATCACGTCAGCGCGGGCGTGGTCGGCCGCGAGGGTGAGTCCTCCGGCGAGCAGACCGTGACGAAGCGCGGCGGCATCAGCCTCGGTGGCGCGGCAACCGAAATTCTCGATGGAAAAGGTGAGCATGATCTTTACCGGCGCTCTCTGCGCGGGTGCGGCGAACGCAAAATTATAGCAGCGAATTCAAACCCGGCGAGTCTTTTGAGGCGAAGGAAGAACGGGCGGCAGGAGCAGAGTGCGAAGGCGAATTAGGTTCCCGCGCCGCGCCGCTGATAACAGAGCAGGATCAGGTCGGCCCGGCGGCGCACGCCAAATTTGGCAAGCAAGTTGGAGACGTGAAATTTCACGGTGCGCTCGGAAATGTGCAGGCGGTCGGCCACTTCCTTGTTGGCCAAGTTCTCGAGCAAAGCGCTCAAGACTTCCTGCTCGCGACGGCTGAGTTCGGTGGGCGAATCGCCGCGCAGGCGGCGGCCCTGTGTGGAAGTGAGAATGGAGTCCACAAAACGCGAAAGCACGGTGCGCGGCACCCAGAAACCACCGGAAGCGACGAGAGGAAGTGCGCGAGGAAGCTGTTCGCGCGCTTCGGTATAGTTCAGGATACCCTTCACGCCCTGGCGGAGAAGGGTGTGGCTATCAGCCTCTTTGATATTGTCCCCCACCACGAGGAGGCGCGCGGTTCCGTTATGGTCAAGAATATTGCTGAGAAGTGCGCCGGTGGCCTGTTTGGCGGCATGAGCATCGATGACGTAAACGCCGGCTCGAGGCACCTCAAGATTGCGCAAATCAGGCGCCAGCATCGAATCGAGTTGGCGCGACACAATCTGGCAGCCAGATTCCGCCAGCAAGCGGCGGAATTCCTCGAGCACCATGGGATGCGGCGAAAGCAGGCAAACTTTCAGCGCTGTTTTTGCAGGAGACTTTGGCATCTAGGCTAGGCTAGCGGAATTGAGGTATGCGAGCAAGGCGGTCAAGAAGGCTGGATTCCTACCAGATACGGGTACGGTAAGAGCATACAAACGAAACAGTTTTGGGTTCGGCGATGAAAATCAGTTCGAGGTTCTAGGCGATGGAAGAAGAGGATTCATCATCGTCGATGGGATTGGGTCCCGGCTTGCGCTGGGGGCGCTTGGCGGGGAGGCCCGCCTGGCGGACCTTGTACAGAAGCGCGCGATAACTAATCTTCAAGACTTCCGCGGCTTTGCGGCGATTCCAGTGATTGGCCTGCAGGACCTTGAGGATCACATCATGTTCCATGCGCCGGGTGACCTGCTGGGCGATGCGCTTGAGGGGGATGTTGCCGTCTTCGTTGAGCTCATAAGCAAAGCTCAGGTGCTTTTTCTCCATGGTTTGATTGCGGTCGGAGTGGAAGGCTTCCTCCGAACCCAAGATCACGTAGCGCGCCATGCAGTTCTCAAGCTCGCGAATGTTGCCGGGCCAGTCGCGCTGCTGCAGGAGATGGAGGACCTCTTTCGAGACGGGACCCGCGTCGCGCTGAAAGCGCCGATTGAAAAGCTCGCGGAGATACTCAACGAGGTAGGGGATGTCTTCGCGGCGATCACGCAGCGGCGGAAGGGTAATGCTGATGACGTTGATGCGGTAAAAAAGATCGGCGCGGAAACCGCCGCTTTCAATTTCCTGCGCGAGGACACGATTGGTGGCACAGATGACGCGCGCGTCCATGCGCCTTTCTTCGTGGTCGCCGATGCGTGTGAAGTGGCCGTCCTGCAGAACGTGCAGAAGCTTGGCCTGGAGACTTGCATCGAGTTCGGCGATTTCGTCCATGAACAGAGTGCCGCCTTGGGCCAGTTCCATGCGGCCGGGCTTTGCGGCGTTGGCGCCGGTGAAGGCGCCTTTCTGAAATCCGAACAATTCACTTTCAAGCAAGGTGCCGGGGATGGCCGGGCAATTCACTTTTATGAAGGGGCCTTCACGCCAAGGCGAACGGTTGTGAACGAAGCGAGCCAACACCTCTTTGCCTGTGCCGCTTTCGCCGAGTATGAGGATGGGTACATTCAGGCTCGCGGCGCGGTCCACGCGCTGGCGCACGGCCTGCATGGTTTCCGAGGGGCCGAAATACACGTGTTCGGGTGGTAGTTCGACGGGGTGCGCTTGAACGGCAGATCTTGCTTCAGCAGCAGAGGCCATTGATGTCCAGTTGCAGGGAGTGAGGCAGTACGCGCCCCGCTTGTGCTTTGCACATAACTCGCCAAACGCCGAGGGCGGCAGCGTTTCGCGCGCGCCGATGATACAGGCGGCTGACCGATTTAATCAACCCGTTTTCATATGGTTAGGAGCCAAACAAGGCCGCGACGCAGAATCTGTAAACGTACCATTACAGCACGCACAATGATGGGCTGCTAGAACATTCTGGGCACTTTAGGGAAGGGCATTTCCCAGTTCGGTCCCAAATCCTCTGGCGGCCGTTGGGTTTTACCGCTTAGCGGGTGGTTAGCGACATAGAGAATCGGGATAGAAGGCCCAAGCTCATGCTATTACGACCTATGCAGTTTCATCTTACCGCTGTGGAAAAATCAGGGCTTCCAGCATGTCGGCGCGGGCTTTCTGGTCCGAAGCAAATAGCTGCAGGAGGTCGGTCACCGAAATCATTCCGCGATAGCCTTTTTCGCCGTCCAAAACTACCAAGTGATAGATGCCGTGTTGCTCCATTAACCGCAAGCAATCTTCGAGCGAGGTCTCCGGAGTGGCGCTCACCAGCTGGCGCGTCATGATTTCGGAGACGCGCATCCACGCGGGACACTTGTTTTCGGCGGCCACTTTATCGGAGACATCGCTTTGAGAAATGACGCCGAGGAGAACACTTTGCTTGTCACAAACACCGACAGCGCGAACCTGACGATCGCGGAGATAACGAGCCGCCTCGTGCACCGTGGTTTCTTCCGAAACAAAATAAACTTCGCGACGGCTGGCAATCAGGTCGGCTACTTTCATGGCATCCTCCTTTAACGAATCACGGGGGTCCCTAGCGCGGCTTCATGGGGGAGAGCGTACTCCGGACACCCTGGTCTTGCAAGATATCGCGGCGAAATTTTACGCGGCCCTTCGGGATCCCTACGACAACGGTGGGGACAAATCGAAGCCGAGCGACGCTTCCGCGGCATGAACAATCCCGCGGAGGCCAAAATTAAAAAGGGCCCAAACCTCGCGAGAGGAAGGGCCCGAAGAACCTTGCTTAGGCCGGATCCGAAGTGAGGAATCAACCACGCGAATCGCCTCGTCTTCCGGGAATGTTGTTTGCAATTCTAGTTCGGAGACGCTTCGCCGCGAATAATGTCGTAGCGTTCAATGACGGCGGCGACTCCAACGGTTTCGTGTTGTTGTTCGTTCTGCCGGTCAACGCGGACAACGCGCCCATGCGCACGAACGAAGACTTCTGTACCGCGAGTTATCTCAGCCGGTAGGGTGAGAGTAAAATCAACCTCCGTGCCGGGAGCAAGGTCTTTCTCCATGGTGAAGTAAACGCCGCGCGTGGAAATATCGCGAGTCTGGCCGTCGTGCGAGCCAGGCTCTCGATTAATCGGCAGGCGGACGCTTACCGGTAGGGAAAGGTCGTACCGGCGTGCCATGCGACGCTCCGTCATCCCCGCTGCTCCTCCAAGGCTAGTTTGAAGTTCACAGCATTCCCCCGTTGAGTCAGAGTAGCAATCCCCATTCCAAAGGTCACTAACGTTTCATAATGAAAATGCGCCATTGGCCGAAGCTGAAACTCACCCGGCACCGTTCGGCCAAAATACGGCGCAAGGAGCAAACCCTTTGAAAACAGGGAGAATCGCTGCTCCGAGATCTCAGCTGGGCGTCGAGGCCTCGGATCCTCCCGCGCTCCGACTCGCGAAAGGTTCGTTCTGGAGCGGAATACTAGACTAACGAATGGGAGTATTGGTAGTGCTATTTCTTTGAATGTGCTCTAGATATGCAACAGTTTGCCGGTAATAGGACTAGACGGTACTTTACCGAAAAAAGGTTATTTGTGTCATTTGGGGAAGCTGAGCGAGGCGTCGGCTCTCGGAATTCCGCTCGATTCGCTCGTCCGCGAGCGAAGCAATAGCGAGAAGATTGCGAGAGCCGACAACGACGGAAACCTTAGGAAGTGCGAGCGACTGGAGCGCTCTCCTTCGCCTCCGCTGATTTCGCGGCTGTCTCTTTTGCTGCGGCTTCCCTGGCGGCTTTGGCGGCGGCAGAGCGCGCGCCGCGGCCTGAATCGAGATTGAACTGCCGCATCTTGTAAAGCAGTGCTTTGTAACTGATGCCGAGCATTTTCGCAGCGTCTTTGCGGCACCAGTTGGTCTTCTCGAGGGCGTCGGCGATGGCTTCCATCTCGGCCTCGTCCTTCAAGCCGCGCACGAGAGCCTTGAGACCCTGTTCTTTCGGCACGGGGGCTTCGTCGCGGGGAGCCATGCGCTGCTGCTGTCCGGTCATTTCGAGGAGCTCGCGGAAACTGCCTTCGTCATCTTCGAGAATCACGTAGCGCTTGACGAAGTTTTCGAGTTCGCGCAGGTTGCCGGGCCAGGGATAGCGCAAAGCGGCTTCGAGCAAATGCTTGGATGGATCGGGCGCCGCCTTTTGATATTTCTCGCTGTACTTGACGAGGAAATGGCGGAAGAGCAGCGGGATTTCCGTGGTGCGTTCGCGCAGCGGCGGAATGTGAATGGAAAGAACATTCAGGCGGTAGTAGAGGTCTTCGCGGAAACGGCCGGAACGCATGGCCTCTTTCACATCCATGTTAGTCGCGGCGAGGACGCGGACGTCCACGTTGACCACGGCACGCGCGCCGAGGCGCGAATATTGGCCGTCCTGCAGAACGTGAAGCAGCTTGGCCTGAAGGTGCGGGCTCATTTCGGCGATTTCGTCGAGGAAAATGGTGCCCTTATTGGCCAACTCGAACTTACCCGGCTTGGACCGAACGGCGCCGGTGAAGGCGCCCTGTTCGTAGCCGAATAACTCGGATTCGAGAAGCTCGCCGGGAAGCGCGGCGCAATTCACCTTGACGAAGGCCTGCACGCGGCGCGTGGAACGCAAGTGAATCATGCGCGCAACCACTTCCTTGCCCACTCCGCTTTCGCCGCTGATAAACACGGGGACGTCCACCGGAGCAATTTGCAAGATCTGCTGGCGGATTTTCAGCATCTGCGGACTGGCGGCGAGGAAGGAAAGATCCTCGGTGAGGGCTTCGCAGTATTCGCGCAGAGCCTTATTTTCCGAGCGAAGTTGCTGCTTCTGACGGCACTTTAGAAATGCGGCATCGAGTTCCGGCTTCTCGAACGGCTTGGTGAGGTAGTCCAAAGCGCCGACGCGGATGGCTTCAACCACCGTAGTGACTTCGTTCGAGCAGGAAAGCATGATGACGTTGAGGGTGCGGTCGATTTGCATCAATTGCCGCAGCGTTTCGAGCCCGTCGATTTCGGGCATCAAAACGTCCAGGATGATGAAATCCGGGCGCAAGCCGCCACCGACCTTTTCGAGCGCCTCTTTGCCGCCGGGAACGGTCGAGACATCGTAGCCCTCGACTTCCAGCAAGGTCTGCAGATATTTGCGAATGCTAGGTTCGTCATCTACGACAAGAATTTTTTCTTTTTCAGCCATGGTCCATTCCTGGGGAGCGCAACGAGTCCGCTCCGGATAAATCAATTTTTACTCAACATTGATGGGTAGCAGGAAAGAAAAAGAACTTCCGCTTCCAAGAACGCTATCCACCCATACTTTGCCGCGGTGCGCCTGAATCAAACGTTTGGTGATGGCCAGCCCCAACCCCATGCCGGACGAGGAGGAGTCAACCCGCACGAACTCTTCGAATATTTCCTGATGAAACTCGGCGGCAATGCCACTGCCGGTATCAGTTACCGCGACCAAAACGCTGTTGGGACGTCCTCCGGTGTTGCGCCGGCGATCGTTGGAAGGAGAAGCCTCCGAGACGCGGCGCTCCCAGAAATGGGGTTCGGCCACCAGGGTGACACTGCCCTCGGCGGGCGTGTGCTTGAGCGCGTTATCGAGCAAGTTCGCGATGCATTGCTGGACCTTCTGGTAATCGAACTTGAAGGAGGGCAGTTTCGGGTGAACCTTGATTTCCAGGCGAACCTTGGCGCGCTGAAAGGCGTCCTGCCAGCGGCAGGTTAGATCGTTGACGCAATCGCGGAGGTCATTTTCACGCAACTGCAGCACGAGCTTGCCGCTTTCGAGCGCGGAATAATTCAGGAACATGGAAACCAGGCGCACCAGGCGGTCGCAACTCTCTTTGGATTCCTGCAGGATCTCGCGCTGACGGTCGCTGACCTTTCCGAGCGAACCCGAGAGCAAAAGGTCATAGTAACCTTTCATCACGGCCAGCGGCGTCTTCAGCTCGTGCGCAGCGGAGGCCAAGAAAACTGTTTTCTGGCGATTCACTTCCTGGAGGCGCAGGTATGCAGCGAGAAGATTTCGATAAGTAATCTCGCGTTCTTGCATCAGCTCCTGGACCGTCTGCCGCATCTCAGCTTCATCGGCGGGCGCTTCAGGGTGAGCGGGCTCCACATAAACGACGAGCCAGTCCGGCTCGGGGAGCCAACGAATTCTTGCGCGGCTCCTGCCGGCAGGAGAATCGATCTGGAGATTCACTTCCTGTTCACCGCTCTCGAGTTGGCCGACGATGCCGCGGCGATCCGCGTGCAGGATGTCCGTAAAGAGATTGAGCTCCGGGTTGGAAGCGAGTCCTTTGGGGTTGAGGCGGTCCTGCGCGTGCAGGTTGGTGAACAAAATGCGGCCGCCACGGTCGGCTACGACCAACGGCCGGTCGAACGCGTCCAATAGGCTCGCGACGAGATGAAAAACCTGCTGTCCAGTCGCTTGCGGATCGGCTGCAATGCTTTTCGTCAATATCTCTCCACTGGTTTTCGAGTCTCAACGCAAAGACACCAAGATGGAGCCTTCGCTGAAGGGCGAAGGGGATCTTTGCTTGAGGAAACTCATGCTCGCAAAGGGGCCAAAGGGAGTCAATGGTAAATGCGTCCTAGTTTGCACAAAGTTGGAAAACCAGTGGAGTAAAGTTGCCTATTTGACTGATGGTCATTTAATGGCGAAGTATTTTAATCCCGTCAAATAACTGATATTGCTAGGCTTAATCGCCTTGGTATTCCCCTTACAGACTTGCATTTAAATTGCGTACTGGTATGAGTACTAAAACTGGGGTACTAATGAGCGTTAAAGAAAATCCCCTGCATCATAGAGTAAGCATGTCGCCCCTTGATGATGAACGCAGACGATTCCAGCGGATCCATTTGCAGATACCGATGTTCGTCCGGGGACGTGACGCACATGGGGAGCAGTTTCTGGAGCTGGCCAAAACACTTGATATCAGCGGTTTAGGGGCGTTCGTGACCTGCCCTCGGCCTCTCGCGGTGAACGAGATCGTGACTCTCACAATCCCAGCCCCATCGATAACATCATCGGCGCTGGTGCCGGCCGGCATGGCGCCCATCCAAGCCAGAGTGAAGAGGCATCAACAAGCTGGTGACGTCTATTTGGTAGGAGTCGAGTTCCTAAAGCCTATCGGCTGAGGATTTTCCGCACCGGTTTCTACGAGTGGATCGTTCTCCGCAAACCGCGGGACGGCGGAAGCCTGCCACAAAGTGGAACCATTTTGCACTGTGATTTGGCCTACGCTGGCAATTCGCCATTGACGCGCCCGATATTCCATGTAATTTTCATCTGGGCAGCCACTTACAGATTCCCAACCGGCCTCCATTCTTGTACGGGATTGGACTGTCCATTGCTGTAGATACTCTGCCCCGCAGTGACCCCTGGAATCAGGGTAGAGCTCACTTTTTCGGAACCCTTAATGCCCCAGCCCGGCGAAGCATTGCAGCCGCAGCCTTCAGTCGAAGACTCTTACTTGGATCTCCTCGCGGAGACCCTGGACGGTCTTGAAGACTCGGCCCGCGGACAATTCCTGCGGCAATTCTTCCGCACCATCGCGCAAATCGATATCAGCGATTCGCAGAGCAATGAATATTGGGAACGAATACTCCTGAAGCGACGCGAACTCGCCGATAGCCTGGGGAGGAGAGTGTCGCTCAAAACAGCTATCGTCGATGTGCTAGCCTCCACGAATTTTCTGCGCGTCCCGATCCTGATGGAGTATGACGAGTTCAAGAAGCTGCAAATCAACGCGGCCACGGACGCGCTCACCGGGCTTTACAACCGCCGGCTATTCGACGAGTACTGCGAGAAAGAACTAAATCGCGCGAAACGGTATGAACACCAGCTCGCAGTCGTAATTCTCGACGTGCACAAACTCAAGGAAGTGAACGACCGCCACGGCCATTTGCAGGGCGATCAAGTCCTGCAGCTCGCCGCTGCCACGCTGCGAAAAACTCTTCGCGCGTCGGACTTCGCTTTTCGAATCGGCGGAGATGAGTTCGCGCTACTCCTGCCGCAGACCGATCCCGAACAAGCCCTCACGCTTTGCCGGCGCGTGCGCGCGCAATACGAAGGCGACATTCATTCACTGAAAGTCGACCCCGGAGTGACGCTTGATTTCGGGATTGCGGTTCAGCCCCAGGATGGGGAGCAGAAGAGCACTCTCATGGGTTTGGCCGACGAGCGCTTGTATCAACTGAAACATTCCGAGCGCACAAGCTCTCGCGTGATTCCATTGGAATCCCATGTGCCGAGAGAGAGCAGCTTGCGGACATCCCGCGAAGCTGGGCCTCGCGAAGAAGTCCACGAGCCCCCGGCGAGGGAAACGCCGGCGGAACTTCAACCCGAGCCGCAGAAATCGCCGGAGGTCGTCGTTCCGCGGGCGCAGGAGCGAACGGTGACGCCACAACCGCCGCCCGCTCGAGAACAACGCAAATGGGAACGCGTTTCGCTTGCAGGCACCAAGGCGTACGCTCTCTTGACCGACGATGGGCAAAAGACAGCTGCAGTAATGGATTTAAGCTACGGCGGTGTCGCATTACTCTTCGCCGATGAGACGGAAGAAGTTCCGGAACAATTCAACGCGATTCTCCACGTGCCGATACTCCCGCCTGTGCGTGTCGTCCTGCGCAAAGCATATACCCAGCGTCTTGACGGCGGGCGCGCTCGCGTCGGCTGCTCATTCGTTTCGTAATCTCCCCTCCAACCTGGTTGCAATTTCCGCGCATGGTCTCTCTATTTCCGTTCGCGAGCTACGTAGCACAGTTTGCTTCTGCAGGAAGCGAAAGCTGGAGTATGCTCGTGCGGTAAAAATCTAAAGCCGGGTGGGCGCGGGCGGGAAGTCCCGGCGGTCAAAATCTTCGGGGGAGATTGTGGGGGATGACAAGCCGGATCGCGAACTCGGGATGAAGCGTGACATCACGCGGCGCGACTTCTTGAATGGATTTGGAATCGCAGTTGGCGGATCTTTTCTTCTTTCGAATCATGAATGGCTCGATTCCTTCGGCTTACCGCAGTCGCCTTTGGCGCCGGAAAAAAGCCCCGATTATTATCCACCGGCGCTTGCCGGAATGCGCGGCAGCACGAACGCCGCCATGGAAGCGGGACACGCGCTCCGCGATGGAGGGGAGTGGGGGAAGGCGACACCCGACTCCGAGTCCTACGATCTGATCGTGGTGGGCGGAGGAATCAGCGGGCTCGCGGCTGCGTACTTTTTCCGCAAGATGGCGGGGCCCAAAGCTCGGGTGCTGGTGCTGGAGAACCATGACGATTTTGGGGGACATGCCCGGCGAAACGAATTTCAGGCCGGCAAGCGCATGATTCTGGGTTACGGCGGAACGCAGTCGATTGCCGGGCCGAAGCTCTACAGCAAAGAGGCCATGGGCCTATTGCGCGAACTGGGTGTAGAGGTCCAGCGATTCTACAAGTATTACGACCGGAACTTCGAGAAGTCCGTGGGGCTGTCCCGTGGGGTTTTCTTCGATAAGGAAACATTCGGTACGGACAAGCTCGTGCCGGATGTGGGCAAGCCCTCCTGGCCGGATTTCGCAGCCAGGACTCCGCTTCCGCCCGAAGCGCAGAAGGACCTTGCACGGCTCTTCACCGAGAAAGTTGATTATTTGCCGGGAGTTTCGCCGCGGGACAAAAAAGTTCTACTAGCGCGGACGAGCTATAAAGATTATCTGCTGAAATATGTGAAAGTTCATCCTGCGGTGATTGCGTTCTGGCAAACGGAAACCTTCGGGCTGTACGGGGTCGGCATCGATGCGGTTCCGGCAGGCGACCTGGCCGGACTGGGCTACCCCGGATTTCAAGGCATGGATTTATCGGGGCCACCGGGACCGGGACTGGGACTCGAGATCACCAAGCAAACGCAAGACGAGCCGTACATCTTTCATTTTCCGGACGGCAACGCATCCATCGCGAGACTTTTGGTTCGCTCGCTCGTGCCAGGCGCTGCTCCGGGCCACACGATGGAAGACATCGTGACAGCGCGGATGAATTACGCGCTGCTCGATGATCCGGCGTCTCCGGTTCGGATTCGGCTGAACAGCACGGCGGTGCGGGCGCGTAACGTGGGCGACCCAGCGACGGCAGAAGAAGTTGAGATTACTTACATCCGTGGCGGAGAGGCGCATTCGGTTCGGGGCGCGGCTTGCGTGCTGGCCTGCTGGAATACGGTTATTCCTTACATGTGCCCGGAGATGTCGCAAAAGCAAAAGGACGCGCTGGCATACGGAGTGAAGATACCTCTGGTTTACACCAACGTGCTGGTGCGAAATTGGGAGCCGTTCAAGAAACTGGGCATCAGCGCGGCGCGATGCCCGGGAAGCTACTTTGAATCGGTGTCCCTGGATTTCCCCGTCAGCATGGGAGATTACAAATACCCGAGCAATCCGGCGGAGCCCTGCTTGCTCCATATGGATACGGTACCGTGCAAGCCGGGACTCCCGGTGCGCGACCAGCAGCGAGCGGGACGCGAGGAACTTTACCGGACTCGCTTTGAGACTTTCGAGCGGAAGATTCGGGATCAGCTCGGACGAATTCTTTCGCCCGGCGGATTCGATCCGGCGAACGATATACAGGCCATCACCGTCAACCGCTGGCCGCATGGCTACGCTTATGAATACAATTCGCTGTACGATCCGGATTGGCCCGAAGACCAACAGCCTTGCGTCATCGGCCGGCAAGCCTTTGGACGCATTTCAATAGCGAATTCGGATGCGGAGGCCTTTGCCTATACGAATGCCGCCATCGACCAGGCCTTTCGAGCGGTGAATGAGGTTGCGCGATTCGGCGGTAACCGAAACACTTAGGCCGTTCGCCAAGCGAGCTTGGCAAAGAGATTTCAATAGAGGGAGCCATCAGAGTGCCGGAGCAGCCAACGCAATTGCTCGATCCCTTGTTTAGAAGCGAGGCGATGCGAGAGATTTTTTCGGACCAGCGCCGGCTGCAAGGGATGCTCGATTTTGAAGCTGCGCTCGCTCGCGCCCTCGTGCGTGCAGGAATCGCTCCCAAGAAAATTCTGCCCGCCGTTCGATCCCAATGTGACGCGAAACTGTTCGATATGGAATCGCTGGCCCGGGAAGCCGCGCTCGCAGGTAACCTGGCAATCCCCATGGTGAAAGCGCTGACCGCGCTCGTTGCGAGGAAGGACGAGAAGGCGGCGGGATTCGTTCACTGGGGCGCGACCAGCCAGGACGCCATTGACACTGGGACGGTTCTGCAGCTTCGCGACGCGATGGATTTGCTGGATCGCGATCTAGGCAAACTAGCGGAGGTACTCACACGACTCGCGAAAGAGCACCGTTCTACGCTGGTTGCGGGACGGACATGGCTGCAGCAAGGGCCTCCCGTAACATTTGGACTGAAGGCGGCGGGATGGCTTGATGCAATCGAGCGCTATCGCGAGCGAATCGCGGAGGCGCGAAAGCGAGTGTTGGTATTGCAGTTCGGGGGCGCGGTGGGCACGCTGGCTGCGCTCGGAGATCGCGGTCTGGACGTGGCTGCCGCGTTGGCGGATGAATTGAAACTCGGCCTTCCGAGTACGCCTTGGCACGCGCATCGCGATCGTTTCACGGAGGCAGCGACAATTCTCGGGTTGCTCACCGGCACGATGGGCAAGGTTGCGCGAGATATTTCTCTGATGGCACAGACCGAGGTTGGCGAGGTGGCTGAGCCCGATGCGCCGGGCCGGGGTGGGTCTTCCACCATGCCGCACAAGCGAAATCCGGTGGGCTCCGCCGTGGTGCTGGCGGCGGCGATTCGAGTGCCGGCCCTCGTTTCCGTGATGCTTAGTTCGATGGTGCAGGAACACGAGCGCGGATTGGGCGGCTGGCACGCCGAATGGGAGACGCTGCCTGACATTTGCACACTAACGGCGGGTGCCCTAGCGCACTTGACATATATTTTGGATGGCCTCGTGATTCACGAAGATAAAATGGCGGCGAATCTTGGAATCACCAAAGGTCAAAATCTTAGCGAGGCGGTGGCCGTGGCTTTGGCGGAAAAAACCGGGCGCTTGCCGGCGCACAAGACGATGGAGCGGGCGAGTCGGCGCGCGGCCGAGAGCGGCCGGCCGTTGAAGGATGTTTTAATGGAAGATGCTGAGGTCCGCAAGCAGCTTTCCGCGGCGGATCTCACGCGGTTGCTCGATCCTTCCAATTACATTGGCTCGGCGGAAAAGATGATTGGGCAGGTTCTGTCCGGTAAGAAGAATCGGAAATGAGTCTTTCGCACCGAGAGTGACTTTCCATGCCTTTTCTCGAAATTAGCGGTGCGCGCTTAGCCTATCGATTCGATGGCGAGGACAACGCGCCGGTCGTGGTGCTCTCGAATTCTTTGGGCACGAATTTGTCCATGTGGGACCCGCAGGTGCCGGCGCTGGCCGAAAAATTCCGCGTGCTTCGCTACGATACGCGCGGGCACGGCCAATCGACAGTGACGCCGGGACCCTACACCATCGAAGGCCTGGGGCGGGACGTCATCGGCCTTCTCGATTCGCTCAAAATTGAAAACGCATATTTTTGCGGGCTATCGATGGGCGGGATGATAGGGCAGTGGCTCGGCGTGAACGCGGCAAATCGGATGAGAGGGCTGGTGCTTTGCAACACGGCTGCGCGGATTGGCTCGGCGGAAATCTGGGACGCTCGCATCAAGGATGTGCAGGAACGCGGCATGGCCGCGATTGCCACCACCGTCGTGCTGCGATGGTTCAGCGATAATTTTGTGAAGAAATCGCCGGAGGTTGTGGAATCCATGCGCCAGATGCTGCTGCAGGTGCCGCCGGAAGGCTATGCCGCGTGCTGCGCGGCGCTGCGAGACGCGGACCTGCGCCAAGCGATCGCAGGCGTAAAGGTGCGCACGCTCGTGATCGCGGGGGCACTTGATCCGGTGATTCCTCTCGCGGAAGCGCATTTTGTTGCGCAGCGGATTCCGGGCGCGGCCTATGTGGAACTCGACTCCGCGCACCTTTCCAACGTCGAAGCGGCGCCACAATTCACGGAAGCGTTGCTGAAATTCCTATCCGAGCCGGAGGGAAAGTGATGGATGAGCGCGAGCGGCATTCTGCGGGCATGAAAGTGCGTCGCGCCGTGCTTGGCGACGCGCACGTGAACAAGGCTGAGGCGGATAAGAATTCGTTCAGCGAGCCGTTCCAGGATTTGATCACGCGCTATGCCTGGGGTGAAATCTGGGCGCGTCCGGGGCTGACGCGACACACGCGGAGTCTTTTGACTCTGGCGATGATGGTGGCGCTGAATCGCAACGACGAGTTTCGGATGCACCTGCGCGCGGCGGCCAATAATAATGTGACGCGCGAAGAGATACAGGAAGTCCTGCTGCAGAGCGCGATTTATTGCGGTGTACCGGCTGCGAATAGCGCGTTCCACATTGCCCAGGAAGTGTTCGCGGAGATGGACGCGGGCCGCTGATGCGCGATTGATCGTAGGACAGGGTGCGTTGCAGGGCTGGGCGTGTCCGCATGCAGTCCTTGTCGAAACCGAGATGCAGCAGCGATCAGCTTTACCATTCATTGACGAAGTAATTTTCCCGGAGGAATGAGCATGCCGATTGAAAAAGTGGGAGTGGTGGGATGCGGCCTGATGGGTTCGGGGATCGCGCAAGTAGCGGCGCAGGCCGGATGCCAGGTCACCGTGCGCGAGGTTTCACCGCAATTGGTGGACAAGGGACTGCAATCGATCGAGAAGAATCTTCAGCGGCTGGTCGATAAAGGTACGCTGACAGCCGGGGACCGCGACCAGGCCCGCGGACGCCTGAGCGGGACAACAAACCTGGAAGACTTGAAGGACAGTGACCTGGTGATCGAAGCGATCATCGAACAATTGCCGGCGAAACGAGAATTGTGGACCGCTCTCGACAAGAGCTGCACGAAGGACGCGATATTCGCAAGTAATACTTCGTCGCTCTCCATCACGGAAATGGCTACATTCACCCAACGCCCGGATCGGTTTCTAGGGCTGCACTTTTTTAATCCGGTGCCGGTGATGAAACTCGTGGAAGTAATCCGCACCATTGCGACCGACCCCAAGGTGAATGAAGAAGCGGTGGCGTTCGGGGTGCGCCTGGGGAAGACGCCGGTGCAAACGACGGATCGCACAGGCTTCATCGTGAACCGGCTGCTGGTGCCTTACTTGCTCGATGCGGTGAGGGCGCTGGAAGAAGGGGTGGGGTCGGTCGAAGATATCGACAATTCCATGAAGCTAGGCTGCGGGCACCCCATGGGGCCGCTCGCGCTGCTCGATTTCGTGGGCAACGACACCACGTTTTACATCGCCAACATCATGTTCGACGAATTCAAGGAGAAGCGCTTCGCGGCGCCACCGCTGCTGAAGCGCATGGTCCTGTCGGGATGGAACGGGCGAAAGGCGGGACGCGGATTTTACGATTACAGCGATCCGGCAAAGCCGAAACCAATGCAATTGACCTAACGCCTGTTGTAGCATGCCGGTCAGCTCTTGCGTTTGATTCCCACGGCGTTCGCGGCGGAAAGACGCTCGATGACCTCGGCAGGCAACGGGCGGGATTTCATTTTGCCTGGATCATGAGGATCGGCGCCGGTCCACACCCGGGTGGCGAACCCCTCGACCGCAAGCGCGCCGGCCTTAAAGATTTGGTGCTGGATGACGAAACTACTTTTCCCGAACTCAGTGACCTGAGACTCGGCGAGTAAATTGTCGCCGAACGTCGAGGGAACAAGAAAACGAGCGCGCAGGTCCACGATG
>Ga0302221_10001437_pt1 | contig 15393 bp, 5 predicted proteins | sample II_Palsa_E2_1_FD_193517 | JGI IMG/M metagenome (GOLD analysis project Ga0302221, IMG submission 193517) | Peat permafrost microbial communities from Stordalen Mire near Abisko, Sweden - II_Palsa_E2_1 | ecosystem: Environmental > Terrestrial > Soil > Palsa > Peat permafrost | place: Sweden... | reverse complement strand
TCTACTATGGCACGAGGGACATTTAGAGCCTAATTGCCATTTTGCTTTTTTAAATGCTCCATGATCTAAGGAACAATCTAAAATTTAGTGGTCTCTCATTTTACGAATGTTCCATAAGTTACAGTACATTGCAAAGCAGCTTTGCGCCGTGAATTCTGACAACCACTAGTGAACCTTCGCCGTTGAAAGAATTCGCTTCCATTTACATACCTTCAAGCCATTGATAACATGAATACTATTAAAAGACTTCATCATTGAAAATAGATCTTTGTGAAATTTTCTTGAGGTGTTTTGAGTGTGTGAGTGAATATTAAGGAGCGATGTGCGGGTCTCTACTCCCAACTGAACGTGAAGTGCGACCACATAACGATAGCAGATTAACCACGATCTATGCAATGGAAATTGGAAATTCTCATCATAAAATTATAAATACACATAAGCCATCTGTAATTATATACCTCGATCTTATTACACCATTGCCCCGCCTTTTACTTGGTAAGAGGTATCGGGCATCCCAAATTCGTAAAAGCCTCTCCCCCAATTGCAGTCAACGCAAACTGCAATGCCTCAACAGTAGGCGTAACAAAACCATTAAGACTAGATGGTATTTGCCCCGTAACAAGTTGATACAGCAAACAAGCATAGTCCGCCGGCGTAGCAGCGAGAAGATTGCCGCCTTGGATGTACGGCGGGAAGTCCAGCCCTACAAAGGCGCCATTTACGTTCCCACCAAAGCCTACTGGGTGTTTCAAGTACATCTCGAGTATTTGGGCGGTGACGTCCAGAAGGGAATATGGTGTGACGCGGTTGGTCCAATTTTCTGGGATTCGATCTGGCACGTGAGTCCAGGTCCCATCGGATTGTTGTTGTGCTCCGAAACTGCAAACAAGATTAGCCAAAGAGCTGGTAAAGAGGAAAAGATTTTGGTTCACTAACAAGGAAGCAGTGTTTTCTAGCGTAGGGACGTAGTTATCGCCGCCTGACGGCATCAGCTCGTACACGAAAGACGCTGCACCATATTGAAATGTGCCCAGAGGCCCAAAGAAGCTATAATAAGTGAGCAATCTTGCCATCAGACGCGACTTTGGATTACGCTACTTACAAGTTGGGATTTTGTTGTCTGCTCTGAACATAGCGTTGGTACCGATATTCGCCGAGGCCATTCAAGTCAAAGGTACCGCCGGTGGTATCAGTCATCATGCCGAAGAGTGTTCCATTGAAATTGAAATTGTCTCCCTTGCCGAGGAAGTAGTCATCTCTGGTCAAAGACGCATCGCCCTCGAATTTGTTGTGGCCATCCAATCCGGGCTCGCTGCCTGTCAATAGGGGATTTATGGAGGTGCGAGTTGTTGCATCACAGCCGATTGAAACTTTCTTGGTGACTATATCTCCGTCGGCAACGATAATGGACACGGTCGCTAGGAAATTCGCAAGATCGTATCCCATGTTGTACACGTTTTGCATTGCATCGATAAGCTCGGTATAGTTCGTGATACCGTCACGAGCAAGAAATCCATCTAGTAAGTGAAGTCAGTATGAAAGCTTACAAATTGGGAAGTAAGTGTAGAACATACGATTTGCTGCTGCATTCAACCCAGGACAGGGTCCTCGAATATCTTGGTCGGTTGGTGCAATGAATTGATGAGCCGTGTCGCCGGGCGCAGGGACGAGATATCCACCGACTCCCTTGCCAGGGATACCGCCTTTTGCTCCATTATATGGGCTACAGGCTTGTTGGTTATATTTCTTATTACGGAAAGTGTATGCCACTTACAATTCATCTGTTACAGGTACCGGAAATTCATGGTTCGGATTGAAAGGACAGTTCGCAGGACCTCCTGGTTGATAACCACCGCTCTGGATGAGTCGAGTTCCAGTCAGCTAGAGCCACAAAAGATTGATACAAGTGGGATACGAATAAATTAATTACCTGTTGTCGTCGGAGAATATGAGCATTTTTAATGCCTTCTTGTTTTGCCACAAAAGGGAATGCGGCTGCAAGACCAGCGCAACAGGCAATGGACCAAATTGTTCTCATCGTGTAGGAAGAAGGAACTACTGGTACTAAATGAGATCAAATCCAAGAAATTCAAAGCTTGTATGATCAGAGTTTCCAATAAGAAAATATGTTGTTCACAGCATAAAACATGAACGAATGTACTTAAGGAGCCGACAGATGGTTAAACCTCGTACTTGGAAGATCAATGAGAAAAGGCAAACAACAAAATGCCGAAGACGACATGTGAATTATGACGTGAAGGTGCCAAGAATTTGATGAACCAGAAACAACTGCCGAGAAAAACGTTCAAACATTTACTAGCTATGTTGATGTGGGATCGTCTTTGACTTCTATTACTGAATAGGCAACGCTTTGGGGAAACGGTGGCGATGTCATTTGCAACTGGCCGATATGCTGCAACCTATTTGAAATAAACGTAAGGCGTTGGATGCCAATTTGCAAACCGAGGATCGAAAAGTGGATAAAAAGGGGCATGTGAAAATTTGAGTCTTCTTAAGTTGAGCTTGTTCCTGATGATCTACAAATTTTGTCATCTGCTGAGTTGTCTCGGAACCCGCAATCGGCAGCTGCACCGTCCCGACATAGCAAAGATCGCGACTGGTAAGCTTTGAATTTCATAGTCCGTGAGTCTTGAATTTCAGGAGATTCGCAGATCACATAGCATCCTCGGTACGTTTAGCGTGCTATTCCCAATTGGCCGTTGCGTGATGCTTAAACGGAAGGGGATCGTCCACTATTGGATGAGGGGTCTTCCCTGCCGACGCGCTATGAACCCCATACCCCGCTCCCACACCGCTCCCACTAATTTAACCTTACACACACCTCCACAACCTTCCTCTCCTGTGACCCCACGTTTTCACCACCTGGGTTGAAGTCAAAGCATCTCATGGAATGCATACAGATTACACACCGCTGTCAAAGCCCGGCTGCAGGTCATTGTTCGGCGTGGCGGAGAAAGGTTCCACAACCTATCACCTGAGCTGTGTCGTCATGTCCCACTACCGCCACGCCGATTCTGTAGCGTTGGAACCGACGAAGATAAGCGCTTGGATCGCCATTCAAGTGTGAAACCTCCGATATATCAGAGCTTGGCCCCATCCCTTGCACCTGTCTCCGCAGGCTGGGGTTACACTTTGCTTTTTACATTTTCCTTTGCTCTTACGAGCACGTCCCAATCCCAACATGAAGTTTTCCGACTTATTTACCCTGGCTGCTTCTCTCCTTACCCTGGCACCATCACCTGTTCTGGCCAGCCCTGTGACAGCAAGAGACCAACTTGAATATGAGTATATCGTCGTCGGCAGCGGAGCGGGGGGTGGACCTCTAGCGTGTCGACTCGCTATGGCAGGCCACAAAACTCTCCTTATCGAAGCCGGTAATGATCAAAATGGGAATCTCAACATCTCAGTCCCAGCTTATCAAGCCATTGTATCAAATGATCCCAAGATCCGGTGGGACATGTTCGTCAACCACTACCAGGATCAAACGCGAGCAATGCGAGATCCGAAATACGTCTATGAAGTAGCACCATACCAGTATCACGTTGGACCAAACCCTCCATCTGGCGCAGAGCCTCTTGGAATCCTGTATCCGCGCGCTGGAACACTTGGAGGCTGCGTTACGCATAACGCTCTCATCTTGATCACACCACACGCCAGCGACTGGGATGGTATTGCCTCGATCACGGGAGACAACTCCTGGGCAGCAACAAATATGAACCAGTATCTCGACAAGGTTTACGAGTGGCTCCCAGTTGAGCCCACGGATCCTACAATTCTATTATCTGACTTGAAGCTTGTGCAGCAGCTGGCTTCCGGTGCCGCGGTGATGGGCGTAGGACCAGATCCACTTGCTGCAGTGACAGGCTTGGCAAACACACTCCTGAACGACCCCAACAGCAGACTAAATCCAGCCCGGGACTCGACACAAGGATTCTTCCAGATCCCTCTCATCATGAAAAACGGTGCTCGCACAGCAGTCCGAGATCATATCGCTGCCACCGTTCAAGCAGGATATCCCTTGACTGTCCGAGAAAACTGTCATGTCACCAACATCACCTTCGATACATCAGGCAGCACACCCAAAGCCACAGGAGTGAACTTTCTAGATGGAAGTTACCTCTACCGTGCAAGCCCTCTCAGTGGCGGCCAGGGAACCCCTGGTTCAGCGACAGCTTCGAAAGAAGTCATCATTTCCGGTGGAGCGTACAATACGCCCCAACTCTTGAAATTGAGTGGTATCGGACCATCAGCGGAGCTGAACAATCTCAACATCCCAGTTGTGGTCGACGTTCCCGGCGTTGGGACGAACATGCAAGACCGCTACGAAATCCCCGTGAACGTAAAGCACGGCAGCGATTTCGCAGTGTTGAACGGCTGCACCTTCGATGAGAAACCCCACGATGCTTGCTTAACAAGATGGGAAAACAACCCTTACGTCTTGGCAGCGCGAGGAGCATACGCCACAAACGGTCTTGCGGGTACGATGGTTGTGCGCTCAGACTATGCGTCAACTACGGATGTTGACATGTTCATCTTTGGCGGACCAGTGGATTTCACGGGCTACTACCCGGGCTGGGCTGATGCTGCGGTTGCAGATCACAAGCATTGGTCCTGGTATACTTTGAAGGCACACACTCGCAATCGTGCTGGAACAGTGTAATTGCGGTCTACTGACCCGCTTGACACTCCTATCATCAACTTTAACTATTTCGACACTGGTACGACGGCTGGAGGAGCCGATACACTCGACCTTGACGCTATGATCCAGGCCGTTAACATGTCCCGCGAAGCATTGAGACGATACTCTAATTACGCAATCCTGGGAGGGGACGGCTTCGTCGAAGAGGAACCTGGACCAGCCGTGCAGTCTAACGAAGACATTGGGCAGTACATCAAAGATCGAGCTTGGGGTCATCATGCCTCATGTTCGGCTCCTATCGGTGCAGACAATGATCCCAATGCGGTGTTGGATTCGCAGTTCAGGGTTCGTGGAGTGCAAAATTTGAGGGTTGTTGATGCGAGTGTCTTCCCAAGGATTCCGGGCGTGTTTATCCAAGCCCCGATTATGATGGTTAGCGAAAAGGCTGCAGATGTAATTTTGAATGGGTAGTGAAGAAATGTAATTTTTGAGCATGACATTAGGTCAACTAAATTTAACAATACAAATTACAGAAAAAAATCACTGACTATACATTCTCGAAACTGATGGAATAACAAGAATGCTGGTCTGCTACAAAGCAGACGCCAAGGACTCGCGGCCTTCACTCGATTTCACAGCAGAGTAGTAAACTCCGCCCTCTCTTGGCCTGCCAGCAGGCTTGTTTGTACCTATCCGCTTCTGAGGAGCGAGGTTCACACAAAGCATATAGTGGTGCTGACGGGGGAACTCATATTGTGCCGGAACCGGAGCCGCCGGTTTTGGTAGGTGAGGATGTGCTGTTTTGGCACCCGCTGAAGTGGGAGTATGAAGTTAGAATGGATATTTTGATGCCTGAGACTGAGGACGGAGATAACGCGGGAGAGGATTTTTTTGAGGGAACCGCTGATTCAAATTACCAAAGGGGAATATGGTTGGAGCGGTATCGAATAACACAAGCCGGCCTACTAATAGGAAGATGAACCTTGCTAAAGTAATCTCAGCTTCCAGCTTAAGCCTACAAAGCCGCCGCCTGCGCTAGCCATACCTCCATTCTCAACTGTGACGTCTAGCCAGGGCTCCTAATGCTCCTAAAGCTCCCAAGGCTCCCAACACCAGTAACGCCCAGGAGAAGAACGCCAGGAACAAGAACGCCAGGAACGACGATCCGGAAACAAAATGCTTTAGAAAACGTTTAAGAACGAAGGTCAAAACACCTAGGAAACGCCCAAAAACGAAGGCCAGCACGCCCTGAACTCGCGCTCGCCTCTAGTTTATGCGAGTGAAACCTCTTGGATAATCCAGATTCGGTGCCAGTACTCGCGCTGCATCAGTTTCATAATACCTCTAGCTAGACTATATTCTTTGGAATTTGTGCAAGCGTTTGTCAGGTGCCTTGTCTCTAGCATGGGCCCCTTCTGCAGGTCTGGCTCGCGAAGGAAATCATACATGAAATCTGTCAGTTCGCTTGCCACAATACTACTCTCTTATTTAAGATCTCGCCTCTCGAACAGTGATGTCCGCTCCTTGATATTTTGAGCAACTCGGGTACGAAGCGGCTCATTTGACCACAGATCTGATACACCCACGGCCAAGGCTAGCGGCCCAACGCGGGTCGCAAAGTCCATGGCTTTGGCCGTATCAATTGACCCAGGCCCTGGCCAGATGTAAACACGATCAGCCAAGCTAAAGATAGTACGCATTTGTGCGACTTGCACGCTTTTCTCCTCCATGTCCCATTGGTTGATGCAGAGTGTATCGTACCAGTGGAGAAGAGCGAGCAAGTCATTTACCCCCGGCAGATCCTCGGGCCTTCTCGCTTGACCCGAGATAAATCTTAACTAAGTAGTATTAAATAAACTAGCTAAATAAATCTTAGTAAACTTATCTCGTAAATTTCTTCCTCTATAATTTTATATCCTTACTAATAGACTTGTCCTTAATATTTATAATAATAGTATATTATTATTTCTCCGCGTTTACTAGAGTATATATTATAACTTTATTAATTTATATTACTAGGATTTATCGGATATAACTTAAAATATTTATTTTATGACTAATAGTTTCGTTTAAGTATAAGAGTTATTTTAGGCCCCTTTTTAAAAAAAATAATTATATTCTTTTTAATCTTTTTATATTTTACTTCTATAAAAGAATTATCTTTATTATTATTTTTATTATTTTTTAATTAAGTATCTCGATAATATTTATTTTATTTTATTTTATTTAGAAATAAATTAATTTTATTTTATTATTATAATAATTATAATAAATTATTATATTATATATTAATATAAATAAATTATATATTTCTTATTAAGATAATTTTTTTTAAATTATTTATAAACTTAAAATATATATTATATATAAATCTTAAAGATTAATATTTTAATTCTAATATATATAAAAATAAGATATAGAAATAAAGTATAAAAATAAAATATAAAAATAAAATAAATAAAGACTTATAAATAATAATATAAAAAATATATAATATAAATTATATTTATATTAAATAATCAAGAAGAAAAAATAACTTAATTTTAAATATTTTATTAATTATATATATCTCGAGTTAAGTAAGATTTAAATAAATTTATAAAATTTATAATAAATAATAAAGTAATTACTAAAATATTAAATTATTTATTTTTATTAATAAAATATTTTTAAGTTTCTTAAAATTATATAATTAGTCTTAAGTCTTATCTATATAATATATAATATTTTTTATAAAATATTTAATTAATCACGAGATTTAAGACTTATAAGAAATAATATTATTTTTTTATTATATAATATAATTTATAAATTTATTATAATTACTTAAAAAATTATAAATATTAAAAATAATATATTTAAAAAATATATATTAAATAAATAATTTTATAGAAAAAGTCTTTGATAAAAGTATTAAAATATATAAAAAAAAATATAAGAAATAATAAATTATCTTAGTTATAAATTTATTAATATTTAATATTATATTAGATTTTATAAAAGACTAAAGATTATTTTAAAGAAATTTATTATAATATTAAAGATATTTATTAAATTCCGAAAAAATTTAAATTTTTAATATAATAATATAAATTAATAAATAAATTATTTAAGAGATATTTAAAAATATATAAAATAAACTAAATATTATTAATTTATAAATTAATTATTAAAGAAAAAAAAAATAAAAAAAAAATCTTTAAAAAAAAAAAAAATTAGTTTATATATAATATTAAGATTATATTTTAAATAAACGAGGTCTTTTACTTTAGCGGGTCACGTGATGTTTAATTATATAACAAGCGACCACGTGTCTTATATATATTAATTTTAATTTATTATAAATTAATTATATTATAAATTTTATTACTTGATTTATTCTAATATATTATTTTTTATAATTATATAAAAAATTAAATAAATTTTATATATAATTTATTTAATAATTATAATTAAAAAAATAAAAATATTAAAAAAATATTATAATAAAAATATTAATTATAAAAGATTATATATTATTTTAAGAGATTAAAATTAATTTTTTTATAAAGGATATTAATTCTTAAAAAACTATTATCCCGACTCGGGTATATTAATATCGGATAATTAATATAAAAAAAATATCTAGTATTATTTATTTTTTTTTTTCTCTTTAGTTAATATTTTTATATTAATTTATTATTATTATTTTATTCTATTATATTTATTATATTCTTTAAAGACTTTATATTTTTTATTTCTTTATTCTTTAAGATATTATTAATTATAATAAATTTTATTAAAATATAATTATAAAATATATTAATTTAAGTATTATTAATTTATTAATCTTAATTTTAATATAATATCCGGATTAATTTCTTTTTTAATATTATTATTTTATTATAATTTTTTATATATTTTATAATAAATTTATTTATAAATTAACGAAATATAAAAGTAATCTCTATAGATTTTAATTAAAAGAAGAATACGTGGGCGTTATAATTTTCTTGAAGTTTACTTTAATTTATTCCTTATATAAGTTTTTAATAAATTATATTTAAATTTATATTTATTATTATAAATATAATAAAGTTATTATAAAATAAGAATTTATTAATAATCTTAAATAGCCGGGATATTTTATATATTATTTATATTCTTTTTAATTAATTTAAGTTAATTTTTAATTTTAATTTTATTTTAATGATTTTAATAATAATTTTAATAATATTAATAATATTAATAAAATTAATTTTATTTTAATTTTTTTTATTAAAATTAATAAATAATAAATATAAATTATAATTAAATATTAAATATTTTATTTAATAATATATAATAAATAATCCGATTATAATATTTATTTAATTTTATATAAATTTATTATAAATTAATTTATATTATATTATAAACTTAATTAAGACTTAATTAATATAATATTATTGTCTATATTATAATATATATATTAAAATAATATCGGGATTATTTATTAATAAAATATATAAATTATTTTTATTTACTCGAGTTCTTAACTTAAATAATAAATAAGTCACTAGTTATATTAAAATATTATAAATAAGTAATTTATATAATTAATATTATATTTTAAATTATTATTAAAATACTTTAAAAAAAAATCTTTATAATTAATATATAAGATACTTAAAGACTTTATTAAAAATATTAAATTAAATTTATTTTTATAAATTTTTTAAGATATTATTTTAATAATTTTATAAAATAATATAAATAACTAAAAACAAGAATTAATAATAATAAAAAAAATTTATAAAATAATTATTTTTATTATTATAATATTAAAGACTTAAGATTTTATTAAAAATTATTTTATTTTAAAAAGTTTTAAAGAATCTTTAATGTTTATTCCTTATTACTTAAATATTAAAAATAATATAATATTTAATATTATTTATATATATTAAATATTTAACTATAATCTTTAATTAAAGTTTTTTTAATTTTAGAAATAAATTTTTTAAGAATAATATTTTTTATAAAAAATTATTTATTTTATAAAAAAAGAATTAATCTAGAAGTATAAAAAATTTAAAATTAATAAATTTAATATATATAAGATAAAAATAAATTTAAATTTATTAATTAATAATAATTAAATTATTTTATTAAAAGTTTACTTTAATATAAAGTTTATTTTTAAAAATAATTATTTTATTATACTTTAGAATTTTATATTTAAGATATAAATTAAACGAGATAATTATTATTTTTTTAGCCTCTAGACTAAAGAAATTTTATAAAATTTATTATAAATAAATATTAATATTTTTATTAAAGATTTATTAAATATATTTTTATAAAACTAAGTCTTAAAAAAAAAAAAAAATTAAAGTTAATATATAAATCTTATATATAAATATATAAAAATAAAATTAAATATAATTTTAAGTAAATATTTAAATATTATAATAATTTATAATATTTATTTTAAAATAATATTTTTATTAAAAAATATAAATTTATATTTTAAAAAAAATAAATATATAATTTAAGATATAAAGAAAATTATAAAGTATTATCTTTAGACTAACAAGATTTAGTATATATATTTTTTAAAAAGTTTATCTTAAAATATCTTTAATATTATAATATTTAATAATAATATAACTTAAGACTTATATTATTTATTTATTTTTAAGTTTTATAATTCATTAAAGAAAAATAAAAAAAAATATATATTTATTAAATTTATATTTAATAAACTTAAAAATAATATTAATTTATTAATTTTTAGTTTTATTACTTTTTAGTATAAAATAATAAATTTATATATTAGATATTAATCTTATAATCAAAAAATTAATAATTATAAAATAATAACTTTTTTAAATATATAAAAATAAATATTATTTTTTTATATTTAAGAAATAAAGACTAAAGTTAATATTTAATAATTAATATTATTTAAATAAAAAATTATTATTAAATAATACTTTTAATATTATTTTATTAATTAATTAATAAAAAAAGTTTAAAAGTTTAATAATAATAATCTTATTATTAATATTTATATTATAATTATATAATTATATTTTTTTTTTCTTTATTATATAATCTTAAAAAACTTAATTATATATTTTAAAAATAATTCTTTAATTTTTTTAAATTCTTTAATAATAATATTTTTAAATATATTATATTCTTTTATTTTTATAAAAAAATAAAAATAACTTAATTATATTTCTTTAATAAACTAATATCGATATTAAAAAAATATAAAAAAATTATTAATTATTATTAATAATTAAATAAAGACGGGTTTAAATTTATTTAAATAAAATTAAATATTTTTTTATTTAAGCTTTTAATTAAAATTAATCTAGATAAATATATATTATTAAAATAAAATTTTTAAAAAAAAACTAATCTTTAATTAAATATAGAATTTTTATGTTTATTTATTAATATTTATAAGGGAAAATAAATATAGTTATTAATTTATATTTTTTTTTCTTATTCTTATTATTAAGAATATTTATTTAATAATAATTTAGTTAAGTACTTTATAAACTAATAATTTATTCCGATATTCGGAATTTAATTAATCCTGATAAAAATAAATAAAGTAAATTAAGAAAATAAAAAATAACGATAGTCTTATAATTATAGTTATATAAATAAAACTAAACTTAAATAATAATATTATTTTAATTAATTTAAATAATTTAGTTTAAATAATTATTTTTTAAAGAAATAATTTTATTATTATTAAATATATAAGAATAAAAATTATATTATTTTATTTAATTATATTATACTTTTATATAAATAAAAAATAAACGAGATTATCTTTAAGAATTTAATAAATAATATAAATAAGAATAAAACTAATAATTATAATAAAATAAAATTTTATAAAAAATAAATTAAATATAATAATTTAAAATATTTCTAGATTAATATATATTATATTAATAAATTAAATAATATTAAATTCTTTAAAGTTATTAATTTAATATTTTATTAATATTAAAATATAATTAAATATTATATTTATTCATTAAATATTTTAATATAAAAATAAAAAATAAATAATTCGTTTATTAAATATATTTAGAAATTTATTTTTTAAATAAATAAATAATTTATATAAGACTAGACTTTATAAAAATTCTTTACTTTAAGATTAATTAAATTTTTTTTTTAAAAGAATAATCGATTAAATAATAAAATAATTCTAGAATAATAAATTCATGAAATTATAAAATTTTTTATTATAATACTTTAAGAATATTTTTTTCTTTAATTTAATATTAATAAATAATTCTTATAAATAAAAAATTAATAAATTATATAAAGAGAAAATAAAATATATTTATTCTTTAAGATTTTTAATATTTAAATATTTTTTTTTTATAATAAAAAAAAAATTAAAGTATTTTAATAACTTTAAAAAATAATTAATAAATCTTTAAAAAATAAATCTTGTTTTAATGACTAATGTTTAATATATTTAATAAGATTAAGAATTAATTTATAATAATTTTTTATAAAGACTTATTTTATTATTTATTATATATTAATAAAATATTCTTTAATTCTTATAATTATTAATATAAATTTAATTATTTTTTTAAAATATATATTAATTTTTTATAATATATATATAATTAAATTAATAAAAATAATAAATTATACTTTTTTTAATTAAATAATTTAGCGGATATAAATAAATTAATAATTATATATATAATTATTTATAAATATTTTAAATAAAAATATCTTAAGACTAGTTTTTTTTTCTTAAAGAATATTTAAGATATAAATTATATTAATAAATTCTTTATAAGTCTTATTATATAATTATTAAAATATATATTTTTTTTTTAATATTATATTTTAAATATTATTTTTAAGAATAAAAATATTATAAATTATTTTTTTTTAATTAAGTCTTTATTAGATTTTATTTAAGAATTTTTAAAAAATATATAATATAAATTATTTATAAATTAAAATTTTTTTTAATAAAAATATCTTAAAATTAAAAAATTTAATAAAAAAATAAAAATAAAAAAAAATTAATAATATAAATTTATTATAATAATATATAATTTTTTTTTAATTAATTTTTTTTTATTAATTTTATAATATATAAGATAAATAATTTAAAATATTATAATAATAATTTTATTAATAATTAATAATTAATAAGAATACTAAAAAATAATATTAATTTTATAAAAATATATAAATAAAAAAAAATAAAAAAAAATTTTTTATTATAAAGTAATAATTATTTAATTAAAATTTTTAAAATTTTTTTATTTTTATATTTAGTAAAAAATAAACCTTAATGAGATTTATATTTTAAAAAAATATTATTTTAAAAAATTATTTAATATTGATAATATAAAAAAAAAATATAATTAAAGATTAATTTATTTTTAAAATTAAAATAATAAAATATATATATAAATATAAATAAAAAAAAACTAATCTATAAGACTTATTTTTATAATTCTTTTATTACCGGAAATATTTATTTAATATATTTATTATTTATTATTTATTTTTTTATAATTTTTTTATTAAATCTAATATTTATGTCTCGTATAAATTTAGTATAAATATTTAAAATAAATAATAAGGAATATTATTAAATTTTTTCCAGAATTAAACTTTCTTGCTTATAGAATAAATTTTGCTTAAAAACTTTTTAAAGATTTAGTCTTAAGATTTTTTTTTATTTTTTTATATTATTAAATATTATTTATTTATAAACTTTTATAAAATATTTATTCTTATACTTAAATTATTTTACTTCTCGGCCTTATTTTAATATTTATTATTATTAATATTAATATTAAAGTTATTATTATTTAAATTATTATTAATATTTTTATTTAATAATTTATATCTTATATTATTATAATCATGATTTATTTTTATATTAATTAATAAAATTATATTATTATATAAAAGTCGGAATAAAATATATTAATTAAAGTTATTCAAGAAATATAAATATTTAATTAATTTAATAATAAAGTTATTAATTTTTTTTATATAATTAATATTTATAATAAATTAAATTAATTAAATAAAAAAGACTTTATATTTATTATAATTATCTTAAATCATTATTATAAAAAAGTAATAATATATAAAATATAAATAAAATATAATCTTAATTAATATTAATAAAATAATTTTAGATATTAAATTAAATAATATTATTATATATATATTTTATATTATAAAAATTAATTTAAGATTATAAGACTTTAGCTTTAATAATTTTATTCTAAAGACTTAATATTATTAATTTATATAACTTTTAATAATTATTTAAAATAATAATATTTTTTTATAAAAATAAAAATAATTTTAAATTAATTATTTTTATTACTAAATCTCGAGAGATTTATATAATAAAAAACTTTAAGTATTTTATAAAGCTAAAACATGTATCTAATATTTAAATTAATAATATTTTTTTAAAAAAAAATAAAAGATATAATTTTTTTTTAATTAAATTATTTTATTATTTTTTATAATTATAAGTTATAATAAATGTGACGGCTGGCGTACGCCACACGTCACCTGGCGACGACACACGTCGCATAACTACCGCACCACATGCCGCACCCTAGTTTCAGCTAAGGACCTGAGCTAAGGAGACGTCGGGTATAACTCACTTCTCTTTCCTCGACTTCTCTTTCTCCTCCTTAGCTTTAAGTTTTAGTTAGACCTAGGAATCGAGATCTTTGTTCCTGACACCTGCTCAGTTCCTATCGTTACAATAAAGAATAAATATTTTAATATATCTTTTAGTTAAATATTAATAAGTCTTTATTAAATATTTTAAAATTTATATATTATTTTTAAATAAATTATTATTTTTTTTTTAAGTTTTTTTTTTTTTATTAAAGTAATTAAGAGTTTTTAAACAAGAATATAATTTAAATTAAATAATTAAAATTTAAAATAAATTAATAAAATTATTTTATATTAAATAAAAATATAAATTAAATATAATATAATTATTTTTATTAAGTTTTTTATATAGCTTAACTTATTTTATATTAAATAATAATATAAATTAAATATTATTATAATCGTTTTTTTTTTAAGTAAATTATTATTATATTTAAGATTAAGCTAAGTGTCGATATTATCTAGTATTTTAATCTATTTTAAGCTTGTTTTTTATAGACTAAATACTTGACTTAAAGGAATTAACTAGATTAATAAAATACTTCAAGAATATATTAATGACCGGTATTTATCACGGGATATAATCGGGTAATTAAGAAGGTCCGTCTCTCATGAGGGATTAAAATTTTTATAAAGATAAAATAAGTTAGATTTATCTCGATAATAAAATAATATTAATTAAGCGGGCTTAGAATAATTAATATTTAATAATTATAATTAGATTTATATAATAATAAAATTATATTAAGAAGAAAATTATATTAAAGCTTAACTTAATCTTTTATTTAATATAAGAGAATAAAGTTAAATATAAATAAAGTTTTATTATTTAGAATATTTTAAATCTTTATATAAATAAAATTAATTATAATATTATATTAATAATTTTATATTTTATTTATTAATAAATTATATTATTATTATAATTTTATTTTTTTTTTTTTTAATATTATTAATCCTTAATATAATTTTTTTTAAATATAATATTATTTTTATATAAATTTTTATTTTTATTTAATTTATATTTAATTAATTTTATAATTATTTAT
>Ga0302221_10001435_pt1 | contig 15406 bp, 11 predicted proteins | sample II_Palsa_E2_1_FD_193517 | JGI IMG/M metagenome (GOLD analysis project Ga0302221, IMG submission 193517) | Peat permafrost microbial communities from Stordalen Mire near Abisko, Sweden - II_Palsa_E2_1 | ecosystem: Environmental > Terrestrial > Soil > Palsa > Peat permafrost | place: Sweden... | reverse complement strand
AAAAATTTAATTTATTTATATATATTATTTAAAATAAATTATAATATTAAAAATATTTAAATTAATATTATTAATAAAATTTTATATATTATTATTAGTTTATAATTATTTAAATTTAATTTTAATAATAAAATATATTTTTTTTTAAATATTATTATTAATATTTATTAAAAATAAATAATTTAAAATTTATTTTATAGTTTTTTTTAAAATAAAATTAAATATTTTTATATATATTAAATTTATTTTTTTTAAAAAAAATTTAATTCTAAAATAATTAATATATTTATTTAAAGTTTTATAAAATAAAATCTTTTTATTTTTTATAATAATATATCTTTTATAAAATTAAAAATATAATTATTTTTTAAACTTTTTTATTTATTATTAGTTTAGATTATAATTTATTTAATAATTTATATCCGTATTCTGCAGTAATATAAAGCTGATTGTATACTTTAAAGCTCAACAGCTGGACCGCGCAATGCAACTCTTACAGACGATATAGGGCTATATCTGGAATTCGCTATATGCAGTCCAGAGTTCCCTCATAGAAGGCTAAATCGGCCCTATCCTTCTTGGTACCGTTCTGTACTAGTACTACTAGTATCAGAGCCTTTTGTGTCAGCACTTCCCGTGCTAACACTTTTCATAAGAGACCAAAATTGGTGCTAGTCCTCAGCAATACCAGCGCATTTTTAATAATGTCACTGCTCTGTCTAAAACTTTCAGTCTCAGTCTAATCAATAACAGATTATTTCTAGAACTAGCATATTTCGTATTAAAGATATTTACTTGTCCTAGCCACCACGACGGAACAGCTTACATGTCGATCTACACCATCGGTCTCCTTGATGAGTACACTCATCACTCTAGAAAACGTCGGAATTGCTACTCAACTGTTAGTGATTGCATGCATATTGATTCGTAATTTCATTACCTCCCATCGTTCTACCTCTAGGTTCTCTCGGTCAAACGTGTCAAAGTCGTTGAGAGACTGATTGATAAGCTTCAGTTTCTGTGCTTGGACCAATTGGATATACTATACAACAGTTAGCACTCTGCCTCCGCTTTCACAACCCACTTACCGCTTCAATCGAATTGGGCACAAGATATCTTGTGATTGTGACGAGGCGAGTTTGCCCCTTCCTGTGCAATCGATCAACCGCTTGCGCCTCTATCATGGGATTCCATTGAGGCTCGATCAAGTGCACATAGTTTGCCGCGGTTAAGTCAATACTAGTGATATATCAGTCAATCGTGGAGGTTAAACAGCTGCAACGAGACTGAATTCATACCCTTCGCCACAGCTACCAATACTTGCCAGCATTATGGTACAGTCCGGGACTTCGTTAAACTGGCGCAGTGCATCGCACCTATTCTCAAGGCTAGTTTGGCCATCAATCCGCCGGAATCTGAAGCTGTACAAATTTAATGCTGGCTCAATCAAATCGAGCATCTTAGTCGAGTGACTAAAAATCACGCTTTGGCCTAATCAGTACAGTGAAATAAACCAGAATTATGTGTCTCGGAATCAAGTACCTCTTCTTTGGCTTTTCAAGAATAGGCCCTCTCCGCTCTTCCTGGAGATTATGAATAAGACGTACGACTTTAGCTGAAGGTCGAACGGAGTTCGCTGCTGATCTTGGGGTCTTGGATGAGCCCATCGTGACTAGCGCTGAGGATTCCTCCGCGGAAGGTTCGGTATGGACTGGCTCTTCATGCCTGACTATAGCACAATCTTCACACAAATCTATATCATAGGCCACATTGAGAGAGCGTGGAGTGCAGCAGCTCTGTTTTTCGTCGTTATCCTGCCCGCATTGAGTGCAAGTAAATCGTGATGCCTGCATCACTTTCCAGTCGATTTGCGAAATTTCCGAGCTTTCCCAAGCTGATAAGGCACCTGAAGGAAGTAATTCCATCCCATGATTGCAAATGGCTCTCAATAAAGTCATGAGAGACAAGATGTTCTCATCTCCATTTGATATGCGACTGGGATTATCTTTGTCCGCGTGACGAATACCAGCAGCGATATCGGCAGTCTTCTTCTTGAAAAAGTCGTAAAGGCGTTGATCTTCCGGATGGAGCTGGACTTTTTCCGTTTTCTCAATAGGCGCCTCGAGATTTAGGCACACTGTCGGAGAATCCTTCGTCCGTCTCAGACATGTGGCTCGAACAAGGTTCTTGAGTAGCTGCAAGCTTCCAGCTTTATTCTCCTTGAGAGGTGATGCGATCCAAAAGTCGAAACCCGACTTTTCATGGAAAGGGTAAATTCCGATGAAACTAAGCAGGGCACTATAGTCGTCCAGAGAATTATGGATTGGTGTTCCAGTAAGACACCAACGATACATGGATTGGACTTCAAGAGCAGCCTTGAAGATCTTCGACGAACGATTGCGAATATGATGTGCTTTTCTTCGGTCAGCTTTACAAACTCTTCCGCTGGTGCCGTTGACACTTTGAGGAATTTCTTACCTTCGTCTAGAATGACCCGTAGCCATCGGCCTGAATATAGAGCACCGCGTATTACCCAATCAGACCGCAAAGTTTCGTACGTTGTCATGACAATATCATAGTTCTGGAATTGTGTTGCTAATTTCTCTCTACTAGAGCCATGATAGATTACGGACCGGATGTTCCCGGGGCGGATATGTCTGGCAGGCAGTTAACACCCATCATGCGATATGATCTTGTCTTGACTTCTGCTACCTTGAAATTTGCGTCTGCCAACCTGGAATGGCTACTTATACTGAGTACTGAACTATGATCGCTTTCTGATCCTCAAAGGGAGACTCACTTGACTTTGGGGCAATTATTAGAGTACTGTTATGCATGGAATCACGAAGTTCTGATTTTTGTTTGTTCAAAACATCAAGGGTAGAGCAAACCAAAGCTAGGACACTCAAAGTCTTGCCAAGACCCATTTCCTAACACATTTGTCGGCGCACTGTAATGGGGTCAACGGTATAAAGATCTTACATCAGCAAGTACTCCACCATATGTCGGCACTGGATTGCTCTCAAGAGTCCCAGTAACAATATGGCGATAGCTGGTAGTAAGTCAGATATCCAGGGATTCAGTAAATGCATATATTCTATGACTTACTTCACGGTAATTCTCTTGTCTGGCACGGGAATCCATAATGATGGGAACTTTAGATTATTCCCAAATCGAGACTCTCGTTCAATCATCACAGCCAGGGCCGTGACTTGATGGCTGATATTCTGTCAATACTTATCTAGAAGTTGGAGTGGATGACCTACCTCATCAGAGTTGATCGCAATCGAGGACTGGGCTCCGTAGTGACCAGAGCCTCCGATACTTCGGGCTCTGCGCAATCGAAGATGCGCGAGAGGCGAGCTAGCTCGACCTCGTCCGACTTTTCTGGCTGAATCGAGGACCGTGCGCCGGCCATCAAGGGCAGCTGCTCCAGTCTCGGCATGTTTGTGCCTGGCCGCAGAAGGTAGTGAGGGTTAACGTATTTTCTGTGTCTCCCGCATTCAGCATTTGTTGGATGCTGAAGAAATAACTCCGCGTCTGAGAGTAAATTGGCAATGACCAATTTTTCTTTTTCGATGCCATACACGGCAATTCGAACTTCAAATTTCTTGTCAGGCTTCGCCTTCTGATTATCCGACTTTTCGTCCATTCGAGAATCCGAGGAGGTCAAGGTTACACTCAGACCAACGTTGAACTCTTTGAGAAGTACACATAGCACAGGATAGTTCAACATCCCGGCGTACTTCTTCGTATTTTGAACAGTAAGCTTGATAAAGTTCCCGAAAATATCCACGTCTACCGGCACGATACTAACTCCCTGAGCGTTGCTGATGGAAGATACTAACGTGGTCGTTATCTCTATCGTGTCAACCAACATATTCAAGAAATAGAGAAAATGAAACACCTACCACTCCCAAACATAAATCACACTCGGCGGTGTTTCTATCAAGATTGGATCGGAGAGACATTCCGCCATATTCGAGACTTTCCGATAACGTAGCACACCCAAGATCAGGACGCGATTTCGAAACCAGCGTCACTGCTGATGCGGAGCAATGCTGGACCACGGCAGTGACTGCGGGACTTGATACCGAAGAAAGATCACTGGTAACTTCGCATGACTTTTTTGACATGAGATGTGCTGTAAATGGTGATAGTGGGTTGTTCTCATTTATCGACGCTCCTACGATTGGAGCTTTCTGCGAACTGGGCGCTGGCTGTGAGGGAAACTGAATTGCAGGATGAATCGCATCGTCGAAAATCAATTGGCATAGATTACCGCTCCAACTACCATCTGTGTCTGGGTTATATGCAACTCCAGCGGTATCCGGGTTGTTGTCGAAAGCCGTGTGATGCGCCTCCAACGGTGCGTACTCATATTCCGAATTCCAGTATGAAAACTTGGTACTTGTATTGATATCACCTGCTCTGCTGCTGGATAACCATGATCCAAGCTCTGGCTGCATAGATTCGTTCGTAACTCCAATGTTGAACCCCGGGGATGGCCCACACGATGAGACAGTAAGATCCTGCATGGCTGGCCAATTAACCGCCTTATCCTTCATACTGGTCTGGACGTCAGGCATGTTGTTTTCCAAGGCATGACTTGCCACTGCCGTTCCATTTTGCATCCATTTCAGTGGCGCGACGTCAGAGACAGTAGGAAGCTCGTCGATCAATAATTCAGCAGAGGGATCTAGGCGGAGCCGCCTTACTCCGTGCCCAGTGTTATGGAAGTCGTTAGGTCGCAACCGCTTCCTACCCTCTGAGGGTCCCGAGGATGCCAAGTCCGAGGAGAAGGGGTTCATCCTTGCGAAGGAGCAATGAATGTCAAAAATTCAAGAGGTCTGTCTTGAGTGATGTGACCATTGTCTGCAACGTAGCTTCAGCCTGATAGCCTTGCGAGGCAGATTTGGTGTACACGTGTACACGTGTACACCGCCACGGCCAAGGCCCTTTCATGTGACTATCCTTTATTAAAAGTTTCTGAACCAATCACGGCTTGCATGGTTTGCAGCGCCCATTTTCTGATGTACATACTGGAATAATTTTAATTAATCGGTACACCAGTTATCCGAACCCAGTTTGCGGTAATCCAGTATAATGCAATCAAGATAGCATCTCGAATGAAGAATACGAACACCACCAGTGGTGGCAAGCTTCGTTCCAGTTTATATAACAAGCACACACTAGGGCTATATGTTAGCATTATGGTTTAATTGATCAACAAGCACAGTGCAGTGACCTGGGCGTTGCGTCTCCGACACGTCGCTTTACAGGGCCCTTATTACAGGGCTCAGGCGCTGTAATTGAAGGTCCCGGTTCCCTGTTTCCTGCCATGGCGTTTTCTGGCAGGGCGTTATGATTCACGTGTTCCTTAAAAGCATAAAACTAATTAATTAGTGAGCTCGTTCGCTCGTCAGTGCCGAAGTGCCGACTCGCTCCCTCGCAAATCTAATTAAGGAGCGAGAGGAGTGAAAGTGGTGGTAGTTGTGGGAGTAGTGGGAGTAGTGGGAGTGATAGGAGTAGTGGGAGTGGTGGGAGTGGTGGGAGTGGTGGGGAATGGGTGTGCGCGAAAATAAGGATATATTTTTAGGCGAGGTGTAGGGTGGGGGTCAGGTGGGGGTGAAAAAGCGACAAAAGGGACATGCACTTTTACCAATTTTTGTGCGCGTGACTAGGGACGACGTATAGGCTAAAAGAAAAGCTTAATTTTAGTAAAAATCCTTTAAAATCGGCGATTTAAGCTTTTGGGGGGGAGGCAGGAGGGGGGGTAGAGGAGGAGTGGAACTGGAGTACTCTTGAGTGAATTATATTATATTGAATTATATATTCCCCCTCTATAAAAGAGAGTTAATGCCAAGTGGAGTACACGCTTTATCCCTTTAGAATCGTCTCTCCGGATTAGGTTAAGTGGGCACGGACTCCCGCGTCTAGCGAGTCCTACACTCTTTTATCCGGGATTAAGGCCTTGCACTCTGTAAACGGCCCATCACGAATCGACCACTTTGGCAAATTAAACAGGACCTTCGTCGTTTCAAGAATCGATAACCCAAGAGTGGCGCTTGCGCAACGAGTAGACCATTCCGCTATATAGTTAACCACAGGTGATAGTGTTTACAACTCCATCGAAGTAATCCCATATGTACTTTCTGGGACTTAATCATTAAACCCTGATTCATGTTGATGAGAACTTGAAACTTGCTCCGCTTGCATATCTTCTCTTTCCTTCTTGGTTTGTTCAACCAACTCATCCCATGATATCCCCAACCACTTAGATATCCCTTTTGCCCCCTTTTCATCTCGAATTCGAAGTTCACTCCGGCCGGCTTCTATCTCCGGATCTGCTCCGCGCTCCAGCAGAAACTTCATTAACTCGGCCGCTTCTGCAGATGTTTTCCTCGCTGCATGGTGAAGCGGCGTCATGTACCGATTGCTCTTCCGATGGTCCACATTTGCGCCGGCTTCGATCAGACAGGTTGCTAGTCTTACCGAGCAGCACGATTGCGCTACAATTGCCAAGGTACTACCAAGATACTTTGTGTCCATGGCCTCGATAATACCGTTGCTATCCCAGAAGTTGAGGAGCAGCTGTTCCCTCTGTGGGTTCATGACTGAGGCCATTGTGGGATATGCATACCATGCTGCGGCCATGGATTTGTTTCTTCCTTTGGCGACGCAAACATCGATGTCTTCTCTGGCAAATTTCGCCCAACTGTTAAACATCTCAATCGAGTCTGTGTTTAACACTTTCTCAAACCATTGAGAAAGTAGAGGATAGTTGAATCGATCCACCCTTCGTACATTTTCCTTTACTAGGAATTCAAAACACTCTTTGTTCTGGCTTTTTATAGCTGAAGGTATAATCTTGTTATAATTATATTCTTTATCAAGTGAGGGTGTGATGAATACCTCTAGAGCAAAGCGAAGCTGGCAAAGCGAACCTCGGGCGGCGATCTCCCCCAGAATGGCAATTATAGATTCTTCGTCAAGATGAGCCTCTTGAATGGTAGGTTTCAAATTTTCGAGGGCATCGGCATTGAGGATCAAATCAATCACCATCAATTGTGTATCGTGCTGATCTGGTTGAGTAAGGTGGTAGACAGGATTAAACGTCTGTACTTTGTGGGAGTTCTCGAAATGCTCGTCCCGCATTTTCCGTGATAAGAATCCTCCATTTGCAAACTCGCAGGTCGAAACGCTGCATTTCCAAGGACGATCGTGATATCTCTCATGCGACTTGCGATCTGTCCGATACTCGAATCCATGCCGGCGGAAATGACAATGAGAAAAACGGCATTTGAACGGTCTACCGCCATGGTACCCCCGGATTCGATTGCAAGGGCAGTTATCATCATGAGTAGTCCGATTGCAGCGGAGGAGGTTATCAGTCTCCTGCTCGACGAGGACAGACGTTCGAGTTACTGTCAATGGGTCGAGAACAATCACTACAAACTTATGAGATCCTTAGACAATGAGTAGGCAAACATTCTTGTAGACTTACCTTTGGCGCTTGCACGAGGCGAAGTGAGACAAAGGTCGCGGAATTGCACAGCCTTTGACAACATCTCGTATACTTGAGGCTGCATTCTCTTGAATGCACTCGTCGTCCAATTCTCTGACTCATCACGCTCTGCCACATACATAAGATTGCTTCTGTCTGTAGAAAGCTCTTCTAAAAGACGGATAAGCTCTGGTGATGCAGTCTCAGTTGGATCTAGATGCACGAATCTCTCCACAAGGTCGAGCCAAGTTGTTGCAGCATATTCGTGAAGTATGTAAGTACCATTCACAACGTTCTCGCGTATTTCGTCCTCCAGTAACTGCGGATCGTGGTGCTTTTGACAGAGGAACGTGATGCAGCTCATGGTAAGACTAAGCGTTGACTCCATGATGCCGATATGTCCATCAATACTTGGACTGGTTATGTATCTGCGTTCAAATCAGCTAGGGCAAATATCATCGAATGTTCAAACACTGACTCTTTGACGGTGAAATGAACGAACTGAACATAATCATCCACCACTTCCACTATTGGACCACATATCTTTCTTACATTAAAGTCTATAAGCCGTCGAATTTTACCCTCTCTGTCATCTGTCTTGATGCTCAAGGCGTACTGGACTTCTTGTATCGTCAGAGGAGTTGGAGAGCAAGCGATCCATCCCAAGAGCTTTCGTGCTTTCTCCTTCAAAGCTGGATGTTGGAGGCGATTAATCCGGGAGAGAATCCTTGCATATCTACACATGAGGAAGTCAGTCAAAATCATCTGTGAAGCATTTGACAGGAAAACTTACGCAGCATCAAGAGTCTCTGGAAGAACAGTAAGCTCGTTGCATATTTCGTCTAAATCGTCTAAATCTTCGATAGTGCTTAAAACGACTTTCGTATAAAGGAACATCCCTACCAATTTATCAGTTTGTCCCTGGAGTCAAATGAATAATTATCCCGGAGGCAAACCTTTTGATTTGGAAGGTAAAGGTGCTAACCACTTTCTCATTTCATTCTCCTCTTTCGGACGAATTCGATGCTCTAAGAACCACTTTTCGCTCCATTGCCGGACAAACTCCTGAATACTGTCGGCGTTCCGATTGTCAACTCGGATGGAGGCAGCGTCATTTTTTAAGAGTACCTGAAGATCGTCTTCCGATCTACTGCTGAAGCATATCCTGAGCTTTTCACATTTGGCTTGTAGATTAATAAGGTGCGTGACAAGTCGAATTCTCTCTATCTTCTCCATTTCGTCTACTCCGTCTATCACTGTGAAAACGGCTCCTGAACAAACCAGAAGCGTGGAGAAAATCTCAAGCGCAACTTCAATGTTGCTTTTGAAATTCTCGCGACTCATATTGCATAGAATGGTTTGCAGCTCATCATCACTAGAGGTGAGTTGAAATATCAAAGACTGCAGAATCGACAGTGCAGATGTGCTGCTAGCAAGAGTGTGGCTAATGAAAGCGAACAGAGTTTGGCTCTGTGGTACCTCTCTGGCCTGCCCTACCACAGTACAGGACAGAAATGTTTTTCCTGTTGATCGTTGTCAGTCACAAGAAGAACAATTCCAAAAGCTTCAAAAGGTACAGACCTGCTCCAGGTATCCCATGTATCCAAATTAGTCTCACTGATGAGTCGGAAGCGTTCAGCCACTGGGTGAAAGTGTCATCTTTAAGCAGCCATTTGCCAGTGCCACTACATAACTGACCCCGAAGCCGATCCAGCTTATCATCGTAAGTTTGAGGAGATATTTCGGTCCTTACGCCGCGATATTCTTGAAGTTGATGTGCCTTCTCGACACTCTCAAAATGCTCTAGAGAACGGACTCTTGCCTCGTGTTCTTGCTGAATGTGCTCAAATTGCGCCTCTTTCCGCAGAAGTAGACTGTGCAATCCAATGTGTCGTGTCACGACCTTTATCTTTTCCCGATGTTTTGGCCATAATGCTTCAAAGACGTACCTCCAACCTAGAAGCATTGAGCACACTGATCAGGGGCAAATAGGGTCATCTAGGGTCACTTACGGGGAAGCCGAAAGAACTTGAATGCTACCAAGTAAAACTCAAGTATATCTTTGAAAAAGAGGAGCAAGACATCTTTGATGTGCGTGTTCTGACCGAACAGACGAGCGGCTTGCTCGAATTCTGGCAAGGCCTGACCTATCTCTTGTGTTGTATTGATAATGGCATCGAATGACGTCTTCAAAATGCTAGCCCACTGAAGTAGCAGTACGATGGGCCCCCAAATCAAGCCCAGGAGATCAGGCTTTACCTGAACGAAAACCTCGACAGCATTTTTGTAGTCATGGATTCGAGCGAGATAAGGCTCGATCTTCGAGAGGTGGCGTAGATGGCCCTTTTTGCCTTGCTCTTGCTGTAATTTGTCTGTCGCATCGTAGACATCTTCAATCGACTTTACTTGAACGATATCGCGGTACAAATCATCGTCTTGTAATTTATCCTTGAAATCGCGAATTGCGCTGTCAAATGCGACTTGGACAGGGTCGAATTGTGGCGTCATGTCTCATGAGCTTTTGCGGATAGATACGAGCCGTTTTTCATTGAAGTCATGCATCCTTATAAGATGATGGGAAAGGGCGAGGCTATCTGGCTCGAGTCTTTCCGGACATGTTGGGCTGACTTATAGGCACTTCGAGGCGCCAGCATCTCTGCGGCTCAATGCATTCACAGCCACCACCAAAAAGATACCGCAGCCAATGAACGAGCACGTTGCATCAGAATACGCCTAACCACCAGGCGGGCGGTATTTGGCCCCAAATACCGGGCGGTGTAGGATTCTGCCCAGGCGAGATTATGTTAAGGGCCGGAACAGGGGTCCCGAATACCGCTCCCCGAATACCGCTCGTTAGGTAAAACCTACCTCTTATGTGAGGGCGGTTTCTCGGCGAGAGACCAAAATTCCGGGCCTGTGATTGGCGCGTGCGCTACTGACTAAGGCATATTTCGGTAAAAGACGTTTCGATAAGGGACTAATTTTTATTGATCTTTATTAAACGAGTATTTATTACATTATACTCTTTATCTAATCATGTTCTCGTATAATTTAATTTATTTTATAGTCGTGTACTATATTTATAAGTCTTGTATTATTCCTGGAAATAATAGTCAGGAGTAGTATTTATAAATTAAATTTTATTGATTATTGAGTAATATTTTTAATATAATTATATAATTTTTAAGTAATTATAATTTAAAAAATATTAAAGAATTTAAAGAATATAAATCTTGGCCTAAGGATTAATATTAATTAATTAAATATTTAATTAATTATAATAATTTTTATTATTTATAGTTTAAATATAAATATTATATTTATTATTTATTTAAGATAAAAAAATATATAATATTTATTTATAAAATTAAAATAAAAAAATATAAATTTAATTTATTATAAAAAAAATATAAACTTTAAATATATTTTATAAAATATAAAAAAATTAATTATTTTATAATAATAAATAATAATAAAAAAAAAATATTTAAGTAAATTAATAATTTTATTTTTTTAATATAATTTAAAAAAAAATTATTTAAAAAATTAAAGAAGGATTATAGGAATATAAAATATAATCTTAAAAAATAAATAATTATAGTCCAGGATATTAAAGATTTAAGATTAAAAAAAATATTATAATTTTATAATATAATAAAATTTTTATTTTATTTAATTTTATTAAAGAATAAAAAAATCTAGAATTTATATAAATTATTATTAAAAAAAGAATTTAATATAAATAATAAAAATATTAAGGATTTTAATTTTATCCGGATTTTAATTATAGCTAAGATTATTTTAAGAGACGTGTATAAGTTATATAATAATATTTTATTAGATTAAAAAATAATCTAGTAATAAATTAATATTTTAAATAAATTTTATATTAAGACTTTAAATAAAATAAATAAATTTTAATATTTTAAGAATATATTAATTTTAATTATATACTTTATTATTATAAAATAATTATTAATATATTATGATTAAATAATATATAATAAAAATAATTATTTTATCCGGACTTAAACTTAATTAAATAATTAATTATTATCCGGAAATATTATCTAGTTAATTATTTAATAAATCTAGATTATAAATAAGATTATAAAAGTCTTAAATCTTAAAGATAAAAAAAAAACTAAATTAATTCTTAAATATATTATTTATTAACTTTATCTAGTCTTGATTTATTATATTATTAAAAATATATTATTTAAATCTCTTATTTTAAGTTTTTATATTATATTAAATAAAAAAGTTTATAAAAAAAATCAAGGATTATAAAAGGAGTCAAGAAATTTTAATAATTATTTATTAACTTTAACTTAAATTATTTAGTTTATATTTTTTAATTATATTTATTTTTAAGAATAAAATAATAAGAATTAAATTCTTATTTTTTTTATTAAGATTTATAAAAAATTCTTTTAATAATTAATCAAGATATTATTTAGATATATTTTATAATAAAGACTATATTTATTTAAGATTAAAAAAATAATAATTATAAAATATTAAACTTAATAATTCTTGGATAAATAAATAATAAAATATTATAAAATAAAATTATAAATATTATAAATCTTTAATTTAATAATTTTTAAATATTAATAAATTTATATTTTACTTTATAATAAATTATTATTTTAAATAAAAAATTTAATCCTAATAAAATTATAAAGACTAAAAAATAATTTAGATCTAGAAGATTTTAAAGACTTTTAATTTTTTTATTCTAGTAATTTTAAGTTTTTAAAAAGTATTAAACTAGTTTTTTTTTAATAAATCCAGAATAATATTAAGCTTTAAGTTATATTCTTGACTAAGACTATTAATAAAAATATAATCTTATATCTTAATAATATAATAATTTATAAAATATATATATAGGACTTTTTAAAATATATATTAATATTATATTATATTTTATTTAATTTATTATTATAAAAATTAAAATTATTATTAATAATATAATAAAATAATATTTAATAATATTATTTATTAATCTAGAAAAAATTAATTATAATTTATATATAATATTATAAAAATTAATAATAATTTAATATATATAAAAATAATATTTATTTTTTATTAAAAATAATTAAGGATTTATTATTTATATATATTATATATATTTTATTTTTAAAATAATTATTCCTTTAATAATAAACTTTAAATATTTTTATTTTTTTATATTTTTAAATAAAATTAAATAAAATAATATAAATTAATAAAATACTTTTAATTTATTTATATAAAGTATATATTTAAATCAAGATTTTATATTTATATATTTTTAATTAATAATAATTTATAATATTAATTATTAAAAAAAAAATTTTTATTAAAAAATAAATAAATTTTAATCTTAAAAATAATATAAAAAAGAATATTAAAAATAAATTAAATTTTATTATTTTAATTAAATTAAATAATTATATATATTATATATTTAATTATATATATACTAGAATAATAATATTTATTATAAATATTTTATTATATTAAAATTATCGAGTATTTAAAAACTAATATATATTTTTTTAATTTAATTATATTTTATAAAAAAAAAATCACGGGATACTTTAAAGATATTTTTTTTATAAATATTAAATATTTTTAAATATAATTAAATATATAAAAAAAATATATATTTTAAGATTAATTTATTAATTATTATTTAAAGATTATATAATATATCGAATTTATAATTCCGGGTCCCTAGTTAATAAAATAATATATTTATTATTATAAGGCCTTAATTAATTAAATAAATAATTTTAATAATAAAAATTAATTTTAATAAAACTTTAATTATTATAATTAAAATTATAATTATAAATACTAGGACTATAATCCTGATTTTATTAATAATTATTTTATAAAATAATATATTAAAATATTTTTATAAAATAAATATTTAGTCTTTAATTTAATTTATTAATTATAAATAATTAATATTATTAATTATTATATTAATTAAAATTATATATATTTAGGACTTTTTTAAATATTATTATATTTTAATTAATAAATAAAAACTAAATTATATTATAATTAATAAAAATTATTTTATTATTATAATTAATAATTATAAATTATATATAATTTAATTAAATTAATTTATAAAATAAATTAAAATATAAATAATCTAGTTAATAATAATTTTTTTTTTATAATATAAAAAATATTTATTAAATATAATAAATTAATTAAATCCAGAATTATTCGGAAATTAATTAATTAATTAAATATTAAATATATAATTAATTTTAAGACTAGACCCGGACTCTTAATTAAAAGAATTATTAATCTAGTATAAATATATTAATTTAAGTAAAAAATTTTTAATTATTTTTAGAATAAGATTATTATTTATTATTAAATATAAAAAAAAATAATCTAGTTTATAAATATTCTTAAATATTTTTTATATATATTAAAATTAAAAATTAAAAAAAAAAAATTATAATTATTTTATAATAACTTAAAAATAAAAATTAATTAATTATTATAATTATATTTATTCTCGGGATTAAATTTAATTATTCCCACGTATAATAAATAATTTATATAAATATATTAAATAAAATAATTATTTTTTTCCAGAAATCTAATTACTATGCCGCCCGCCATCAGTGTCTAATGGAGCTGGCACGGGCCACGTGACGCCCAGAGTAATCCCGGCAGGCAAAAATCTTTATTAGACTATAATAGAGAGGTCGCCATAAATCCCTAAGTATTATTATTACTATGTCTAGTAGCTCTAGACGTGCCGTAAAGTCTCTCCTAGTTAGCCTAAAGTATCTGGTCCTTCTAAATATCGAATATTATATATTATTTTACCCAAACGATAAGTATTACTAGGTAGTCGAGTCTAAAGTATTTAGTAGATATTTTTTAAGGATTTATAAAATAAAACTTAAGTTTTGCCGATAAATTAAAATATATATAATAGACTTTTTATACTTATATATATATAAGACTATATTGCTATTACTAGATAAAAGTATACTATAGTCTCTCCTTCTCGTTTTAAAAGAATTCTAGTATAAATATTATATAAATAAGTCTAGAAGCCAGAAATTCTTATATAAATATTTTAATAAAGTCTATAAATTATAATAAAAAAAGAATAAAGAATTATTTCGTCCTGTTAAGCTTTAGTCCTGATTTTAAGATTACCGAGAGTAGTACTAGATAATTAATGATATTATTAAAGTTTATCTAGTTATAGTTATAATATAAAATATAATATAAGATAATAGAAATCTCTCTGGGAATAATAATGACGATAAAGGAGAAAATAAAAATAACTCTAATAAAAATAATAATAAAGTTAAGGACTAGATTATATAAAAGATATAGAACTAGACTAAAAAGATTAAGAAATAAAGATTAAAGTTATTGATAAAGGTCCCAGTCGCTAAGCTAGATTTCTGATTATGATTTATAGAATAAAATATAATATTATTTAAATCTAAGTATAATATTATATAAATTTATTAGTTTTTATATAAGTCTAATCCGGATAAGCCCGAGCTAAAGAGATTATTAGTCTACTGGACTTGGAATTTTAATTGTTATTTAGATACTTTAATAATTATTAATAATCTAGATATATTAAAATAATTTATATTATTAAAGAATAAGTCTATAAGTAAATGTTTATTTTAATTATTATAAAATATCTAGACGATAAATAAATATAGTGAACTCTGGAAGTATTTTATTTATTATATTATAAGAATTACTTTATTGGATATAAATAAAAAAGAGTTAGGGTTAGGGTTAGGGTTAGGGTTAGGGTTAGGGTTAGGGTTAGGGTTAGGGTTAGGGTTAGGGTTAGGGTTAGGGTTAGGGTTAGGGTTAGGGTTAGGGTTAGGGTTAGGG
>Ga0302221_10001433_pt1 | contig 15412 bp, 2 predicted proteins | sample II_Palsa_E2_1_FD_193517 | JGI IMG/M metagenome (GOLD analysis project Ga0302221, IMG submission 193517) | Peat permafrost microbial communities from Stordalen Mire near Abisko, Sweden - II_Palsa_E2_1 | ecosystem: Environmental > Terrestrial > Soil > Palsa > Peat permafrost | place: Sweden... | reverse complement strand
CCTTCCTAGCTTTGTATAGTCGTAATTGAGACCCTTCTACTTTTGCCTTCTATTCTAGGCCTAAAAGCTAGTGCTTGTGAGATAATTTAAAGCTTCTTTTAATCTATTTAGTCGAATCTGCCAATCCTTTAAAGGATTTAAAATTAAACCAATAACCCCCCTTTCGATCTAGGCTATTGCGATAGTGCCCTTACAATTAGATTCTAAAACCCTTCTTGGTCTAGGCTATTGCAATAGTGCCCTTATAAATCATTCTGTCTATTTATCTGTCCCCTTAATACTCTCGATTCTCCCAAATACACCCTCCTAGAGCTTCCGACCTCTAAGCTTACTTCGATTCTACAAACCCCATTTTTTTTCTGCTTTTTGGCGCGTGCAAGCGTGCTAAACCCCTTACAATTCGAAAATGTCTCGACCTCTTAACTAAGCCTATCAAACAACCCTTCGGAGCTAGCACCTTAACTACTGTGGCGGGGCGCCAAGGAGACTGCTAAATTCTGTCGATTTTGGAGGTTTTCAGAGGTTCTTTACTAGTGCTACACGTGACTGGAATAAAGGTATAATTGCTAGGTTTTGGTAGCTAGACAAGCATTACTCAAAATCATTAATACATGTTATTCTATATTACTTAATAATTTGTACTTTTGTTGCTTGTTTGCGTTTTGTGTTTGCTTTATAATTACACTTGGTTCTTGCATGCTTTAGTTCTTTTGTTATTGCTTTATATCTATATATGCGTTTACTTATTGCTTGCTTGCTTAATATCCAAGAAATGTTCTTGTAAAGTCTTTTCTTTTAGCTAAGGTTTGCTCCTTTATATGTTTTTGGTAAGTAATACAAGGAGATTAAATACAGTTAAAGGAAGCTCTTATTAATTATACAACTTAGGGTTCTTGCAAGGCAGACCTTAAAGGTCTATAAAGTGAGTTGTATATTAAGGTGTCCTTGTTTTATTAAGTAGCTAGTTAGCTTATTCTTATTCTTATTATTATTCTAATTCATTTGTTTTAACTAGTTAGTTTGCTTATATAGTCTAATTTCTAAACAATTCTTGCTAATATAAAGCCAAAATAGCTATAAAGTAGCCTATTAGCTTAATTAGAAATAGCTTTAGCTAAGCTTAACTTAAAGGAGATAACAATGCAATAAAATGAAGTAATAGTCGGTTAGCCTTCTATGGCGCATTCGCTTGTAGTCGGCGAAAGCAAGTGTCTCGCGAAAGCAAGTGTCTCGCGCCAAATGCCAAAAACACTAAAAACACACCAAAAAACACGCATTTTAGCATTGCGACTAAGATACCTATTTTCTAAAATATACGCGTTAGCTTAGCCTTTTAGTATAGTAAAGCTTTAATATTACTACTTCTCACATATTATTAAGCTAGACTATAATCGCGCTTTTAATAAGGCGCGTTTATAGGCCCTTAAACACCCTAATAAGCGCCAAGTTAATATTGCTAAGATCTTTTATGTCAAGGAATATGCATTAAGGAAATTAGTGCTTTAGTCTAGATAAAAGGAGCAAAATTCTAAGGGTTTATATAATACTTATAAAGGAAATAATAAGATTTTGGATAAAGCTTAAAAAGAGGCTATCCGGCAATATTGCTATAAGCAATAAGAGATAGGTTTAAGCGCAAGCTATAGTATAGTTTATGCTATAATTAGCTATTTAAGACAAGTATTATAGCTGCTCCTTAATCCTTAAACATTATACTAATAATTTATAAGCATAATCCCCTCTAAAAGAGCCTTTGTCGCAACGCTAATTCTAAAACTAGCTACGCAATAACAAGAATCTTTATATAATTAAGACAAAGCTAATTATATAAGTATAACTCGATTTATATATAAAATAAGAAGTTAAAGAATAGTTCTAAAAGTACTATAATACTCTTCGCGAATATAAGATTATAAAGGCTAAAAACGTGTTAAATATAGACGAATTAAGAGCTTGGGTTAACTATCTTAAAGGAGAGTATATTATAGTTCTTACTAATATAAAAAAGCTATATATAATAAGCCTTAAAAATCGAAAGTTTATTACTATAATTAAGACGATTATTATAAACGGAAGGGACCCTTTATTGCTATTTATAATTGCATTTAAGCAAAAGATTATAAACAATTAAGTGTATAAGAACCTTGTTAAGAAGGAGAAGATTATAGCTACACTTATAAGCTATACTAATAATAATATTGCTATATAATATTTGGATTACCTTATTAAGCATATGCATATAAGACTAAATAAGCTATAAAAGATCTTATTACTCGATAGCTACAAATTTTATTAGACTAATCCCTTTAAATTAAAAGTAGCAAAGAATTATATTAAGCTCTTTTATTTCCCTTCTTACTTGACATATGCCTTATAACCTCTTAACGTAAGCATCTTTTGCCCTTAAAAACACTATTATAAATTGGCAATTTAAGCTACACTTTAAAGCCTCGACTTTAAGTATATAATTACTTCCTTTTTTAGGGATTTAACTAGTATTTATAAGCAAACTTTTAAGTATTATACTATTGTTAATTCTTTTAAGGACTTAAAGATATAGCTACCAAGTATTAAAGCTAAAATTAAAAAGATATAATTATATAAAAAGAAATGTGCAATTAATAAAGTCGACTTAGAAGATAATAATCCCAAGCTCTTAGCTTTACTACTAACTCGCCCTTTTAAAGTTTAAAATTGCATTATTACTATATAAGCTTTAAAGGATTATAATCTTACTAAGTTCTTTAATAATATTATTTAAACCTTCTATTTTATTATAAAAAGTATAAATGTTATCCTTTAAAAAGCACACCTTACCTCGATTAAACATAAAGCCTTATAAGCTAAGCTTTTAGCCGAATATAAACGCAAGTTTAATTTAAGATAAAATATATAAAAAGGTAAATATTTTGCAAATGCAAATAAGCTTAAGGCAAAGATTAAAGCTAAAGATAAAAAGGAAGGGAAGGAAGCTCTCCGGAAGGCGAAGAAAAAGCTTACTTAAGTAGTAAACTATGCAAAGGCAAAACTCAAAGAAGAGGGCATTTAAGCTAAGAAGGACAAAAAAGCTAAGCTTACTCGATTAAAAGACTATATTGCTAAAGGTAAACAACTGCTAAAGGAAGACTTGTGCCGTATTTGTAAACTAGACAAGGAACTTAACTAGCTTAAGCTAGCTACTTATATAAAGGAGTTTTACCCTTACCTTATATAAGCTATACGAGAGATTAAAGCACGAGTAAGACTTTAATTAGATAATATTAGCGATATAAATAGCAATAATAATATAGTAATTACTATAATACTTTTACAAGTAAAGGAGGATGTGCCTAATTATATAAATTCTAGCCCTCCCCCCCCTAATTATATAAATAGCTTTGATGTCGAGTCTAATGCGGGCTTAATTGACTTTATTTAAAGGAATGCTAATTTTGTCTCTTTTTAAAAAAAAAATTATCTTAATATTATTTCTTTGTAACATAATTTTTTGGTGTGCGTATAATATAAAATCGATGTTCCGGGCCAATCTCGGCGAGACACTTGCTTTTGCGAGACACTTGCTTTCGCCGACTACAAGCGAATGCGCCGTAGAAGGCTAACCGACTATTAGTTAAGACAAAATAAAAGAATTATAAGATAAAGCTATATTAAAGAGTAGTCTTAGCACTTTTAAATAAGCTTATATTATCAATTTGCATTTTATTTTTAACTATTTTGCTACTAATAATAAGAAAGCTATTAACTTTAATTTGGAGTCTAAATTGTAAAAACATAAGCTAGAAGTCTTTGTGTAATAAAAGTTATATAAAAGTGCATAAGATATATAAGAAAAACCAAAAACAAGTAAAGTATAAATATAAGATTAGCAAGAATTAGAAATACAAGAAACTAAGAATATATAAATACAAAATAGCTATAAAGCTATAATATAAATGAAAGAATAACACTATAAAAAGGATTATAATCCTTTAAAAGAATATAGCAATTAAGAGGGAAAAAGAGAAAAGAAGCTACAAATATAGCTAAAAGCAAAAAAATAAAAATAAAATAGTATAAGCAATTAAAATAACAGAAAACAAGCTTTAAAGGACCTATTAAAATGTTTATTACTTATTCTAATAGAAAACACTTAATTAACTTTGAAATTAAGTATAGCAACTACTAGTTTCCTTTGCAAATTATTAATATAGTAACTTATGCTTTAATTTATATCTTTAAAAGATAAACTTATAATTTTAATACTAAATACAAATATAATAAAAGACAACAAGTATATATTAGTTTTTAGATTATACCTTCTTTTGCTTAAAGTATAAAAAACCTTGTAATTTAAAGGTTATAATATCTTTGCCTTCTTAGAATAGTATATTAATATATATAAAGACTATCAAGTCTTTGCAATTATAAAAAGAGAGCATATTATTAAGTATATCTTACTATTATATAAGGATTAAGTTAAAGCTATATTAGAATATTATATTAATAGCTTTAACAAGTATAATAAAGCCAAGTTTTATATAGCTTTAAAAAAGGAGTATAAAGAGTATAACTAAGAGACTTTTAAAATTAATTATAATTTCTTAAATCAAATTATTGCTTAGTTTTAAAGAGGGCATATTACTACTAAGACCTTTGTTAACTTATTTTATAGAATATTAACTAAACTAGTAAAGAGAAAGGAATTAAATAGCAATTGCTAGTGTTAAAAGTTTATAAAAAGTCTTTCTTTTTAAGTTAAAGACTAAATCTTTAAAGACTTTAACTATAAGCTTATAAATATATTAACTTATAATTATAGTAAAATGCACAAAATTGCTATATTTGCATATAAGTATAAAGAAAAGAGATGCAAGTATAATAAGGCTAATAATTTAAAATACTCTTAGCTATGCTAAAAATACTTTAATATAATTATATAAGATATAATACTTATAATAAATAATAAATATAGTTTTCTTTTGCTTTTAATTGTGCTTGCATTAACAAAGGAACCCATTAAAGCTAATAAAGTATTAAAGGTTCTTGTTTTTAGAATAGTAAAGCCAAAGAAACTTGTTAGTAAAATTAATTAATTAATAAAGAATTGCAAAAATTGTTAATTTTATCTATTACTTAAAAGTATTTGCAAAAGGCTATTAATGCTTTAATTGCTACTATTACTAATAAGATTTAGTTTATATTTTTTATAGTTAATAACCTAGAAGAAATTTAAGCATTTAAAAGTTATTATAAAGGTAAAGGGGGTTTTAGTGGATATAATTAAAGTTAAAGTAATTATTATAATAGAAGAGGAGGGAAAGCATTTATATTAATTAGTAATAATTGCCTTTGCTCGGATTTTTAGCAAAATATAGCTTAAGTTAATGCTATATTTTAGTTATTTAATAAAAACCATTTAGAGTATTTTAAAAGGGATTAAAATAGTCAGACTTGGGCACGGGTATAAGTATAAATGAACGGATCCGGGTAGGATTGCCTCTAGATATTATTTAGAGGCGATTTTATTAGATGGATATCCTTTATTGAAAAATAGAGCGGATTTAGGGGATTATAATGTTATTTTGGCCTATTTTAGAGTGAGGTTTAGGGGTGAGGTATCGATTTATTCTAGCAAAACTTGTATAATTTTTCTACTATCCTTACTAATTATAATCTCCTCCTTATTGTTATTAGCTTTTAATACCCCTTAGCTTCTTAAATAGAGCACGTAGCGCACGTTTTTACTTGATATTCGTGTCCTTTTCTTTGATATTAAGTTGCTAGCTATAAAGAATACCCGTTCGGAAAGAGCAAAGGTTGCAAGAATCGCATAGTAATCGCGCGCCATTTAACTAATAATCGGGAAGTCCCATGCCTTAAAAAGCATATATAATTGTTAAGACTCTAGTGTTAATTTGCGTAAGATTAATAGCTCTTTTAACCACCTAGCTACTTCGTCGGTCGTAGCTATCGATTGTATAAGTAAACTTGCTATATATTTGTCTTAGCTATGCAAAGGATTAACCCTTTATGCTTCTTTACCCTTTACTTTTAGAGTCGGCGATCGACTACTAAGAGCCTTAATTGCATTATTCTCTAAGCGCTATCGCTCGAGCTCTACTAAGCTTATTGCCCTCTTTTGATATTATAAATATATATATTAGAAGTGTATCTTCGCGCGCTTATAACCCGTTAATTTGATACCTCCTGACGCGTTAAAAAGGAACTTTAGCGCTTTTAACTTGTATCGAGGATCGCAAATAATAGCAACAAAGGAATAGCGTAAGGAGATAGCTTCTTTATAATAGTCTATTATGACTTTGTGGGCCGCTTTTGCCGCGACTTTAAGGATTGGCTATGCGTCTTAAGCTTACTAGACGTTTAATTGACGGAGGATATAAAGGTAATTCGGGATAGTATTATAGAGGGTAAAGTATTTGTTTGCTTGTAATTTAATTATAAGTTTTTTAAAGATATTAAAGAAGACTACTATCTCTTTAAGGGTATCTTAATCCTCCTTTGTTAGCGTTAAGTTCTCTTTTATAGACTTATCCTAAGTCTATGCAGTTAACACTGCCTTAATTGCTTTTTTATATAAAGACTCGCGTCGAGCATTTAATCTAATAAATTCTATTATATTAGTATATTGCATATAAGGTCTTTATACTTGATTCCGAGCGTGGCGCATATACTTTTAAGCTATGCTTGTAGCAGCTTTTATAGCTTAAAGATAATCGACAGACTTTGTAATTTGTAAAATATAAAGCATTCGGTAAAAGGAGGAGGAGGTGCTTTGTTATTCGTATAATAGTAATTAGAGAAGTTCTCTTTGGGTTTTGCTTTAATTGCTTTAAGAGCTAAAAAATAAATATATTAGCTATATTCTAATAAACGAATTAGCATTCGAATTCCTTATGCGCCTTATAAAAATAGTAAAAGGCGCGAGGAATTCGAATGCTAATTCGTCCTTTGCATATACAAGTAAAATGCTTACTAGCTTGAACTGCAATATTATATATATGCGCTACACACCTCACATCGCTATCCTTCTGATTAAACTTATAATAAAACTTAGCCTAGTTTAGCTTATTTATAGCTTCTTATTATAATGCTATAATAGCTTTAAACTTATTTAGCATTATATTATTCGGGGAAGCGTTATCTTTAATAATTGATATAATAGCGCAAGTGATATATAGCTTATTTGTAACTTTAAAGAGCTTTTAGGCTAAGTATAAGCTATTATAAATAGGGTTTGTTAATTCGATAATATTTAAAAGCAAAGATTTTATCTTACTAGTTGCTTTATATATAATATGCCCTATAATAGCAATATAATCGAGCTTATTATTGCTAGCTTAGCCATTAGTCGTTAGCGCGATTTGCCCTCCTATCGCAATATAATCTTGAAGCTTTGTTTATATAGCTTCTTCTTTAGCTTTATATCGTTGCTTTAAGTCTCTTATAAGAGTTGTACGAGATATTTGTTTTGTAGCTAGGGAAAGGAAGGAAAAGAGAGCTTTAGTCTTTAGCTAATCGACAATTGCAAAGGAGAGGTTGTTTTTAATAACTTATTAAAGGAGGAGGTTCTTGTATCGTTAATTGTGTGTTTAGTTAGAGACAAGCTTTGTAAAGAATTGCTTTTTTGCGTTACTTGCTGCGTTAGCTTGTGCTTTAAGCTTTGCAATTGCATCTAATTCGGAGGTCGGAATGCTTAAATATTCTTTGTAATAATGCGTCCTCTAATTATTAGTGCTATAAAAGATACAATTAATCTTTTTCTTGTAAATGCAATCTAGTTAAGTGCACCGAATCTCTATCTTGTAGTGCTTATCCTCGAGAATATGACGACTATAAAGCGGATAGACTCCTTTGAATATAAAGCTTCTAGTTGGCTTAAGTGCGGGGGCTTTTTATGCAATGCAAGTACGTTAGTGAGGAGGCAAAGTAAGCTTAGTCGATATTATTGTTAAAGCTCTTTTACGCTTCAAGAGCGCCGTTTCTCGAGGTTATAAGGGAGTTAAGCTACTTATAGCCCTTGGCCGAATAGAGCTAGAGAAGTTTAGAGCTTGTTGATTGTGTCGGGGCATATTTGTTATTAGTAATGTGTATTTAAAAGGGGTTAATGGTTTATAAATTTTCTTAAGTGCAACCAAATCGGGCTAGCTCCCAAAAATAAAGCTCTCTAATTGGCTAAATTAGATCATATGACTAAACTTATAGATAATCCACCTATCTAGACGAATTCTTGGGTATCTACCCATCTAAGAATACTATAGATGGATAACCCCCATTAAAGTCTCTAGATCTCTCCATTTTTATCCATGCCCAAGTCTGAAGATAGTGCTATAAACCTTAATTGCAACTATATATACTTAAACAATTATTTATTAATATAAAAGCTAGTTAACTTTAAGTATATTTATAAGGATAGCTATAATTAGTACAAAGGAAAATAAGACCTTAATTGCCCTTTTATACCTTTTATTTTATAAAATAATTAGCATTAATTTAATTAGATTAAGGCTTAGCTTTAAAGAGAAGAATATAATTATAATATATTAATGCGACTTGCAAATGCTTAATAATTATAAAATAATATTTAGCTTAGCAACTATAAAAGAAGCAAGTCTTAAGCCTTTTTATACTCGGCAATTTATATAAAAGCAAAAAGATTTTGCATTAAGATATAAATAATATTCTTGTTTTTAAAGGCAATTATATAAATGTTATAAATAAAGATAACATCTTTATTAATAATATATATAAAGATATAATATATTTTATATTATTTGTTAATGCTATTAAATCTTTAAAAGTAAAGGGAAATAGATTATAAACTGCTTAAGACATTATAAAGCAATAAGCTTAAGTAGAGGAAAGGCTTTTGCAAGCAAAAAGCCAAAGATTTGCTATATTAAAAGCTAAAAGGGATATTAGACTTTTATAAGATATAAACCTTAACTTAGCTTTTAATGGAGAATTAGAACTAGTTAACACTTTGCAAAAAGAGCTTGTTTTATAATTAAAGAAAGTAACTATTTTGCTTTTATATATGCAAAAGGGGTAAAAATAATTATTAATGCCTTTAAAATTCTTAATTTTGTAGCTATAATTTAGCACTAATAGCTAAGGGACAATTAAGCTTATATGATAATCCTAAGAATAGGAAATACAATAGCTATATATATAGCTAAGGAAATTAAGAAATAACTAAGATAACTGCTATAGCTAATAAATTAGAATATATAATTCAAAATATAACTTAGCTAGCTTAAGTAACTAGTTATATGCTTTAATGAAATATGGCTAGTGTTAACTTTAAAACTCTTATTTCTAAAAAGAGTATTATTATATCTTTTAGACTTTGATTTTTATTATATAGCCTTAGTAGTAAGACTAAATGCTATAATATATTAGATATTAGGGTAAAATGTAATATCTTACTTATAAAGATAGCTAAGAAACTAGGCTATATTATTTATAGTTATAAACAACTAATTCCCGTTTTGCTAATATAGCTAAGATTAAAATTAATATTATAAAAGGGGTTAATTGCAAAGATATATTCTTTTGAATTAATAACTTTTTTAAAACTTTACTAGAAATACTATTTATTAGCAAGATAAAAATAGCTATAAACTATAAAGACAATAGTTTATAAGATAATATATTTACTAATTTAGAAGACTTTAAAAATGCTTATATAATTACAATTGTTTTGTTATTAAAGAGTGTTTGTAGAAAGAGGGTATAGTTTTAGCAAGACTTTTAGCTTAAAATTGAGGAAGTAAACTTGAGTAATAAGGATAAGGAAAAGGAAAACTAGGGCTTAATGCTTTAGTTAAAGAGAATATTAAAGGAATAAAGGTTATTTTAGGGTTTTTAGAGGAGTTTTATAATTTTAAGACTAGTATTACTAATCTTTTTAGATATAAGAGCTATAAAAGGCGCTTTTATTTTAGCTTTTATAAAGTATTTCCTAGATATAATACAAAAATAAGCAATAAACATTTCAAATACTAATATTCTAGATATTAAAGTAAAATTGTACTATTTAATACTAGCTAATTTTATCTTTAAAGCTAAAAATAAAGGATTAAAGTTTTTAGAGTTTTTACAATTTTTTAATAGATTAGAGAGAATATTGCTATATTTAAGAGATAAGGACAAGAGCAAGAAGATTTTACATATAAGTATACTAAAATAAGTAAAATTAGAGAAAATAGCTATTATATTGCAAAACTTTATAAGTATGCCCTTTACACTTTTAGCAAATAGTATTTACAAACTAAAAGCTAAAAAGGTATAGCTAGTTAATAGGAATAAAAAAATAGAAAAAAGACTTAAAGGATAATTTAATTAGTATAAGCAATTTAAAGCATAAGATATTTTGTAAAAGCAAGTGGGCAAATACTAGGATTACTTACTTTCACACTTTATTGCAATATTAAAAAGTTTTTGCTTTATATTACAATAATTAATAAAACTAGATATTAAAGACTAGCTTTAAAAGAAAGAAAGGGCTATATTTAAAGAATTAATAATTAATTGCAAAGACGCTATTGCTTTTAACTAAAAAGAAGTAAAAAAGATTTATAAAGATATTAGCCCCTTATTTTTATTAAGATAATATTATATAAAGCCTAGTAGAAAAAGAACTTCCCTTGCTTTAAAGCTTTAATGCTAATAGTAGTAAAAATGCTATTAAAATGCTTAAATTAAAGAGTATTAGAAAAATGCAATAAACTTTACAAAAACCCTTAGTTCTTAGTTGCCAAAAGACTAGCTAGCACTTATAGACTTATTAATGCAATATTAAAAATAAATTCTATTACTTTATAAGATGCTAATATGCTTTTATTAGTAAACCAGTTTTTAGAGGAATTTGCTAAATACTAATATGCTTTTTTAATTAATTTCTTCTTTAGATATAATTAGCTTACTTTAAATGTTAAAAGCAAAGATATAATAGCTTTTATAACCCCTTTTAGCTTACTTAAAATAAATACTCCACTGCAAAGAGCTACTAATTTAGTAGCTTAGTTTATATAAGTAGTGATAACAATCTTGAAAGACTTGTTTTTAGTTATAGTTATATTATTTATTAATAATATTGGAGTAAAAAGGCTATATACTAATTATAGTAAAGAATTAAAGTTTTTTAGGATTTGTTAATTTATATTTAAGCATTTGCAAAATCTAAACAAAGCCTTAAATTAGATTAAATAAGCTAAAGCTTTTATTAGACTTAAATTACAGTTTTGCTATAATAATATAAGTATTATAAGTTTTGTATATAATTCTAGAGGAAGAAGCTTTACTATTAACAAAGTTAATAAGATTTTAGATTAGCACTAATGCAATAATATTATAAAGGCTAAAGCATTTCTAAGAATTTGCATATATTACAAAATTTAGATTAAAGCATATATTATGATAGCTAAACTAATTTATTAATTGTTTAAGAAAGAAGAGCCCTTTTTATAATAGGAGGAATAAATTAAAGTAATATAGACTTTCTAAGAAAAACTTACTATTGCGCTATTACTTTGCAAGCTATATTATAACTTTGCAAAGCTATAAGGACTTATTATTTTAGCTATTAATGCTAGCTTATTCGGATAAGGAGCAATTTTAAGCTAATATAATAATAAAGGATATAAGAAGGTTGCTTAATATAAATTTAAAATATAAAATTAGGCCAAATAAGGCTATAATGCTATTAAGAGAAATGTAAAAGGGGTTTTAAAGCTTTGTAGAAATTGCAATTTTAGTTATATAATATTTATTTTATCCTAAAAACAAATGCAAATATACTTGTTGTTAGCTAAATTAAGTAGCTATTAACCTTTTTAAAGCTTTAGTTATATGCTAGCTTGCTTAAATTAAGCTATTTAACTTTAAAGTATATTATATAAAAGGTAAAAAGTATATTATGGCTAATAGACTATTTTAGTGCCTTTATTATAAAGATAATTTGAAAGATAATTTAGATATTAATAAATTTATTATATTAAGGCTTAATATAATTAAAATTTAACTAGTTACTAAAAGCAAAAAAATAGTAAAGCATTGTAATACTAAATGTAATACGCGCTTTAATTAGCTAAAGCCTTACTTAGCTAGAACTTGCAAGTTAAAGCTTTACTTTAAAAGTAAGCTTTATTTTTTAAGTTGCCTTTAAATGGGGAATTCCCCCTCTTATAATAGCTTTACATTTTAGGCACTTAAGCAAAAAGCTATTTTAAATTATATAATTAATAATTGTAATATTATATATTACTTTATATTAATACTTTAAAGCATAACTAATAGTTTTATATTAATTAATTTATTTAATAAAAGCTATTTAAAGCAATGTTAAGCAATTGCAAGGTATTTAACTATATTAGCTAAGCTTAAAGGCATGTTTAAGGGTAAATTTTGTAAATTAAAAAAAGAAGCACTAAATTATAATATATATAATAAGTAATTATAAAAGAATAAGTGCAAAATATACTTTTCGCATTTAGTTTTTAATAATTTAGCATAAAGAGTAAAGGTTATAAAGGAGTTATATAACAAAACTAGCTATTTAAGCCAAGAAATTACTTTTGTAAAGCTAGCAAACAAATATTATTAAAAGGGTTTTTATAATAATATTTGCAAGTATTGCAACTTTTTCAAAGTATATTAATATAAATATAAGCAATAACAAGAAAAAGCTTTATTTCTTATAAAAGTTGCTTCTATTTTTTATTATATTAGTATAAATATTATAAAGTTGCTTAAATGCAAAGGCTATAACTATTTAATAATAGTTAAAGATAACTTCTTTAAATAGCTAAAAGCTAAACTTATAAAGAACTTTATTAGCAAGAAAGTTGCAAAGTTTATTTAAATTAAAATAATTTGCTAATATAATTTGTTTAAAAAGCTTAAAGTTAATAGTAATGCTAAATTTAAAGGTTTTGTAATTAAAGAGTTTTAAAAGCTAAGAATTTATAAGATTATAATCTTCATATATAATGCTAAAGTGAATAGAATAATAAAGTATAAGCATTAACTAATTATATTAGCTTTAATTGCTCTAAGTATAAAGGAAAAAAATTATAAGTAAACCTTTTACTTTAAGTGCTTTTTGAAAATAAAACTATTATATATAGCTTTATAGGCTTTACTCTTTTTTATATAATTTATAGCAAAAAAGTAATACTTTTAGTAAAAACGTGTTATTTTACTTAAAAAACTCTTAAATAGGACAAAGTTTATAATTAATTAACCTTATTATAGCTTTATATATAATAAAGATATTAAAGAGTTTAAGTTATAGAAAACTTGATAATATGCTAAGGGCAAAGCTAACTTTAATATTAAGCACTAAATTTATAAAAAAAACTAATTTAAGCTAAAGATCTTATTTTAATATATAATATTAAAAACATTAATTAAGACAAGTCTAAAAAATATTAAGCTTTTGTATTAGTGGCTAAAGCTATATAAAGTTAAAAAAGCAAACTAGTTAAAAGGGACTTATATATTAAAAGAACTAGATAAGACTCTTTTATATTATATATATACAAGAACCTAACTAAAGCAGTTTATTAAAAGAGATTAGTATTAGTATTCTTATAAAGATAAAGTATTAAAGCTTGATTTTAAGGAAGTCAAATTCTAAATTGATGCTAAATTAAAAGAGGAAGCTATTATAAAGTTTTATGCTAAAAACTACTTAAAAAATCAAAGAAAGATACTAGAATTGTTATATAAGTCTTAGAACTTTTTAAATCTAAGAAGGGGAAGTATATATATTTTAATAATAACTGGAATAAAGCTAGATTAGCAAGTAAAGATAAGGACTATAAGTAAAAGCTATTATTAATTATAAATATATAGCTGCTAATGCTTAAACTTCGAATTTATATATACTTTAAAATACAAGAACAACTTAAAAAGGATTCTATTATTTAAAACTAGACTTTACTTAAGCTAAGACTTAGTTGATAATTGTAGTTGCAAATATAATTAATTAGCAAAAACTAATTTAAGCTACAAATATAGGATAATAATAGAATCGGAAGACTAATAGTAACAAAAACACTAAATAAAGCCCTTTATTTGACTATAATTAAAAGAAATGATAATAATAATAAAATTATAGCTGCAACTACTAAAGTATAAATAAAAAAAATTAAAAAGCTATAAAGAGTAGTTAAAAGGGGTAAAGAAACTTTGCAATTAGCTAAAGTAAGACTTTAATAATATTGCTATACTTTAAGCTATTAAGATGCTAATAGTAGCTATAAGAGAAAGTGTTATTAAAGGAGGAAAGGTAATTATAAGATTTGTTTTAAGAAATAATTTAGCATTTCTTTCTTATTTTAGCTTTTAATTGCTTTTTGCTTTTGCATTTAGTTACTTGAGCTCTTTTTATTTATTTCTTTTATTATATATAAAGTCTCTTATATTATATATAAAGCTTTTTATATTTTTTGTTTACTTTTAACTTATACTTGCATTTCTTTATTAAAACCCATTACTTACTTTACTTTTACATGCTTAAGACAAGCAATAAATAGAAGAGGGATAAGGCTAACTTATACTTGCTTTTTGCATTCCTTTTACCTTTAAAAGCTTTTAATTTATTCCTTAATTTAGTTAAGTCTTTAAAATTATATATATTTGCTTTAAACCCTTTATTTTTTTAATATTATAATTGCTTTTTCTCTTTAAGCAAATATATTATAAAAGACTTTTTTTTATATAGCACTAATTTACTTTTACTTTTATATAATAAAGGACTTGCACTTTAAAGAAGAGACTTTCTCTTTGATTTTTATTTTATTTTATATATTTAAAGCTTATAGCATTAAAACTTTACTTTTAGTTATAAACTAGTTAATTTTATAAGATAGCAAACATTTACTTTTACTAAAACTTATATAACTTTATATTTATGCTTTATAATTTTATAATTTATTTACATATTTTACACTTTACAAAAATACTAAATTCTTTATAAAATGCAAGAAAACAAAGCCGAAATCTCGAGTGTAAAGTAAACCCTTACTAAAGAAGCTATAAATAAAGAGCTCTTAGTTATATATTATATATTTGCACTTTATAAACTTATAAAACTGCAAATCGCTAATATTAAAGTTATAAGTTTAGTGCAAGCTTTAAATATTATTAAAAACTTCTTAATAAAGAGAAAGCTGCTATAATTATAATATTTAATGCTATATTATTATAAAGTAAAGATAAAATAAAGGATATAATTATAAGCTAAAAAGATATAATTTAAAATAAAAAAGCTTTTAAATTAAAAGAGAATACTTTAATAGTATATAATACTTAAAGCAAGGCATTTATTAAAGTTATAAAGGATATAAAGAAAGCTAAAGCTATTTCTTATAAAGCTTTAGCTAGCTTTATTAAAACTATAAACTAA
>Ga0302221_10001430_pt1 | contig 15429 bp, 6 predicted proteins | sample II_Palsa_E2_1_FD_193517 | JGI IMG/M metagenome (GOLD analysis project Ga0302221, IMG submission 193517) | Peat permafrost microbial communities from Stordalen Mire near Abisko, Sweden - II_Palsa_E2_1 | ecosystem: Environmental > Terrestrial > Soil > Palsa > Peat permafrost | place: Sweden... | reverse complement strand
TTAATATATTATTAAAATATTATTAAATTATTATATAGTTTAATAAAAAATAATTAATTTAAAAAAAACTATATTTTATTTAAAATATTATTTATATTATAGATTTAAATTTTATTTATATATAATTAAATATATATTTTATATCGAGTTTAATAAATATTAATAAATTAATTAAATAAAGATTTTAATAATTAATAATAAAGAATATTAATTCTTTTTAATTAAAATATTAAACTAGTAATAATTAATATAAAAATATAAATTTTTGTTTTATTTTATAAATAAAATAAATAATAAATAAAAAAAATCCGATAGTTTAATAAATTTCTTTTTAGATTTTTTATTAAATATTTTTTTATTTTTTTAAACTCTAGGATATTTATTTTATATAAATAAATTATTATTATAAAAGATTTTAATTTATTAAATCTTAATTTATAATTAAAGAATTAAAACTAAAATAATTTATTAATAATTTTTTTTTAAAAGAATATTAATTAATTTATATAATTATAAAAATAATATAATCTTTAATTTCTTGATTTTAATAATATTTAAAATTATAATATTATTAAAAATATTTTATTTATTTTTATTAAAAAAATATATTATATTTTTAATTAAAATATAATATTTTATTAATTAATTTTTAAAAAATAAATTTATTTAATTTTCTTAAAAGTATAATCGATTTTATTAATAATTATAAATTTATTATAATTATTAACTTTTTTTATATTCTTTTAAAATATAATAATTTTGATTAAATAAATAATATTATTATTTTAATTATTTATATTTATAATATTAAAATTTAATTTTTTTTAATTATTATTAATATTTAGTCTTTTATATTTAAAAGTTATTAAATAATAACTTAAATTAATTTTTTTTGAATTTTTTATTAGAATTTTATATTTAAATTTTTAAAAATATAAATAAATATATTTATTATTTTATTTTTTAATTAATAATTTTTATTAAAAAGTCGATTTTAATAATTTAAGTCTTATTAATTTATTTTTTAATTTTTTAATTAATAAAAATATTTATATTAATAATTTAATAAAATATTATATTTTATAATTTTTTTTTTAAAATATAATATTATAAAAGTTAAGTTTAATAATAAAAAAATATTATCGAAATTATTTATAATTATTAAATTTTAAATCTAGCTTAATAATTTATTATATAATTTTATTAAATTAATTATTAAATCTTTAAAAAAAATTAATTTTTTAAGTTTATATATTAATATATAAAATATTTTTATTAAAGAATAAATAAGATTATAATTAATTAAAATATAAATATTTATTTTTATATTTATTAAAATATTAAAAAACTTAATTTTAAGTCTTTAATTTATTTTATAATTAATAAATAATTATTTTTTATTAATAAATTAAATTAAGTTTATAAGTCTTTAATAAAGATATTACTTTAAAATAATTATCTTTAAACTTAAAATTAAACTTTTTTTATATTTTTATTAAAGATATTATTATTTAATAAATATTAATTAATATTTTTATTTTTAAGATTTAGTTTATTAATATTATAAATATTTAAATAAAAGTTAAATTAATTTTTTTTTAATAAATATTAATTTTTTTAATAAATATTAATTTTTTTAATAAATATTAATTTTTTTAATAAATATTAATTTATTTAATTCCGAATAATTCTTTTTTTAATATTTTATTTTTTTATATTTATAATAATATATTTTTTTAATTAAAATTTTTTTAATTAAATAATAATAAAAATATTATATAATTTATTTATATATATTAATTAAAGAATTATATATTAAAAAAATATTCTTTTATATATTATTAATTTTTAATAAATTTTATTTTATTTTTTTACTTTATATATTACTTGATTAATTCTTTAATTATATTAAATTTTTTATTTTTTAAGTTTTTAAATAATTCGAGATTTATTTTATTTAATGATTTATTTAATTTAATTATAAAATAATTAAAATTTATCCAAAAGACTAAAAAAGATTTATTTCTTTATTTAAGCTTTTAATATATTTTTTTAGTCTTTTATTAAATTATTTTTTTATTTTTATTATAAGTTTAATAAAGGATTTTAAAGATTTAATTAATTAAAAAAATAAAATTAATTAAATTAAGCTTTAATTAATCTTTAATAAAGTCTTTAATTTTATTAAATATTAAATAAATAATATAAATAATTTTAAAAAACTTATTATTAAATTTATAAAAGTTTTATATTAATTTATTTCTTATATTAAAAATTTAATTATTAATAAAATAATTATTTTTTTTTATAAAAAAAAATAAAATTTTTAATTTTAATAAATTTTAATATTTAAAAAAACTTTTAGTTATAAAAATAAAAAAAATAATAAAATTTTACTTAAAACTAAATTATAATATTTCGGAAAAGATTTTTTTATTTTTATTTTATTTTATTATATTTAATAAAATTAATTATTTTTTATTATAATAATTTTTAATAAAAGTTTTTTATTTATTAAATTATTTAATAAGCCGGCTAATATATTAATAAAATCTTTAGTTAAACTTAATATATTTATTAATAAATTCTTTAAAATAAATAAATAATTTTTAATAAATTTTTTATTTATAAATTAATTAAATTAATTTTAGATTTTTTTTAATTATTTAATTCTTAAACTTAATTAATAATTTAATAATATTTTTTATAATAATATATATTTATAATATTAAATTTAATATTTTTAATTTTAATATACTCTTGTTTTTTATTTTTAGATTTAATAATAATAAACTAAAAAATATTATTAAATTTAGTCTTTTCGAGACTTAGTTTATAATAAATATTTATTATAATAAAGCTAAAAAAAATAAACTAAAATTATTTATTATTTTTTTTTATTTAAAATTAATAAACTAAAATTAATATAAAGTTTTAAATTAGTTTTTTAGTTTAAAGATAATAGACTAAAACTAGTAATTATTTTTTTTATTTTAAATTAATAAACTAAAATCGACTTAAAGTTTTTATTATTTTAATTTAATAAAAAAAAAATTATTTATTTTAATTAAAAGTCTAACTTCGAGATGAATTAAATTATAAAGAATAATATCGTTTATTTTAATTAAAGATTTAACTTTAAAATTAAAAAAATTATAAAAAATATAAGTTTTATTTTATTTTAAATTAATAAAAAATTAATTATTATTTTATTTTAAATTAATAAACTAAAATTAATTATTTATATATTTTATATTAAATATTAAATATAATATTTTATTTCTTATACTTTAAAAATAATCCGGATTCTTTATTAAAAATATATTAATTATTTTTATAAACCGGATTAAATAAATTTAATATTATATAATAATAAAATTATTATAAAGATTAAAAAAATATAAAGTTTAATATAATTTAATTATATTAAAAATATTAAACTAAAGTTTAAAAATAAAAAAATAAATTTTAATTTAAAAATTTTTTTTATTAATTTAATTAATTTTATATTAAAATATTAAATATTTTAAAGTATAATAAGTCTTGTAACGGCACTAATTATTATAATATGTATAATATTAATTTTAAATTTTAATAATTTAAATAAATTTTAATTAATTTATTTTAAGTTTTTTTTTAATTTTAATTATATTAATTAATTTCGAGTATTTTTTTTAATATTAAATTTTAAATTTTAAATTTTAAAAATAAATTAAATATAAATATTATAAAAATATTTAAATATTTAAAGTTTTAATATAAAAATAAAAAATAAAAATAATTAAAAGAAATTATTAAATTTAAAGAAAAAATCACGTGTATATTATTTAAACTATAGTTTAAATTATAGTTTAAATAATTTAATTATAATTTAATTTAATATAAAATATTTTTAGTTTAGTATTATAAAAATAAATTATAGTTTTAGAACAAGGACCTAAACCGCGGTGCAAAAACCGCGGTTTACACTATTACTTACCCTGCGGATAGCCGCTATGACGAGGTGATTCACGGAAACGGCATCTCGCTGCGCACGATTTCTATGAAAGGCCGGTCTATGACAGAAGACTCGTTGACTGGCGACGAAGGAATGTCACTGTGCGAGAGTTATATTATGATCGGCAGCCCTCGACCAAAGCACTCGCTGACCCAGTCCAAGGACCGCACCGAGATTGATCCTAGTGACCAAGTCCCCTCCACAATGTTCTGCGGAGCACACTTTTTGGCTTGTACCGCGCCTGTCAACAGTCACGAAAGCTCATTCCCGCAGCTAATATGTACAAGGACATCGGGGATGGGTGGCTTGTTTAATCAGGAGCGAGACGTGGTCCTCTGGCTACCGGAAAAGCCCCGAAAGACCCCCGAAGGATGGTCTGGTAACTATGAGCCGGCTCTTGACAGTTTCCTTAGGTACGGTGGTATACCTTTGCAGACTCTGGATCAAATCAAGCACGTTGCACGACCTATCCACGGTGCCGGGAATAGCGCGAGAACGGGTCGCCTGCTTCAATAAGAGACGTTTCAGACGTTTCAAGGCTGTGCAATAAGTCAGCGGCTGTTAGTCAGCGCTATTTAAAAATAAATATTATTTTAATAATAATATTTAAAAAAATATATATATAATTATTAAAAATAAATATATATTTCGAATTTACTTATAATAATAAAAAGAGATTAATATTAAATAAATAAACTTTATTATTAAATAAATCGCAGTTATTAAAGATTATATTATATATATTAATAAAAGCTTTAAATACGCTTGGCATTATAGGAGTGGCTGGCGACGACTCATTACTGCCTAGCTGGTATACTTCAGATAGATTTGACGTTATTCGGAGGGCCGAAAAAAGCTACAGAAATCTCGAAGAAGTATTAATTTCTGGGCCACCAGAACAAATCAAGAAAGCATGCAAACAGAGCATTCAATATCAATCCGAATGTCTAATCTCTTTGGAAGTCAACCAGTATACTCTAGCTGGTAGCCATGCTTTGGCCGGAAATGAGTCTCTAGGGAGCGCTGGTATTCTCGAAGATATCTCAAAGAGAGCTAGATTTGTTGAAATTGTAGAAGCGTAAATTATTTTAGCACTATTAGCACTAGCTAGGGCTGAGATGATACTGAGCCAATTAAGCAAGGAGGGAGACGCAGCCACTTATCTGAATAACGCACAGAGGCATGCGTTTATTAGTTTTATAAGACACGAAGCTCTAAATTTGCGTAAAATTAAAAAGAGCTATCTTCGTTTCTGGTCTAAAGATACTAAATAGATAAACCAATCGATGATTAACGCTCAGCTATTACTAATATATTATTTAAATTATAATATAATATTAAAAGAACGAGGCAAGATCTTATACTATATACATTAACTCTCTCCAAGAAACAAGGAAATATATAAGTAATATAATTTAATAAGACAGATACTAGGAAGTTGAGAAAGATTAACAAGTATTAAATTAAAAAATAAAGCTATATTATTGTTAGCTCTTTGGTCTATACGAAAAGCACGAATATTTTATGTTCGCTTGATCTAAAATTTTCTGATGTACAGCTATAATAAATCAAACAGTTTAATAAAATTATAAGCAGAAATATATAAGTGTCTTTTATAATTTTTACTGTTCGTGCAGTGGTATATTAGTAGATATCCACCCATCTCGCAGAAGCACATTTACATTATTACCTGAAATTAAATTTCTGAATCAAGCTGCTCGTTTCTCCCCAGTGGTGTAAAACTTGCCGAATCTCTAAGCATTAACACCCGTGGTCTCTTTTAGGTTGAGTAATGATAAATATATTAAAAGTTGTCTAAAGTACAAGTAGCCATAGGATGAGCCAGTCTCTGCGTGGAAAGAAGGCCAAGGCACGTGACACTCAACTGAACGGAGGAGCGTCTGATTTATGAGCCGAGAAGATGAATGGCCGTCACGTGCGAATGTGAATGTGCTTTCCCATTTTGTGGAAGCTTGATGGCTTACCCGTATAGTTTGGTTTCTGCAACGGGGTTATTGTTGGGCTAACAGCCTCTTCTGGCTCTGCTCCTTATTCATACCCCCCACAAAACCGGTCATCCCCATTCCTCTTTAGGAGTTTCATCTGCCTCTTTAGACTTCTGCCGCTTTCGCGTAGGTCCTGCCCAATGCCGATGCTCTTTCTTAATAAGGACTCAAGGCTGCAACGAGGGAAAATACGACAAGGTTAGGGAGGAAAACAGATGACACTTATCAATGACGTCTGTCGCGGGTTCTCCGAGGATTTCAAAGTCAAAGAGCAAGCAAGTCGAAATGATTTCTTGTATTCTTCACTCCAAATAGAATTGAGCAAGCATACTATAAGTTCTCCTACTACAGTTGAATCATCCGGGAATCGATCATAACCATCCAGCCCATGGCGGGAATACAAACTCGGCAGGCACTATGCCCAAAGTATCCCTCCTATTCTTTCGCTGCTCTCGTACACGGCTGTTGCCTCGCCTCCTTTTTAAGAATTTTCCTGGATCGCTTACCATGCTTTTCGCTACCTCTTCTTGGAACTCTCCGTTCAGAAGTCGCAAAGCACGAGCCTCGAACCATCTTCCCTCGATATCGGCCAGTCCTTTGTGTATAGCTCTTTCTAGCAAGCGCCAGTCATAGAACTTTCCTGTCTCTGCCGAAATCGCGGCATCGCGTCGTCGCGAAGTGGGAGATCACTATTTGACCTCCCGCAGATCGATCAATAAACCCGACAGGGGCTGCGCTGCTGCCTAGCCAGGCTAGGCTGGGTTTCAAATATGTTGGTCCTTCATGATGTTATCCAGATGAGGCACAGGAATGAGAAACATTTGGAGCTGATTTATGCGTCCGTTTTGGTTTGATGGCTGGCGGATCTGTTCCGATTTACTCTCCAATTACGGGATTGGCCAATACAGCGCCTACTTTGGCCAATATCGCAGCAATTTGGTCAATAAATACCTGACCTTTTATAGGCCCAGAAGGTCCCCATATATGACGAGGGATCTCGAGGAACTCATGTGAGGGATCACACCCTGTGATAACCAAGCCATTTTCCTCATCGCGATCGTCAGGAGAGTCATCCATTGGAAATTGGCCTGGAACAGCAAGCTTAGCCGCGTTCTGTCTTTAGAAGTATGACATGCAAGCAGGACAAAGTGCAACGTCTTCGCAGATGAGACAATAATGGAAGTGCCCTAGAAGCGGTTTACCTGATGTGCAGCCATCACAGGAGATACATGGCGTCCCCTCAGGTAGTTCCTCCGTCAACGGATGGAACCCCTTCTCTTCCAGATAAATCTGGATTGGGGAGTGATCAATAGCCGCACGAATTGCCGTTGGAAACTCCTAATCGTTATACTTGATGAGATGGTAAGCGAGTAGCCTTCGATAGGGCTTCTTTGCATTTGGAAACTGCCCAAGCTTCCAAGTATGCTTCTCCGAATGTTCGAAAATCTGGTAGTATGGCATTTGTGGGCAAGCGGGGAGCTAAGGTGATTAATAGGTCTGCAATTGGTGCTAATTAGGAGACAACCAGAGGGTGATGTCCTTGCTTATGGTTAATATCCGCAAGGAAAGTGATTGCTCGAACCCTTGCTATGTGATCAGGTAATAAACTCAAGTTTCGATATTCCACACACTTCTCGAATACGGCTTTGGCTGCATCCAGGTTTTCCGGCTTTTGCTGCCTATTTGAGAGGCCAAGCCAATACAGCCCATCAGAAGCCACGAGGTCCTCTGCACCGACTTTCAAATGCTCGTACATAATAGTATAATATCTTTTCAAAACCTCGATCGATTCTTTAAAATGCTCTAGGTCTCTCAAGCAAACGCCTATACGTACGAGAGTTTAAGCAACATCCTTATGGTAGGGCCCGAGCTCCTTCTCTTCGATCTTCAGGCAGCGCCTGAATAAATTTTCTGCCTCGGAAAGCTTCTTGGTGGCCATATATTGATTTGCTAGTAGGAATAATGGTGCTACCAGTTCTCGATCCATATCATCAAAAGACTCCTCCGCGGTGGACAAAAGTTGCTCCGAGATGTTTATGGCCTCATCCTCTCGGCCACCGGAAAGCCACAGATAACGAGACAGCACTTACCCTAAAGCAAGTGTATCGGTGTTTGTCCTGCCCAAAACCTCTGCTCTGTCTCAATGGTTTTCTCTGGCAATCTTGGCAGCCTCTTTATACTTTTTTAATGTTTCTAAAGTCAAGCTGAGAAGGTGTTTGGTGTGCAAAGTATCCAAGGCTTTCGGTCCAAGCACTTGCTGTGGCAGTTCCAAAATTTCCGCTTGGCTTTTCTCAGCCTCAATCAGCTTCCCCTGCTTTCTCCAGAAGTTCGCAAGTGAATTTCGATAGCGCAATAGAAGAGGATCTTTGTCGTCGAAAATCTACTTTTTTCGACCTTCCAGCGCCATGCTACATTGTTCTTCTGCCTCTTGAATCCGATCAGTGTCTTCGAAAACCAAGCACAACTCGTATCTGGTATGCACGCTATCAAGATGATCGGCTCCTAGCCCGTTCTCTCTTTTCAGCAATGTTTTGCTGAAGAGATCCTCAGATTCTTTGAACTTCAGCTGGCTTCTGAGAGTATCGGCGAGTAGGTGCTGCACCACTCACTTGCTGCTCTCCTCTTCCTGTTCGTAGCTCAATATCCGTCGAAATTCCACTTCAGCCTTATCGAAACTTTTCATATCCCTATAATTCTCCCGTAAGTATCTTATCGTATTCTGAGTCCAGGGGTCTGTGATACTGTAATTGCTCTCAAAATGACGCGCTGTATTAAGCAAGACCCTCTCTGTATCCGCAAATCTCCTCAGCTTCTTATATGGCCCGACAAGTTTGTCGCACGCAAGCTCCCAATACGTAAGCTTTGGCGCAAAGGCTCTGGCTGCTGGAATAGCCTCGCTAAAGACCTCGGCAGCTTCCAAATATCGTTTCTCGTCTGCAAGAAACTCTCCGAAACAAGTCCTAGCAAAGACTAGATTCGTTTCGGTTGAACCTTTGGCGCCCGGTATTTTGGATATTGACTATCGAAACATTTCCTCTGCCTCTTTTACTCGACCATGCTTGCCATATGAGCTTGCAAGGGTCATAGTTATGTTGACCAGCTGTATATCCTCCTTAATTTCCACAGCTTGATTGTCCCGAAGAATTGGTTCTAGTACTGCCTTGGCATCAACCAGTCTGTCTTGCTGTATACACTTAGCAGGATATTTTATAGTTAGCCACTTTGTTATGTTGTGTTGCAAGCCATGAAGAGCGGAGATTCCTCGATACGCTTTTTCAAATAACGATATCGCTTCTTCTCTTTTCTCTAACTTAGTGAAGAGCCAGGCAATAGAATAGAAATGTAGGAGGATTGGTTCGGTGAGGTCGACTGCTTTAGTTTCGATGTGCTTATCGAGAAGCGCAAGGCATCTTGACAAATGTAAAGAGAAACGCTATCGCCGTGGTCTAGTCAAACGCCAGTCGATATTGTCCAGATACTTTGCTGAAGAGCCAATGAGCCTTAGCGCTAGAACAGATATTTCATCTCGTTCAGCCTGGCTCTTCGAGAAAAGGCACTAATCTTGAAGAACGGGGTGCATTTCGTATCCGTACCTGCTTGATTTGGGCTGCAGGAATACAAATTCAACCAATAATCGTATCATGCGCTAGAATACGAGCGTATTATAAATGCCCTCGAAAAATTTCGGGATGGATTTCTTCAACTTCACTGGTTTGTGATCGGCGTTAACGACGAATATCTCGCGATAGATATTAGAGCCTTGGAAGAAAGCAAGGATATCGATCAATGTAGAAGCCATAAAGTCTTTTTGCTTAATATATTCGTAGGAGACGGACTAAGTAGTCCCGATAGTGCCATGTGCGTAGTCCTTGAGCTGAGCAATTTTCGCGTCATTAGGCCCCATGATTTCATTCCATTTGGTGTCGTATAGTGCCATATGATCATTGAAACTTGCACCACTTTTGATGAAAGCACCAGCTTGAGCAAGAGCAAGTAATAATCCCCCCAGACGCTTAGCCAGATCTTTTGCTTCAGTTGGAAGGTTTATTTTAATAGTAATGATTCACGAGAAGTTTCCGTAGCTGCTTACCTGACAGATTCAACCCAGTTCGATGCGCTAAGATTCGGAGCCCCTGATCTTCTTCCATTCTTATCAAGGTAAGATTGTCTCCTAATGCACATAATGGGAGATGCCTTGAAGTGATGAAGATTGATCCATGATCTGACCGTGGGAAATAACGCTCGATATCATACGTATCCTGGTCCCCTGTGGCTGAAGGATATTCACGATCAACATTGTCGATCAAGAACAGCCACTTAAAATTCCCGTCGTGATTCAAACCAGCCGAAGAAAGTAGCAATTATGGCATCCTGCAGGCCCTCAAGATTGGCGTTTTCGCGGAGTTTCCAGAGCTTTGGGGCTTTGGTATATCCTTCTGGGCCAACAAATATTCTCTGAAAGCTTCGGATAGCTCGATAGATGATACTCGCGAGGCTTCAGCTATCAGACTCTGTCTAATAAGACTGTGAGTAGCACCATTGAGCCAAAAGATGGCAGTGTACGCTCCTTTGTTGCAATGCGCATATTCGAGCATTATCTGCGTTTTGCCAGCTCCACCAAGTCCGTGAAGGACGAAGATTCGTCGTCTCCGCTCCTGAGTTGAATCTCCAGGCTCGAAAGCCCGCATAATTTTTGACATCTCTTCCGGTCGTGAGACAAACTTTGGGACTACGTATCGTGGCAATAGAAATTCCACTTTGTAGTCCACTAATATCGGTGGAAGCTGGAGGCTAGTAAGATTACCTTTCGAGAGGGAAAGTGTCGCCACGGATCCGCCAAGTTCTGAGCCGCCGTGAGAACATGTATATGCATTGATCCTACTCCCTGATCACGCACCTGATATAGATACATTCGATTCCCTACTTATGTCTCTCGTCCAGACAAAAAGTTGGTTGGAAATGCTTTTGTAGCCGGAGCTATTCCTGTTCTCAAATCTGGTCATTCCCATATGTGTTCCGTGAATTCCTACCGCTTCCGAGCCTAGAAAAGCTGCAGAGCTCTTTGTTACAACCTCACTAACCTATTAGCTTAAGCATCCCTTTGCGCTACGAATAACTTACCACTTTGCCGAGACCTGGAATATAAAGTTCTTTGTAGTAACAAGCAATTTTCAAGCTGTCTCTCTCTGATTGAGCCCGACGCATCCGTAGATTTGCGAAACGGTTCTCCATGCTCTCGAGCATTTGAGATGCTCTTTCAAGTGTGGACAGAAGATCACGAGGGACGGTTCTCGAACAACCCAAGGAGAGAAGCTCCATATTGAGCCCATTTCGCAAGGTCAGAGCCATAGTAAGGAGTTCCAAGAAACATTACTCCACGAGTATGACCAGCAATTTTCTGAAGGTTGGCATCTTGGCTGTCATTAGCAATAAGCAGCGCCTATATAGCATCAGCAAGGGAGAGTGGAGCTAGCACGACGAGGTTTGACTTACGCTCTCGATCACTAAACCTCCAAAGCTATAGCCGATAAAGATCAGGCTTCGATCATTCTGCTCTACTCAGCCTCCAACCTTCATCAGCGTTTTGCAGAGAAGATAACTCACACTATCAGTTCGTTCTCGTGCCCACATCAGCTCTTTTGCCAGATTGGTTCCATGACCCTCCACATTATTGTGAGAAGCTGATTTCCACGCTTTCCAGAAATTTTATCACGTTAGCATTATAGCCAAATGTCATGATGCAAGCTTTCGGTAAATCGGATGGAAGTAGATCCTTGGGCCAGAAGACTTTCATCCCTTTATTCTCCCATGTCCACGTGCTTTCACGGTTGCCGGTAATACTATGTACGAGCACGATGCTATTCACCAAAGTTAATAAAAGAGCTCATGTCTGATCCCGAGAATGGTGGTAAAACTTACTCTACCGTGGCTCTATCTTGTGGCTCATAGAGAACATCAAGTCCAATTCTTCCAGCGGTGGATATGCTCCAATTTGTCAGCACTGAGTATGTTCAGAGCCTAGGACAAGGCTAATACCTGTAAGATCCAGATGATTCCTTTTCTGCTTTAGACACCGGCTTCGATATCTTATCCTTCACATGCTCTTCCCCGCTTTCAGTGACCTTCTCCTTCCCGATGATCACGACCCGCCAAAGAACTTTTTGAGGGCTGACATCTCATGCGATGGAGCGCGGTCATAATCTGAAGCTAGCAGAACAGATGTAGCGCCTATAAAGAGCCAGACAGCAGGACCTCATCATGTAAGGTTAGCTGGCAAATCCAAATTCCCAAAGCCGAGTTGAAGAGGGTGTAGCAAAACAACTTTTCTTAGCCGCACTCAGCTAAGGTTCTAGACTCATGAACATCCATGCTTGTGTGCCGCGCCGCCAAGAAATGTCATCACACCAATGAAGGAGAATGGCGGCGTCTCAGCTCTTGCAATTGCCATGGTTTTTTTGACGACTAGAAAGTCCGCAGTACTAACAGCCTGCCACGCAATATGCGAAAATTCATTTGGCTGCATTTCTCCCTGCAGTTCATTTCTTATATTGTTAGATATTGGACCTCGCTTGACTTACTAGACAACGTATGATCGTATCGTTGTCGATAACTAGGACCAGTCCAGTAGTTATAAGCACAAATCATTGCCCATTACGAGGAACCGTGCGACAATGCATTCAACCTTAGTTATGCAACACACATCACCGGATCAGTGTTCGAATTCCGTTGCACTTGCTCTCAAAAGGCATTGCACTACATGGCATCAGCTACTCGACTCAAATGTTAGATGAAATATCCAAAGAAACAATTCTGAAGAAAAGATGACAAAATCTGGTTACATCCTCACATGACCGCACAGCAACCGGAGTTGTCCTTCTCGCTCTCCGGAGCATCTTTCCAATGCTGCTACGCCATATGCTCAAACAATTCATCCGTACTACGAAACATTTCTCGGGGACCGCTTTTCCTGGCCTCTCTACTGTAGCAGATCAAATAAACTGGACAACGCTCAGGATAAGCATCATCACGAGGACAATAGCCCGCAATGGCCCTAACGTCCATCATCCTCCATTCCTTCGACTTTAGATTGCTATTCCCTAGCTAAGCAGGCTGGCTCGGAACCTGAGCTTCTGATGGTTTCTCGGATATCTTCGACCACCAGGCAGGTGATACGGAGAAATCGAAGTCCCATGCCAAGCCGTGTTTCCTCACAACATATTTACCTCACTTGGACATCTCTGCTCTGAACTTGGTATAGTCGTCACTGGACTCGGTTGAGGATCGGTCAAAGGTTTTTAAGAGCTTCTCGGCTACCGCACACAGGTTAGAGTTGAATTAGGTAAAAGATCAGATAAGATGGAAATTGTAGGACTGGATGTCTGGGATAGAACGAGAGATACTTATGTATCCTTCAAATACAGGGCGTGCTGCTCAGAGATAAATAGAACATCTCGACCAATTGCTAATAGGAGGGTGAACTGCGTCCGTCTGCGGCTTCAGAGAATGCACTCGCATGCTACCATCTTCTCTGAAACTGTCGGACAACCTCTGTTCATAATTATTGGCACGATGGCGCAGATAACGGGTATTCCGTAGAATCTCTTGTACGAGCTTGTAAAGCCTCGCGCCGAGTCAGCCAACTGGTCAGTTTGATCGACTCGATCTGCTAGGTGTGTTTCTCTCTTTGCTATCTCTGAAAGAAACTCGGTCAATTGCGAAGAGGCCTTGTGAACTGCGTGATAGTACAGGTAACACGTTGTTTGTCTGGGATTGTCTGCATCCACGTCATGATATTACCAACCTGCTCGTTGATAACATTCTTCTTGAATATGAAGGGCGTGACTTCCTCTGCCGGGGGCAAGCAGAATTTCAGCCTATAGTTATACAGCTGTAGATCGAGCTCGAGATTTTCCTCCAAGAAGTCAATCGTATCGTCCCGCAAATGCGTGGCGGGTTTGCTGAGATCAAACTCTTGGGTCTTGTGCGTTTTGTCAAAACACCAATCCACCAAGACCGTAATCGAGGACTGTTCGTTCGGGCCATGGTTGCTGGGGCGAGTTGGGTTGTTAGACGCAGGTTGTGATGGTGGTTGTTCCTGAACATTCGGAGGAGCTCCAGATCCAAGGCTAGATGAACCAAGATTTACATCGATGGCGTTTCGGGATTGGGGCTGAAAGGCTGTCTGTGAATGAGACCTTGGATCATGAGCCTGTGCTCGTAGTGACCCCTGCAAGTTCAGAGGAGCTCCAAGTCCAGAGCCAAGCACATCAAGTCTTTCCGCCATATCGCGCGGAAGGGTCTGTGGCTGAGGCTGATGGAATACAGAAAGCGCGGGGGGAGGCATGGTTTGGGCCTCAAAAGGCCTTAGACGCTGCACTTGCTCTCGTTCATGAGACTGGTATGTTGATATAGGCACAAAATCACGGGCTCCATAGTGCCATCCCGGTAGCATTGTCGCTATTACAAACTGTTAGCACTTTTTTGATATTGGGAACCGAAGGATACGAACAATTATCTGAGGGTTCTCGAGTTGGAAGTGGACCGGGTTCACCAAGCAGAATATCGAAAAAATCCAGGTCCTCGACAATATGAAACATGTACTCCTGTGTACTATTGTCGTTTAAGTAACGCCATTGAGGCCGGAACCATTCCAATGTAGTATAGTGACTGGCACGGAATATCCGAAGTAGGAAGGGGGGCGTCCGGATGAGACACTTGGAGGAGCTCCTCGCATTGGGTTTCAGCGTAGTATTTCAGTCTATCCAAGGACTCTCTCTTGATGAAGTTAAGACGCGGTTACCAGTATACTGACCAGTGTATTTCACGAGAAATTCATGTAAATCGCCGCTTCTGTTCCTATCGAAAACTTTAATATATTTAAGAAAAGCTTTAAACTCCGACTTTTTAAAGTATATATTTATATTTATTAAAAAAAAAAAAAAAAATTTCTTATATTCTTTTTTTTCTTTTTAAAAATAATTTACATTCTTTTAAATAAAAGTTTAATTTTATTATTAAAATATTAAATTTTAAAATTTTTTATAAAAATAAATTAATTTATAATATTTGTTTTATATTATTTTTTATATTATTTTTTATATTATTTTTTTTATATTTTTTTTTTAAATATAATTAAAGTTTTTTTTTATATTTTTATAAATTTTATTATTATTATTTTAATTTATAATTTTTTTAAAATAATTATAAAAATTATAAAAAATATAAAATAAAAAAAATAAAATTATAATATTTTTAATAAAAATATTTATTAATTAATAATTAAATATTTTAATAATTTAATATAATTTAAAAATTATTATTATTTTTTTTAAATAATATAAAAAATAAAAAAAATAAAAATTATTATTATTTTTTAAAAAATTAATTATATTTAAAAAATTAAAAATTAAATAAAATAATAAAATT
>Ga0302221_10001429_pt1 | contig 15432 bp, 1 predicted proteins | sample II_Palsa_E2_1_FD_193517 | JGI IMG/M metagenome (GOLD analysis project Ga0302221, IMG submission 193517) | Peat permafrost microbial communities from Stordalen Mire near Abisko, Sweden - II_Palsa_E2_1 | ecosystem: Environmental > Terrestrial > Soil > Palsa > Peat permafrost | place: Sweden... | reverse complement strand
CTAAGCAAAAGGACAAAATTAAGCAATTAAATGCTTTAGTCTTAAAGTCGACCCCTTTAATAAGATTTAAGCCTTATAATAAATAAGCATAAATAGCTTAACAAAAACTAGCTAAAGACTATGTAATATTATATTAATAAAATTAGTCCTTTAGCATCTTACCTTATTATGCCCTTAATCGGATTAATATAAAGCTTTTACTTAAGCTAAATCCGAAATTTATAAGTTAAATATTCTTTAAAAGAATACTTGTAAAGGCTTTTCTTTTTAGCCCTTTACTTAAAGTTAGCTAATATAAAGTAAGTGAAAAAATTTATAATATTAATAGTAAAGAGTATAAAGTATATTTACTTGATTACTAGTATATAAAATTGCTTATTATTTAAAGACAAAAACTTAAGCGAGATTTTGTATAAGATTTATTTGACTATTAATATAAGAAGAGAGTAACTTTAAGCACTAATATTTAATAGTTTATATAAAGAAAGAATATATAAAGCTTATAATAGAAATTTATATATATTATAATATTTTACTATATTTAGCTCTTTAGTATTATAGCACTCTCCTTTTGTTCTTTATATAATATTATAGCTTACTCTTATATTATCGAAAACGGAATTTTATACGAAATAAAGGATTATAATAAAAACTTTACATGCATTATAGTATTGCTATATTATCGAGGTTTATAGTAATAACAAGGCTCTTATTAGAGCGAAGTATAAAGTTTTAAAGCCTTAAGCATATAACTAGGATAAATTCCGTTAAAGGAGACTAGTAAAGTTCCTCCCCCTTTTAAAGATATAAGTTAAGAAAATACTAAGAATGTCTCTTTAAACTAACGATATAATAATATTATTATAACTAATAGAAATTAGGCAAATCCGCTCTTTTTAAAGGCTATATTGCCTAATCTTAGTCCTTTAATAATACGCTAAATAAAACTTACACATGCCCAAGTATATATATCGCCTTTTTAGACTTTAAACTATGCTTAAAGTGCTATTATTAGCGTATACAAAGCGCATTATTACTAGTAATTCCTTGCTTTTTTACTTTAATATCTCGCTATATTAACTAGTATGCTATAGCTAATCTTATGCCTCTTAACAAACTACTACAAGCGAACGGCTACTTATAGTTTATAAAATAATAAGCATTACAATTTTGCATATTATAAAACGCGAAGCAAAGAGGTCTAATTTAAGGAATATAACCTTATTTATTCTAATTTAAGTCAAAGACTAAAAAACGTGGCTAATATAGCTATTTAGCGCCGAATATAGCTAAGAATGCTTATAAAATAAGTATTTTTTGCTTAATAATATGCTATTTTTAAAGTTTAGCGCTTTATAGCTAAATTAGCAAGGCTTTACTACACTAAGCGCATATCTATTAACATTATAGTAAAATCCGCTTATAAAAAAGCTATTTAGCTCTTTAAAGAAAAGATAAATATATCGATTTTTATTAAAGGTTAAGCGTAGTAATTTATATATAAGCAAATAATAATATTATACAATTATTAGAGGGGGAGAACTCGATTAAATTAAGCCCGAAGCTTAAGTGCAAACACGTAAGCTATATAATATATATGCTTAAGCTATATAACGTCTTCGAGGCATATATAAGACTTTAATCTTAGTCCTTTAAACTTAGTATTTGTTTTTCCCTTTTTACACTTGCTAGCAGTTAACTTTAATACTAATAACGCAATTTATATGCCCTTTGTTAAAGAATTACATATTATAGCCTCGTGCGCGTTTAAGATAAGCTATAATAGCAAAAAGTTATAATATTATTTTATATTAATATTTAATAGAATTGCTTTTATATTTTAAGTATAGCAATTTATATATAAGTAAATAATAAATATTATATAATTATCGAAAGTGGAAAACTCGATTTTAATGCAATTAATATCAAATTAAGGCCAAATTTGTAATATAACTATATTTGTAATAACTTTTAGCAATATTAGTATTAAATAAACCCTCTTCGGTAAAGGTTTAAAGGATATTTAAGTAAAGGATATTAATTAAATTTAATTTTAAAGATTTTGAATATTTATAAGATATTAATATTACTTTTATACTTTATACCTTTGCTCGATAAGGTTATAATAAGATTAATGTAAGTTTATTATAATAGCAATTAAATCTCTTTATAAAGTAGAATTTGTTAATGCGTATTACGCTAAAGTGCTATTATATTTGCAATTTGTCTTGCTATAAACGTAATTGCTAATATTAAGCTTATAACTAGCAAGTTGCTTATAAGCTATTAAAAAGCGCTTTTTATTAGCATTTAATGCTAATAGTTTATTTCCCCTTAGCCGATTAGCTAAGTATACAAATTTTTAAGATACTTAAAGTTAATTATTTTTTCTAGCATGCAAAGATGCATATTAGCCTTAAAAACCCTTAATTTGACATATTAAGTCGAAGATAAAAGGATAAGAAAGAAACCTACTATTTAGAAAAGTAATATTTATTATTAATATCTTATCTTTAATAATAAGGTATAAAGTAAATTTTGCTTTAAAGCAAGGCTTATAACTAAGACAAGAGACGTTAATAGCTTAAATCCGTAACCTCTTCTTAGTAAGCAAGTTACTATTTACTAACCTTTTTTATTTGCTATAATTAAATCTCCCGAAGCAAGCATCTTAAAGTCGCTTAAATTTAAAGTAATTTTACTTATTATTTATCTTATAATAAAGTAAGTCTTTAGTTAATAGCTTAAGCTTTATATATTTATAAATGCCCCTTTACCCTTATTAAGAAGAATATATAAAGTTAGTGCTAAAAAAAAAGTAAGTAAAGATATTTATATTTATTATAAACTTGTATATTTTAACTAGTATTTGATATAAATGCAAGAAAGAATAATTACTTCTTTATAAAAGCATACGCTTATAACGCCCTTAAAGATAAATTATAGCTAAGAATATAGACAAATTAAGCACTTTAACTTGTAATAGAAAAAGGACCGACTTGGTTCTTTATTTTAAAGAAATTTATAGCCTTTTTTTAGCAAGCAAGTTACTATTTACCAATTTCTTTTATTTGCTATAATTAGCTCTTTTAAAGTAAGCATTTAAGCCTTACGCTAATATTAACCTCTTTATTAAATATAGCAACTTACTAATATTATAAGGCTTTAAATCCCCTTGCTTAAAGGATATTATAAACTTGCTATTACTATTTAGCTTTACTTGTTTTCGAAAGTTTCTATCTTTGCTAATAAAGGAACAATTACCGATTTCCTTTATAATAAGACAATTATTTAAGTAAAAAGTAATGTCTAATAGTTATTCGAGTAGTAGTTTAAAAGCTAAATTGCTTTAATATATTATATAAAAGATAAAGCTAACGCTTATATATTCTTTATTGCATCTCTCCGGGATCGAGTTTAATTTAAAGTAAAATAAAGAAGCAATAGCATAGCGTGTTATATTATTAATAACATTAAATATTAATTAATCCTCTTATGCTTTTAATTAGAGTTTATATATACTTTTAATATAATTTAACTTTATTAAGATACTATTAAACTTTATATCGAGGCAATAATATTTAAAGTAAGTTTAAAAGACTTATTTAACTTATTAGTTACGCATTTTCTCTTAAAATATATATTATAACTTAAAAAAAGCTTTATCCTTTTAGCAATAAAGGGAGCTAAATATAGATATAAATAGCCTTTTCTTTACAAGAGGACTTCTAGTGCTTAACAAGACAATAAAATTAAGCTTTTTAATTAGCAAAAATATAGCTATTACCTTAAAAAGCGCCGAGATAAGCAAATTGTTTTTAAGAGGTTTAACGTCTTAAAATATATTAATGCTATTTATTTCCTTTAAAGGGAAAAACTTGTATATATAATTAGCAAAACGTTTTAAAGAAGAGCAAAGGAGTATAAGATACTTAAGCGCTATAAATGCAAATCTTGCACTACGTTTTATATTAGTTTATAATATAAAGAAGCATTTTAGTAATTACTTATATTTCTTAAAGTAGCATATTCTTATAGCTATCCTTTAGCTATATAATATAATATTCTTAGTCCTTATCTCGGACCTTAACTCTATTATAGTTAATAAATATATAATAAGATAACTTGCAAATAGTAATAACAAGAAAGCTAACTCTTATCTTTATTAAAGTCGTATAAGAGTAGTCTAAGATTCGCTTGTCTTTAAACGCCTCCTTTATAGCTACTTTAATATATGCTACAAGATAAAGGCTATTAAATAAAAATGATATTTAAAGCTTAAAAAGCTAAGAAAAGAAAGGAATTCCCAAATTTGCTTATTTTGCAAATATTACTTTTATAAGCCTTTTAAAATTCTTTAAAGACTCTTCGACTATTTACCCCTTAACAAATAGTCTAATAGCATTTAAACCCCCTTATAAAGTTAGCTAAGCTTTTTAAGCTTCTTTAAAGTATTTACTTAAACTAGTCCTAATAATAACCTTAAAGAATCTTTGTAATAAGATTAGTAACTTAATATAATTCTAAATTTGCTTTATCGATTTTAATAGCAAAACACTACGCGCCCTTCCCCCGTTAATATATAAGACTATTACTTTAATAATTAAAAGATAAGTCTTTATAGCTAACTTATTAAATATTTTTATATTATAAAAGAAGTAGCTATAAACTTTAAAGACTTAAAAGTCGTCTTTGCAAGCATTTCCGAATAATAAAATACAGTTTTCGCATATAATATGCTTATATAATAAACTATATTAGGGTTTATAGCGCAAATAAGCAAAGCAAGTAAAATTGCTTTAAATATTATATTAATAATCCTTAAAGCCGTTTTAAATACATTTATAAACCTCTAATAAAAGCATCTTATAGCGGATAAATTGCTTAAATAACTCTTATAAATAGCTTTCGACACTATTAATAAAGCTATTATATAAGATAATATCTCGAGATTCTTTAAAAGCAATTACTCTCGACTTATTTACTTAATAAAACACGTCCTTATATAAGGTTTAAAACACGTCTTCGGGCTTAAATACTAGTTTATAAATTAAAACTTATAACCCTTTAAAAGGAGGACAACGACTTATAATAAGTATTTAAAAGATAATTGTTTATAAGGATACTTAAGGCAATAATAAGGACTATAAACTTAATTAGCTCTCTTGCTAACTTTATATGCTTTAAAAAGATGGATAAATGCTTAGCCAAGTCTTTAGTAATAAGGTTTTACTTTTTTAAAGCTTTAATAAAATTAAATAATTCTTTTAAGGTTTAAGAGAAGTAATTGCAAGCGTATCGAAAAAGGGTAACAAAATAAGTTATAAAGAATAAGGTACAAGTCTCTCTTTTATTTATCCGCACATTATTTGACTTATATAAAAGGTACTCCTTTAAGCGTTTATATTACGCTTCGGAGGAGACTTTATAATTCGAGAGAAGAGCAATAATATAAATGCCCGAGATATGCTTAAAGAAGTCACGTGTTATTTCTTCTTTTAATAACTAAAGAAAGGCTTTTATAGCCTCTTACTCTTAAAAGGCCCCCGGAGATATTTTTTTAGTTATAATAATTACTCGGGGGCTAATGCTTCTCGGAAGCGCTAATAGCTAAGCTTTTTTTTTAGCTATATAGCTATATAGCAAGCGATTTGTCTAAATTTACTAATATTAGCTAAGAAGAAGCAAAAGACGTTTATAAAAGGGAAGAAGAGGCAAGAATAAATATTATTTGTAATTTCTTCTTTTAAAAGATTTTGCTTTATTATATTATAGCACTTCTTAGCTACAAGCGCCTTTGCTTTAGCGCGTTGCTAAAGGAGATTATTATTTGCAATAAGTATCGGCCTATTATAAAAGATATTATAAAGGTTAATATAAAGATAGATTTCGCTAATAGTTTTTTTTTTTTTTTTAAAATTCCGGGTCTTTAGTTTAAATAATTCTTAAAGAGCTAATAACTTTAAACTATTACTAATTAAGATAAGAAAACTAAGTTATTATATATTTAAATCTTATATTTAATAAATAAGAGTTTAAAGTTAATCTAATTTTAAAAGGGAAGTTTTATTGCTATATATGTTAAGATTAAGCTAATAGCTATAATTATAGCGCTTTATAATAGAGAAAAGAGTAGCTAGCTATAAAGTAAAGTTATTATTTTAGAATTGTAGTAAAGGATAAAGAAAATTATATATAATAAACTAAGTACTTGAATTAGCTTTACTAAATATTATAATAGGATCCCGGTTAAATAAGCGGCTACTAGTAAATCTTATCTATTTTAAGAAACTCGGTATTAAATTTAAAAATGTTTTAAAAGAATTAAGAATCAGCTTAAAGAGGAGGTCTAATTTAGCCCCCTTAATTTAGCTAATGCAATAAGGATAGCAAGAGTAATAAATTCCCCTTAGTTATCTTAATCGGTTATTAAGTTTATAATATTTAAATATTACTTAAAATGCTTTATAAATAACATTATTAATCTAGAAACCTTTAGCCTTTTGCCTCTCTTTTAAATACTTTAAATTAATTAAATTTAAGGCACCTTTACGCAATTTATATAAAGCCCCAATCTTTAAAATATTATAAATGTTATCTTTTAGTGCTAAGTTAAACTTTAAAACTAAGCATTTGCTTTTAGCTAAAATATATAAAACTTGTTAATGCGATTTTGCAAGAGTTATTACCTTAACTAGTTATATAAGTATATAAGATTTATAATAACTATAATATTAATGCTAAGCAAGAAGAACTATTACTAATATATAATAACGCTATTAAACGCTCTTACTATTAACTTAGCTTAAAGCAAGAAAGATCTTTACTAGAATATACTAATATTACTAGATAATGCTATTAAGCTAGCTTAAAGCAAGAAGGAACGCCGCTAAAATATGCTACTATTAAATTATCCGGAGAAAGTTCTTTAGCTAATCGAGCAAAATTGCTAAGCAATTTATACTCGATAAGATATAGCTTAGCGAGGCTTTATATTATATTAAAAGAATCACCTCCCTTAATAAATTACTTAAAGAAGCTTATTATAGCAATTATAAAGCGTTTTTAATTATTTAAAAAATAAATAGTTTATATAATTAAAATTAATACTTTTTGTAATATTTATACACTTTAATATAACTTTGCTATCGCGTAACTTATTTAAGTGCTACTTAATATTTTAATAAAGACGAATTAATTAAATACTTATTTAACTTAAATGCTTTATATAACTTATATTATATTATATATAATAAGATAAGTAAAAAGAGGAAAGAGCAATTTTTTATATAAAACGATAATTTGCCTTTTACTAGCTTTAATTGCTATTATTTTGCTTATATAACTTATAAGATCTTTCTTATTAGTCCGGTTTTCGGGAAATTTTTAAAGCTTGCAATTAAGCAATTATATATATTAATTATTAACTATTTGCTAGTGTCTTGAGAGGCATAGCTACCCTTTTAAAAATAGATATAAGATAGTTAATATTACTTATATGTCTTAACTAAGATTACTACTTTATTTTCTTCTTAGCTTTAATAAAATTACATAATAGTAATTTAGACAAGAATAGCATTACTTTTATTACCCTTTTTACAAATAATTCCTCGCTTAATATCGGATTTAAAGATATAAATTTATTAAGCGTAATATCCTTTTATACCCTTTATAATTATTTTCTTATATATAATTATATTAAGCTTAAACTCTTTTTTATTTTTATCTTTTTTATATCTTTAAAGAGCTTAATTTGATATTTTGGATATATATGCTAAAAACTATTAAAAAGAGATATTACATTTATAAAGAGGTACTTATAATTTATTTTATAATTAAAGGCTATAATTTCCGATTTATAAATATATACGCATAATACTCTTCCGCTTTGCGGTTATATATAATTAACGCTATATCGAAGTTGCAAAGCTCTCTTATCTCTTAAGATTTTAATTTTAAGTATTATCTTCTCTTCTTCTATTGCGTATTCCGTTCCTTAAAAGACTTTTTCCGGATTAATTAAAGGCTTATAGCTATACTTATCACTAATATTAATAGCTCTTATTTTGCTTATATTATATAAGTAGCAAAGTTTATGCCTTAAATATAAGTATTTACTTTAGTTAAAGATAAAGTACTTGTTTTAGCTTTTTAAGCTTTTTTTAAGTGTATTTAAAATAGGATTTGCTTAACTTAGCCTTATTTTATATATATTTAATATAAAGCAAAGAAGGAAGCTTATATAGCTTATCTTATAAAGTTTGTAAACTTATCTTTTTTAATTATAAATATTATATTATAATATATTATAGCCCTCGGATGCCTTATAGCGCTATTCTTCCTTTCTTATTACATATTGCGCATTATTAGAATCTTTTACACATATATCGCATTTTACTTTCTTAAGCATTTATATTACTTACTAGTTTACTAATACTTAAAGGGTTTAAGCAAGATAACGCAATTTAATATCTTTTTAATTTTTGCGCTTTTAGCTAAGAATATTATATACTTTACTTTCGAAGTAAAAGATATTATAAGCTATCTTAATATATTATCCGTTATTAACCTTATACTATTAGCGCTAAGAGAGTATATAAAGGTCGTTGCTAATTACTATAAAGTTAGTTTTAATGCTTATGCCCGTATACACAAATAGCTAAGGGGAATTGCTATTTTTGAGGGTCTTATATATGCAATAGTAGCTATATTGTTATAATTATTTAATTTGCACACGAGATTTAGGATTAAAGCGCTTATAATAAGTAAATTACATTTTATAAAAGTAAATAAGAGCTAATACTTTATTTAGACTATTGCTCTTATAAAAATTATACTTTTCTTTTTAATAGCTTTTATATATTAGTATTATTATAAGATCTTTTAAAAGCTTTATCTCATTTTTGCTATTATGCTAATAGCTGTAATATACCTTTATAGCCTATTAAAATAGCTTTTTGCGTTGCTAATAATATATTTCTTTATAGCAATTTACATTTAAATATATATAGCTATCTTTTAGCTTTAGCAAGTCTTTTATTGCAATGTCAAATATAAGAAACCGCTAAGCCGAGCTATAGTAATAATAATCACTTATAAGATAATAAAGAGGGATATACTTATATCGGATGCTATTTATATATATATTTAGCTAGCGAAATTATAAAAACTTAAAGCCGGCTAATATATATACTTTAGCATCTTAAGCGTAAGTTATACCTCAATTATACAATTATATCCCTTCTTTGTGTCTTAGTAATACCGGGATAAGGAAAGCAATATTATTATTTTTATTATAAAAAAGAGGAAAGGATTTACTAAGTACTTGTTCTTATATACTAGTAATAAAGTCGATATCGACCCGCGCTTTAATATAAAAGCTATAATAAAAGGGCTATATAACAAGGAGCTAAACCTTAAATCTTATAATATAATTTTATTATTTACTATAAGTATAAGGATAATAAGTTAGCTATTATATATTATGCGACTCTTAAACAAGTATTGTAATTACAAATTAAAGTCTCGAAAGATTACCCTCTTTTAAGCATTAAAATTTAAATATAAGCCTTTGCTAACTCTTATAAAAGTAGCCTTGCTAATAGCTAAATTAAAAGTACACATAACGTGGGTTACTAATATAATAATAAAGTTGCTTAAAAAAGATATTAATAAAGTTTATTTGCCTTTGCACTTATTATATAAGATATTATTAACAAGTCTTATTATAAATCTTAAATATTAAACTTTTTGCCTTAAGCAATTACCTTTTTAGTAAAATAAAAGAAGGGGACTTTACTCCTTTAAAGAAGCGCATTAGTATAACTTATATTAGCTACAAATTTATAAATATCGAAACGCTAATTAAGTTTATAATTACAAGTTAAAAGGGTAAAACTATTATTTTTTATAAGTTACCTTTCTTACCCCTTACTTGAAATGCTTACTAAAACTTTACATATAATATATACTAATAACAAGACAAGTAAAAAGATTTAAAAAGTTATTTAGCAAATGCTAAATAAGATAATTTACTTTAAAAAGCTCGAATATAATTTACCTTTACTTCGAGGGGGTAACGCATGCTTAAAGGGCATAGTTTAATAATATATAAGGAGGGGGAAGGTTAAGTAAAGATTATGCAAAGTCTATTAGTCTTGCTTAGTAATATTTAAAACACTAGTTAATAAACACGTATAGCATCTAATATATTACTTATATCTTTCCTTGTTTATTTTTATTACATTTAAAATTTAAATATAAGATTTGTTTTTATTAGTAAAGTTATATAAGTGCTAATTTTAAAGTCAAATATTTAATTTAGCACTTAAAATAAATATAAAGTTTATTACTATTAATAAAGTTACTTAACTAAGAATAAGTATTAACCCCTTATTTTACTAGCTCTAAGTAGAGATGCATAGCCTAATAATATAACACCTCGCTTATTCGGACCCTTTATATTCTTCTTTAAGTAAGGCTAAAAGTCTTAAGTACTTTATAATCGCTTTTTCGAGTATCTTTATTACAAGTGTCGACTACTTTAAGAGATACTTATATAGCAACTCCTTTTTTGCATATAAGCTAGCTCTTATTAAAGCCGACTGCTTTCCCTAATTTTATGCTTAATTATCTCTAATAAACTCGGGGTTATAATATTTTTAAATGCTTATAAGCTTTCGTTTATTACTTTAATTGCTACGGTTTTGCCTTTATTATTAGCAATCTTATCGTCGATAAGGGTAAAGCTTAAAGGCTTATTAAACTTAGACTTTAAGTGCAAGAGGCAAAGTCTTAGTCGTTTTATTTTAAGCATAATTATTTTATTATGCATTTTATATTACAAGTTAGCATCACTTATAGTCCTTAAATAAGAAGAGGCCATTTTCGGCTTTACTTAAACTTAAAATCGGATAATTAGCAAGGATTTTACTTAGTTTACTAGTAAGGGGGTCGGCTATCGACTTTAACCTTAGCTTGCTTGTAGCAATAATAATATAGCTAAGCTTTAAAGATAGCTAGTAAAGGGTATAATTCTTATTTTAAGACATTTATTAATTTTAATATAATTATTTAAAGTAAATAATCTTTAACTTATTTAGCTTTTAAGCTTAAACTTAAAGTTTTATAATCGGTGCGTCTATTTATAGTAGCTTTAGCGCCTTCGAAAATATATATTAATAAATAAGCAAATCTTATATTACCCCTTAAAATACTATTATTTAATAATAGTAATTTAAGTAATAAATAGTATACTTCCTTCCGACTCCTTTTTATGCTTTTTAAAGCTTTTGCTTAAGCTTTAATTAAGAATCTAGTCGGAGACCTTTACGCTAAGAACAATTATAATTTAATTAGAGTACCTTAGCTATATAATATTATTATCGACTTTAGAAAGATGCACGCATTAGAAATTAAGAATAAGAGTAGCTATACCGCTAATTACTATTATGCAAGTTTGCTATAAAGCTTATATTAAGGCTTTAAAGAGGTATATAAAGATACAAGACAATAATAACAAGCATATTAGCGTTTATATCAATTTTGTTTATAATACTTTATATTTAGCTTAAACATATATATAACCTTTAAAGCTTAGCTTTTACATTATAGCAGCCTTCTTTTACAAGTATTATAAGAAGGTTTAATCTTTAGCTTTAAATATATTTTATTTAATAAACGGTATTTATAACCCTCTTATTAAATTAGACGGATTCTTAAGCCTTTAAAAGCTAATATTTGTTGCTTTACTTATAAATTACATAAAGACTTAGTCCGAAAGCTATAAAATAAAACTTAAAAACATTAAATTACCTTCTTTTTTTATTAATATAAAATTTGATAATCTATTTAATATAGTTTATCTCTTTTATAAGAATTTTCCTAGTATTTGCAAGTTTGCATTCCTTACAAAATCTTATAAAAGCCCGGATTAATTAGCTAAATATTAAAGGACTAGTATTTAGTATTACGTTAATAAAGATTTTAATAATCTTCAAATAACTAAACGCTTAGATAGAATTGTTTATTCTTATACTTGGACTAGAAAGGAAGAAAAGGAGTATTAAACTTATATAAGTTTATTAAGGATTTATTATTTTTAAATGTGAAATAAGAGCTTTCTCTTTATAGCTAATTATTACTTACTTTATTATTGCTTTAATTCTTTTAAACGCGATTGTAAGCTAGCAAGATAATAATATTACTTATTACATTTATAAGCTTTAGGATTTTAGCTTATATAAGGAGTTAAAGTCTTAAAAAGTAATATACAACTTTATAAAAGAATTATGCTTAGAGTTTATAAAAGATAATATTAGCTTTAAGGATTAAAAATAAGTCGGACTTTATATTAAAAGCGCTTTTAGTAGCAATAATAGCTATATAAATTAATTTAAAAGTAGCTTAATATAATATTTATAAAAAAGAAAAAGCAAATGCAATCTAATTACCCTTATAAAAGCGCTAATATCAAAGAATAACTACTATTTAATTTACTTAAAGACAAGAAACTAAAAAGAATTTTTTTTTTAGCTATATAGCTACTATATTTAATTTATTAAATAAATACAAAAATTATATTTGCTCCTTTTATTATTATTAAAGGCCGACGCTTATAGCTTCTTATAGCAAGCCCGCTTTACTCTTATAAACTTGTTTTAAGCTCGGCTTTAGCCCTTCGACTTCTCTTAATCTTTAGTAATAAGCTATATTCTATTAAATTGCTTAGTTTGCAAGCTTTTAATATATTACACTTTTGCTTAAGCTTATAAATTTTCTACTTAAGCTTACTAATCTTTTACTCTCTAGTAGTAACGCTATTAGCCGCATTACTTATTATACTTTAATATTTTTGCGTTATTTGCTACTTCTCTTTTTTAAGTTAATTAATCTTTCTTTAAAGAATATTAATATAATTTGTTGCATTAGCTAATTAATCCTAATATTATTATATTATTTCTTCCCTTTCTTTATCTCGATTACTAATTTGCTACTTAGCATTAGCTAATTTATCTTTTATTATATTCTCGAGTCCTTTAATCTTTGACTTAAAACTAAATATAGTTCTTTAAGCTTCTTTAACTTGCTAATTAAAGGAATAGCATTTTGTCGACATATCTTACTTTTTTATAAGTAATTGTTTATATTTAAAATATAATTATTTATAAGCATTAAAGCAATCCGCTTAAAGCTTTTATTCTTATTAAAATGCCTTTATAAGATAAGCAAAAGAGGTTTATCGATCGAGAACTTTTACCCGAGACGTTTTAATAGCATCTTTAGCCGCTAAGAGGTGCTTAACTATAGCTTTAAGTTTTAGATTAGCAAGTTAAAATTAAAGCTAAGTTTAAAGTAATTAAGATTAAGGTTAAGATTAAGGAAGTTAAGATTAAGGTTAAGTAACGCTATAAGTGTTTAGAGGGAATAATATAGTTTTTTGCTTAACTTAAAATGTTAGCTAAAGAGTTTTCTTGCAAAATATAATAAGAGATCTTACTTTAAATATATTTTGCTCGTTTTTAATGCAAGCTATATTTTAATATAATAATAAATTTGCAAGTAATTTTAATAGATTTTAGTGTAACTTAGTTTAAATAATTGCTATTTAATTGCTATATTAAAGTTGTTACTAGTATAAGAAAGAGAAAAGATATTACTTTAATAGTTAATAATTATTTTAAGAAAGCTTTTAATTCTTTTAAGATTATAAAAATATCTTAAAACTTAACTTGTATATTAAGAATATATAAAGATATTTTTCCCTAATAAGATTCGATTTAAGATAGTAATAAGCAAATAATTAAAATAGCTAAGTAATATGCTTAGCTATATTAGCTTCTTAGCCGGATATAACCCTTTATTAGTAGTCTTAAAATAAGGATAAATTATATAAAATTAAGACTTCTTAAAATATCATATTAAAGGACTAATTTAGACCCTTTTATGCAAGAAGCAGTCTTAAAATTAAAAAATGCAACTAACTTAAGATTAAATATAAATATTGCCCTTTAAATTAAAAAAGTAATCCTTTAACTTAAAACTTTGCTATAGCAAAAAAACTTAATAATATCTAATATATAAGTGCTTTATCTTTAAAACCTTCTCGTTAAAAAGCTTTACCGAGATAAAGCTTGTCCTTAAAAGGTTCTCGGCTACTTAGCTATATAGTTATAGCTTTAACTACTTATAGCAGATATATATGCTTAAATAACAAAGAGCTATAAGGCATTAAGCTAAGCAATAGAAGAATTAAGGAGCTAGCTCGAGGCAAGGAAGTAAAGAAGAATAAATAGTTTTAAAGACTAAATTAGCATACGCTATAATTACAAGCGACTTGTAGATTTAGCGCTAATAAGAGGCTCAAATAAAAATAAAGATAATAGTTCGGGGATTAAAATTAAGCTCTTTAAAATCTAAGGATAAGCGCTTACGCAAAAGATCTTATAAATAGATATAAATAGTTTATGCAATTAAGATAAAAGGTTATATTAATTACTACTATTAATCTAATTTAAAGGGGATTAAAATCATTTACTCGGGCATTAACAAATTTTATTTAAGTTATTAAGCTATATATCTTTTCAATTAATTATACTAAGTATAAATATATATTTAAAGGCTAAGCAAAATTTAATGCATTAATCTTTAAGCATTATTATAAAATACCGAAAAAAGCATTAATCCCCTTAACCTTATAATGCAATTTAAGCATCTTAACTAAACCTTACTTATATAGCAAGCCTTTTAAGGTATAAATTGCATAATTTTCTTTTAACTTTGCCCTTATATTAACTTTCCTAATTTTTTACTAATTAAATTTCTAATTTAGCTTCTTTAAATAACCTTATCGAAGGCTATATATAGCTAGCTTAAGAGAATGCACTTAATTTCTCGGCAATAGGCTTAATAAATCCGCTACTAGAAATATAGCTAGCTACTTAAGTGCAAAATACTATAGCTAAATGCTTTAATAACAAGCAAGATTAAAGGCAAGCTATTATAAGGCTTAAAGATAAAATAAGTTGCCTTAAAGAGAAATTAAGCGGGCTTAAAGCAATTGTTAAAGGCTTATAAGATAAGTAAGTCTTTACCTCGATTAAAGACTTATAAAATATTATTAAAAGTAAATTATAATATCGAAGAGAAAACGAGGTAAGACTTACTACTAATTTTAAGATAATATTTAATTATAATAATAGATTTTATATAAAAGTTAAAAAATATATTAAGTAGCTTATAAAATAGACAAGAAATTTTAAAGAGGCTATAAATAGTCTAATTATAAAGCTAAAGGAGGCAATAAAGTTAGCAAATTTGTCACGAGCGCCAGATTCATAGCCCAGGAACGAGCGTTGGTTAAATGGTCCCAATTACGACTATTCAAAGCTAAGGAAAGAAGAGGTTATTTACAAAGGATCGGTTCATACAAAT
>Ga0302221_10001425_pt1 | contig 15467 bp, 1 predicted proteins | sample II_Palsa_E2_1_FD_193517 | JGI IMG/M metagenome (GOLD analysis project Ga0302221, IMG submission 193517) | Peat permafrost microbial communities from Stordalen Mire near Abisko, Sweden - II_Palsa_E2_1 | ecosystem: Environmental > Terrestrial > Soil > Palsa > Peat permafrost | place: Sweden... | reverse complement strand
TATTACTACCCTTAAAAATTGTATCTAGTCTCTTGCGTGCGAATCGTTTCCCTTTACAAATAAACCGATATGCTATTGCCGCCCAAATGAAGAGGCTATAAGCGTATAGAACTAGCTATCTTAGAACCTCTTTGCCTAGCTAGTTTGCGCTAAGAGTCCACTCTTGCCCGATTATCCTTAAATTGTATTTTAGGAATAGAGAGATGTTATAGTTAATAATTATAAGCAGTATGTTGTAAAGTATAAAGTCCTAGTGCTTAGCTTGTAGAATACGGAGTATGCTATGTCGGATTAGAATTTCGGGTTTACTCGTTAAAAAGACTCGAAGTTATACTATCTTTAATATTCGAGCTTTAGCTAAGAGTTGCAAAATTATCCGAATATGCTTATCTTTGTCGCACTTATCTAAGGCATCAATTACTAGTATATAAGAGGATAAAGACGAGCTACTACTAAGCTTTAATAATAGGAAGAGGATAAGCTAGCTTTACTAGTTATAGAAGGACTAGCTTGCAATATCTTTATAGTTAGAAATAGCGTTATAAATGTAGTATCAGAGAGGCGGTATATTATTTGCAAGCTGCATAGCAATACTTGTAAAAAACTTGCTAGCATAGCTCACATCTCCGCTACCTCTTAAGAAAAAGAAGCTAGCCTTAAGGCGCTCTTCTTCGAGGTATTTGCGGGCAATAGTCCGCGCAATTGTTAATTTTCCCGTGCTAGCTAAGCTATTAAGCTAGAAAATGCACCGCATATCTTATCTATTAGCCTAGTTATATATCTTTTATAATAGGTCGACTCGGGTGTTAAGAAGGCAAGTAAGTTTGTTTTAGCGGTCAAATGAATTAAACGGCGCATTTGTAGCAAATAAAAGGCAGTTAAGTCCTAACTTACTAGTTAATGCCAGCTTTGATTAATGTTAAACCGAGGTTTTACGCTTACCCTTTAAAGGTTTGTCGATCTCCTTTAAAAGCTGCTTTAATGCCTTATCTTTCCCTTTGCTATAAAGGAGCGGGATTTAGATATCGAAAATACCAAATAGCAAGTATACCTTGTCTTCTTTGCGCGTGGTTTAACGATTTTCTCCCCACATAAATCGGTTATCGACGTCAAACTAAGACAAAGGGGTTCCTCGAAGCGCTATAATAGGAATTTTCGTTGTCTCGAGGATTTGTCGCTTTAAAGCTCTCTTATCACCGAGTCGCTTGCCTTCTCGGGAGAAGAATTCCACTAAATCCGGGGCAAGAAGCTCTTAAAGGGTCTAACCGCGTGTAAACCATCTGCTTCCCCGGAAAGCCGATTTTTAAGTATACTCGGAGAACTAATCGCTAGCTTTTCGCTTCCTTGCTTAAACATCCGATAAATAAACGTAACATTTAGCCGCAATCTAGTACTAGCGAAACATTAAGTTAATAGCCTCTTAAAGCTTAACGCTACTTAACTTGTCGATATAGCAAGTGTTTACTTAAAAGTATTACAAGCTATCGCGTTTAGCTTGTTCTTTGCAAAACCGGATCTTGTTAAACCCCGCCTTACTCGTTTTATTCCCCTTTATTATATCCTTAAAGGTAACTTCCTCCGGTCCTTATATATGTAAGAGTATCGCATATCGGGGGATCTTGTCAAAGAATTGTGTGAGGCTAAACTCGCCATCGTTGTTATAGTGTAGTAGGCGTATTACTCAGACAGGATTTGAAAGAATGTCTAAACGAAAGATGGGTGAATAGGGTCGATATGCATGCATTCGTTGAGGTAGGAGTACAGGTTGGGTCGACAGCTGGACGACAGCCTCGCGGCATGGCGTGGTCGTGCATCGCCACGAACGCGCTGGGCCAGTCGATCGTGGCCAGCCACAAAAGATCATGGCGGCTGTCTGGACTATTTCGAGAGAGCCATGCATCTCTTTCTATCATTGAGGCCCATCTTGTGGTAAAGAAGAATGTACATTAGTATGTAAATACGCTGCTGCACAAACGCAAAAGTAAGTGAGAATTAAGAAGGTAGAATATGGCTATAGTTATTTGATTCGGCGGTATTAGCAAAATGGTCAGCAAGCGGGCGACACGCGTGCATGCGCCGGAAACCTGTGCGCCAATACTCGATAGTCGGCATGCTCCCAGCAGAAAGCCTGTGCAAAGGCTTCACTGGCGCAGTCGCTATACGGTGATGGAGATGGGGATGGGAACGATTCCGGTTCAATGTAGAGCGGAAGGCAGGCACGTTGGCTGCTTATAGAAGTTTCTAAAGAACGCCACACTTATATGTACAGAATAATACAACGAGCGTGACTGTTGATATGGTATTATATAAGCGTAATAAATTCGTTTGGCGTTTATATACCTCCCCTTTAGTCCAGATAAACTCGGTATACAGGTTTCCTCGTGCTTTGTATCTTTAAAACTTAGAGACATTATTTTTTCTTAATAAGACCTTCGTATTATAGTCCCGAAATTTAAGTATAGGCCGATATTCGAGGTAAAGCAGGGGGGAACAGCTAAAGCGGCTTTTGGCGCCGTCGACGGGATAATCGACAGCAGAACTAAACTGTAGTATTTTTCTGACTGCAAGTCGAGCCCTTGTAGAGAAATAGCTAAAGACTAATAGCAAACTAATTATAACTTTATATATTTATGTAGTGGAGATTTAAGACCCCCAAACTATAATTTGTTTTCGGCACACCGGGTTTTTCGGCATACAAGGATAGACGTTATATTATTATATTAAACGCCGAAGTAGTTCGGGTTCTAGTATTAATCTTTAATGTGCTTTAAGTTTTATTATGCGGAAAATTTATACTTTAAGCCAAAGCAGTTTGCATTGCTTTACTAGAACTCAGCCTACTTTAGCTTAAAGTATAAATAAGGCATGTACGCTATCTTGTAATATATTAAAGTAATATACTTTAGACGCGATTACTTTAGGGTATAATATTTTAACCCGATTTACTCGCAATTATTCTACTCGCAGCTATCCTAGTTGCAATTGTAATACTCTAAATCTATAAATAAAGTAAGTAAGTAGCCGAAAATAGTATCTTATTATATACTTTACACTTTAGTTAGCCGAAACAGTTAAATGTACTACAATTAAGAGTACTTTAGCTTAAAGTATAAATAAGGCATATATATTAACTTGTAATATGTTAAAGTAATATACTTTAGACGCGATTACTTTAAAGTATAGTATTTTAACCCGACTTATTCGCAATTGTAATACTCCGAATCTAAAAATAGTTTTCGGCTTTAATAGCCGTATAGCCTTTAATAATATCATATCACGACTTAGACTCGCTTAAGCTTTAACTTATCTAGCTTATCTTAACTTTGCAACAAGCTAGCCCGCTAATCTCAGGCAAAACACTTAATATGTATACACTAATTAGTATTTACACACGTCTTAGTTTTTGCGCATTATATTATTCTTGCGCATTACTTAGTTTTTATATACTACTTAGTTTTTGCATATTACTTAGTTTGTGCGCATTACTTAGTTTTTGCGCACTACTTCGGTTCTTATATAGCATTCGATTAGAAAGACTTAGTATACGTGTATTAGATTTTAGCGTATATTCCCTTAACTATATCTATTTTACCCCGCAATTGTAAGTGTCTCGCCTTATTTTTACCTTATATTATTATAATACCCTTTATAAGATAACTAATACTAAACCCTTATCTTAAGCACCCCTTTTTACTTCTTAAAATAGCGTAATAATAACCTCTTTAAGACTAGATATGCAAATTCCTAGATATTATTTATTAGTTATAAATTTGATTTATACAAGTTATATATATTATTTCTACTATTACTAGCTACTAAGACTTATAATCTATTAATTAGTATATAATAATTTTGCCTTACTAGCAAATAAATAAAGCTACTTTAAACTTAAGACACTTCCTTAATTAATAAGCTTTTTTAATTAATATTTTCTTTCTCTTTACCCCCTTATTACTTAGTATATTATTTGCAAAAACTATTATAAAAATAAATAAATATTATTTTATATGCAAAACAAAAGCCTTATTACATAATTTCGTATATATAATTAAATAAGATTATCCTCTTAAAGTTAATAGCATTATTAATATTATTTAAACGATTATAATTGTAAATTATTAATCTTTAAATAATATTATCCGAATGTTAACTCTTAGCTTATTACCCACAATTATTAAGTTAAAAGCATTATTCTAATAGTAATAACTACTTAATATCCACATTAAGCGAGGTATGCAAAGTTACAAGACTAAATTAAAATCACGTAAATATATTAACGCTTATCTATAAAAATGGTAAGCAAAAGTTAAGTTAGTATAATTAGTGCTATAAACCTATTAGTGCTATAAACTTACTAGTGCCATGAATTTACTAGTATTATAAACTTATTAGTGCTATAAACCTAATAGTGCTATAAACTTACTAGTGCTATAAACTTACTAGTGCTATAAACTTAATAGTGCTATAAACTTATTAGTGCTATAAACTTACTAGTGCTATGAACTTATTAGTGCTATAAACTTAATAGTGCTAAGAACTTATTAGTGCTATAAACTTAATAATGCTAAGAGACTATTAATACTATAAAATTATAAGTGCAAATAAGGTATTAATATTATAAAATTAATATTATAAAGAAGTAATTAGTGTAAACTTAAAAATAGTCTTCTTATTCTTATATAGCTATTAAAGCCTTACTTAATTTAGTCTTGCTTTAAAGAAAGTTGCTCGGAATAAGCATATAACCGAGAAAGGTTAAAGAAGGGAAGAAAAGATAAAGCAAATGCAAGCTCTTTAATTATATACTTTAAATATATTATTAAATTATTAAGAAATAGTCTTATAAATAGTCTTTGTGTGATTTTAGAGATATTACTTATACTATAGCCTTATTTGGCAAACCTTACACTTAAGCTAATCCCCTTCTTTAATATAAGCTAAATACTTTTGCTTAAAGTACTTTATTAAGTCTCTTAAACTAGTAAACTTATAAGTGCGCTTTTTAAATAGCAAGCTTTGCTCCTTTAAATAAAGGAAATAAGTAATAGTCCTCTTCTCGGTAAATACTAATAATATAGCGTTACTTAACGCTTGCTTTTTAGCTTTATTAGCTACTAGTTGCAAGTTAGCCTCCTTCGATAGCGTCGGACTTGCTTATTATATAAATAACCTTTTATATAATAAAGTAGTAGCTCCCCCCTCTTAAAAGTAATAATAAGTAGCAATTATATCGATACCCTTATTATAATAGCAAAACTCTTCTTCGATAATTGTGCTTAAAAGCGTTATTATTGCTTTTACTAAGCGCTTTTAAAGCAAGGGCATCTTATTATTTTAGTTTAAAGTAATCTTTATATCTTAGCTAAGCTTAAGCTTAAAGAGCTATTACTCGATCTCGTTAATTAAGTATTTTAAATCTTAGCGCTCTTAAATGTATTTAAGGAGCATAGCTCTTAGCTGCTACTTAATATTAAAGATTGCGTAGCCGATAATCCGGTACTCGGGCTATTATATTGCTATGCCCTAAAAGCAGTACTTTTACTTCTCTTGCTTTATAATAAGGCAATAAACGGCGGGATCTTAATTGATAGACAAGGATTCCTTAAGCATAAGTTCTTATAGCTAGTTAAGATTAATTTAGCAAGTTATCCGATAAGCTACTTATATTAGATTACGCTAAAGTTTATAGCTAAAGACAATAGCTTACGTGTTAGTAGTAATTGTTTGCCGGAAGTAGTACTTAATAAAAGTATTAATTTTAGCGTGTTATATTATTATATTTTAAAGCGTATTGCTTATATTACTTGTTAGTTTATAGTTAATATATTAATTACAAGTAAGGGTAAGCTTATAAAAAGGGAGCTATATAATATATATTACTTTAATTAAAGACATTGCTTATATTATATTAAAAGGAGTATAAACGCGTGATTTGCAAGAACTTAATAAGTATACTAAGCTACTTTATTTACTTTAAGAGAGTCGTGTATAATAGTAGCTAGTTAGGCGAAATCTTTTCGCTATATAGCGTCTTAATAGACTTGTAAAAGACGAGGATATTAGCTATCTTTAGCTTTAAATGCAAGGGTAATTGCTTATAGCTAAATAAGATATTTAGCTCGCTAATCCTTGTAGCTAATATAAGACTTAAGGCTAAAAACGCATTATTAGCAAAGATAAGGCTTAAAAGGGTAATATGCAAATTAAAGATTAAAGACAAATTAAAAATAATCTTAAAGAGTATAAATGTATTTTTAGCTTTTATATAAGTTATATATCTCGGCTAAAATAAGAGGGGAAAGGGAAGGGAAAAGAGGCAAAGGGACAAGAAAAGGCTTAAAGTTAAACTTATACCTCTTTTATATTAAGATACTTCTTTGTAAACTTATATATAAACTCGATTAAGATCCGATAAAGCTTATTATTAAAGTCTTAAAGCATATTTATTGCAATGTTATTATAGTAAAGCTTTAAAAGCGCTAAAGGTTAATTTGCAAAGAAGATAGCTAGCTAATAAAAGAGGCTAATCTCGATTTAGTATTAGCTATATATATATCTTTGCTTTATTGTAATTAAGTTAATTTATAAGACGCTTATAAAATCTTTAATATATATCGCGATATTATTGCGCTTCTTTATTAATAAGTAATACTTCTTTGCTAGCTTTTTAAAGACTTGTAATAAATGTTTTATTAGCTTTTATTTATAATAATTTAAACTAAATTAAGCAAGTAAACAAGAAATGCTATTTACTCGGTATATATAATAGTTTATCTTTTTTTTAATCTTCTCTCTTATTGCTTGTTTATATATAAGCTTAAAGACTTTCTAATATATCCCGAGTATATTAGTTAACTAAATGCTAATAAGCCTCCTCTTATCCTTCCTTTAACGTTAATTTAACATTTATTCGAAGAAGGCTTTAAAAGTGTAACGCAAGATAGCTTATATTACCCGGGCAAAATCCTTTTATATATACTTATAATATTTATAAGGAGGGTTAAATTAGCAATTCGATAGCAAAAGATAGCAAGTAAAAAGAAACTAAAGTATTTATTAATAGAAATTTCCTTTAATTATATTTAAAAGGAGGAGATTGCTATTATTATAGTCTTTATTTTTATCCTCGAATTTGTTAAAGTTATTTTCTTAGTCGAGGTAATACTTTAATAAGTAAGCGTTCCCTTCTTTAGCAAGCTACTTTAAATTTAGCAAATTTGCTTTATTATTATTATTAATATTAGTATTAACGTTTATTAGCTCAGTCTTAGCGTTAGTCTCTTTTTACTTATCCCTTATATTAAAGTAGCTCTTAATATTAATTTATTACTATTAAAGGAAAAAAGCTTAATATTAGCTATTAGTAATAATGCATTTTAACTAAATTAATTAAAGGGGATAGTAGTAGTAATAATTATAAGTAAAAAAGTAAGGCCGAAGATGTAAAAGAGGAGCTTATTACTTAAGTAATAGTAGTAAGCAAAGGGGGAAAAAGGTAAAGTAAGGAATAATAATAATTAAGTATAAGAGGCTTAAAGGAAAGAAGATAAAGAAGGGAAGGAGGATAAACGAAGATATAAGATAGCTATTATTTTAAGCTATAAGGGGATAATAATAAAAGGGAGTAAAAAATAGCTCCCCTTTATTTTAAAGGTTTAAACGAGAATTAAAGAAGCGGTTTTCTAATAACTTCGATTTACTTGCTTATTTTCGGTATTTTTATAGTAATTAGTTAATAAGGGTTTATATAGTCGCACTGCTTTAGTTGCTAAGTACACGAGTAGTAAAGTAGCGTGTGATTTTGGCAAGTTAGCTATAAAAAGCAGCGACTAAACCGGCCGAAAATAGTAGCTAATTTGCTATCTAGTCGTTAAATAGAGTTATAAAGGAGTATAAGTTAAATATAATCGATTATTAATAAATACTTGTCTTAATTATCTTAATAATATATAATATATGATTATAATTATTAATTAATATATTAGTTTATAATCTTTATTTATTTATTAATTTACGAGTAATAAGTTATAAATAACTTTAACTTTATATTTAATATCTTATTAAACTTTACTTAAAATATTAATATAAATTATAAATTATAATTAAAGATAATAAATATAATAAAGTTATAATATTAATAAATAATATAAAAGTATATTCTTATTATATCCTTTATTATTATTATCTTATAATAAAGCATTAAAATAATTTATTTACTTAATTAATTAATTATAATAAATATAAAATTATACTTTATCCTTAAAGTAAGCATTAACTTGAAATTTATTATAATATATTATTAAGGGTATTCTGGAATTAATAAAGGTTAAAGTAAATTAAGGGTCTTATCTTTAAGGATATTAATTTATTTATAAAGTTAATAATTATAAATATATTAAATAATATTATATTATATATTCTTTTAATAATATCTTAAATATAATAACTTATATGTTTTGTCTTTATTAAAGTGTATTATAAAGATTTAATTATAAGCTTTATAAATTGAAGTTATTTAAACTTGATTATTTAATATTATTAATCATTTATAATATAATAATAAATTATCCTTTAAGAAAAAGTTAATATTATCCTTTTTAACTTATTTATAAAGAGCTTATAAAGAAAGAATAATATAATTCTCTTATAAGATCTTTTCGATTAACTTGTCTATTTTATTAAAAGAGTCTTCTTTTTAAATAAGTGATAACAAGTTCACTTTAATATTAAAGTCTTTAAATACCTTTAAGTTAACTTAATTTTAAAAAAGGAAAGACTTTATTTAATACTCTTCTTTTACTCTATTTAACGACTAGATAGCAAACTAGCTACTATTTTCGGCCGGTTTAATTACTGCTTTTTATAGCTAACTTTCTAAAATCACGCGCTGCTTTATTACTCGCATATTTAGCAGCTAAAGCAGCGCGATTATATAAACCCTTATCGACTAACTATTATAAAAATACCGAAAATAAGCAAGTAAGTCGAAGTTATTAAAGAATTGCTTCTTTAATTCTCGTTTAACGCTTTAAGATAAAAGGGAGCTATTTTTTGCTCCTTTTTATTATTATCCCTTTATAGCTTAAAATAGTAGCTATCTTATATCTTTATTTATCTTCTTTCCCTTCTTTATCTTCTCTCTTTTAAGCCTTTTATACTTAATTATTATTATTTTTTGCTTTCCTTTTTTCCCTTTTTACTTGCTATTATTACTTAAGCAACAAGCTCCTCTTTTATATCTTTAGCCTTACTTTTTTACTTGTAATTATTATTACTATTATCCCTTTTAATTAATTTAATCGAAATAAGTTATTATTAATAGCTAATACTAAGCTCTTTTTCCTTTAATAATAATAAATCAAATATCGAGAGCTGCTTTAATATAAGAGATAAGTAAGAGGAGACTAATGCTAAAATTAAGCTAATAAACGTTAATATTAATATTAATAATAATAACGAGGCAAATTTGCTAAATTTAAAGTAGCTTGCTAAAAAGGGGAACGCTTATTTGCTAAAATATTACCTCGACTAAGAAAATAACTCTAATAAATCCGAGGATAAAAATAAAGATTATAATAATAGTAATTTCCTCTTCTTAAATATAATCAAAAGAAATTTTTATTAGTAAGTACTTTAGTCTCTTTTTACTTGCTATTTTTTATTATTAAATTGCTAATTTAACCCTCTTTACAAATATTGCAAATATATATAAAAGGATTTTGCTTAAATAATATAAGCTATTTTGCGCTATACCTTTAAAGCCTTCTTCGAATAAATATTAAATTAATATTAAAAGAAGGGTAAAAGGAGGCTTATTAGCATTTAGTTAGCTAATATACTTAAAATATATTAAAAGGTCTTTAAGCTTATATATAAATAAGCAATAAAAGAGAAGATTAAAAGGAAAATAAACTATTATATATATCGGGTAAGTAGCGTTTCTTATTTACTTGCTTAATTTAATTTAAATTATTATAAATAAAAGCTAATAAAACATTTATTACAAGTCTTTAAAAAGCTAGCAAAGAAGTATTGCTTATTAATAAAGAAGCATAATAATATTATAATATATATTAAGGATTTTGCAAGTATCTTATAAATTAACTTAATTATAATAAAGCAAAGATATATATATAACTAATATTAGATCGAGATTAGCCTTTTTTACTAGCTAGCTATCTTTTTTGCAAATTAACCTTTAGCGCTTTTAAAGCTTTATTATAATAATATTATAATAAATATGCTTTAAGACTTTAATAATAAGCTTTATTAGATCTTAATCGAGTTTATATATAAGTTTACAAAGAAGTATCTTAGTATAAAAGAGGCATAAGTTTAACTTTAAGACTTTTTTTATCCTTTTGCCCCCTTTCCTTTCCTTTTCCCCTCTTATTTTAGCTAAAATATATAACTTATATAAAAGCTAAGAATATATTTATACTCTTTAAGATTATTTTTAATTTGTCTTTAATCTTTAGTTTACATGTTGCCCTTTTAAGCCTTATCTTTGCTAATAATGCGTTTTTAGCCTTAAGTCTTATATCGGCTATAAGGATTAGCGAGCTAAATATCTTGCTTAGCTATAAGTAGCTGCCCTTATATTTAAAGCTAAAGATAGCTAATATCGTTGTCTTTTACAAGTCTATTAAGACGCTATATAGCTAAAAGATCTCGCCCGACTAGCTATTATTATATATAACTCTTTTAAAGTGGATAAAGTAGCTTAGTATACTTATTAAGTTTTTGCAAATTACGCATTTATATTTCTTTTAATATAATATAAGTAATGCTTTTAATTAAAGTAGTATATATTATATAGCCCCCTTCTTATAAGCTTACCCTTACTTATAATTAATATGCTAACTATAAACTAATAAGTAATATAAGCAATATGCTTTAAAATATAATAATATAACATGCTAAGATTAATACCTTTATTAAGCATTACTTCTAATAAATAATTATTATTAACACGTAAGCTATTATTTCTAGCTATAAACTTTAACGCAATTTAATATAAGCGGCTTATCGGATAACTTGCTAAATCGATCTTAATTAGTTATAAAAACTTATACTCGAGGAATCCTTATCCGTTAATTAAGATCCTACTATTTATTGCCTTATTATAAAGCAAGAGAAGTAAAAGCGCTAGTTTTAAGGCATAGTAATATAGTAGCTTAAGTATTAAATTATTAGCCGTATAATCTTTAATATTAAGTAATAGCTAAAAGCTGCGCTCTTTAAATATATTTAAAAGCGCTAAGATTTAAAATACCCGGTTAACGAGATCGAGTAATAGCTCTTTAAGCTTAAGCTTAGCTAAAATGTGAAAATTACTTTAAATTAAAATAATAAAATGCTCTTGCTTTAAAAGCGCTTAGTAAAAGTAATAATAACGCTTTTAAGCACAATTATTAAAGAAGAGTTTTACTATTATAATAAGGGTATTAATATAATTATTACTTATTATTACTTTTAAAAGGGGGAAGCTACTACTTTATTATATAAAAGGTTATTTATGCAATAAGCAAGTTTAACGTTATTAAAAGAGGCTAACTTGTAACTAATAGCTATTAAAGCCGAAAAGCAAGTGTTAAGTAATACTATATTATTAATATTTACTAAGAAGAGGACTATTACTTATTTCTTTTATTTAAAGAAGCAAAGCTTATTATTTAAAAAGCGCACTTATAAGTTTATTAGTTTAAGAGACTTAATAAAGCACTTTAAGTAAAAGCATTTAACTTATATTAAAGAAGGGGATCGACTTAAGTGCAAGATTTACTAAATAAGGCTATAGCATAAGTAGTATCTTTAAAATTACGCAAAAACTATTTATAAGACTATTTTTTAGTAATTTAATAATATATTTAAAGTATATAATTAAAAAGCTTATATTTGCTTTGTCTTTTCTTCCCTTCTTTAACCTTTCTCGGTTATATACTTATTCCGAGTAACTTTCTTTAAAGCAAGACTAAATTAAGCAAGGCTTTAATAGCTATATAAGAATAAGAAGACTATTTTTAAGTTTATATTAATTACTTCTTTATAATATTAATTTTATAGTATTAATACTTTATTTGCACTTATAATTTTATAATACTAATAATCTTTTAGCATTATTAGGTTTATAGCACTAATAAGTTCTTAGCATTATTAGGTTTATAGCACTAATAAGTTTATAGTACTAGTAAGTTTATAGCACTAGTAAGTTTATAGCACTAGTAAGTTTATAGCACTAATAAGTTTATAGCACTAGTGAGTTTATAGCACTAATGGGTTTATAGCACTAGTAAGCTTATAGCACTAATAGGTTTATAGCACTAGTGAATTTATAGCATTAATGGGTTTATGGCACTATTAGGTTTATAGCACTAATAAGTTTATAGCACTAGTGAGTTTATAGCACTAGTAAGTTTATAGCACTAATGGGTTTATAGCACTAGTGAGTTTATAGCACTAATAAGTTTATAGTATTAATTATACTAACTTAACTTTTGCTAACCATTTTTATAAATAAGCATTAATATATTTATATAATTTTAATCTAGTCTTATAACTTTATATACCTCGCTTAATATAAATATTAAGTAATTATTGCTATTAAAATAATGCTCTTAGCCTAATAATTGTGGGTAATAAGCTAAAAGTTAACATTCGGATAGCACTATTTAAAGATTAATAATTTATAATTACAATTGTTTAAATAATATTAATAATGCTATTAACTTTAAAAGGATAATCTTATTTGATTATATATACAAAACTATATAATAAGGCTTTTGTTTTATATATAAAATAATATTTATTTATTTTTATAATAGTTTTTGCAAATAATATACTAAATAATAAAGGGGCAAGGAGAAAGAAAATATTAATTAAGAAAGCTTATTAATTAAAGAAGTGTCTTAAGTTTAAAGTAGCTTTATTTATTTGCTAGCAAGGCAAAATTATTATATACTAATTAATAGACCACGAGTCTTAATAGCTAGTAATAGCAAAAATAATATATATAACTCGTATAAATTAAATTTATAACTAATAAATAATATCTAAGAATTTGCGTATCCGGTCTTAAAGAAGTTATTACTACGCTATTTTAAGAAGTAAAAAGGGGTGCTTAAAATAAGGGTTTAGCATTAGTTGTCTTATAAAGGGTATTACAATTATGCAAGGTAAAAATGAGGCAAGACACTTATAATTATAAGGTAAAATAAATATAATTAAGGGAATATACGCTAAAATCTAATATATATATACCGAGTCTTTTTAATTAAATGCTATATAAGAACCGAAGTAGTGCGTAAAAACTAAGTAGTGCGTATAAACTAAGTAATGTGCAAAAAACTAAGTAATGTGTAAAAACTAAGTAATACGCAAGAATAATATAATATATAAAAACTAAGACGTGTATAAATACTAATTAGTATATATATATTAAGTATTTTACTTAAGATTAGCGGGCTAGCTTATTATAAAGTTAAGATAAGCTAAATAAGTTAAAGCTTAAGCGAGTCCAAGTTATAATATCATATTATTAAAGGCTATATAGCTATTAAAGCCGAAAACTATTTTTAAATTTAAAGTATTATAATTGCAAGTAAGTCGAGTTAAAATATTATACTTTAAAGTAATTGCGTTTAAAGTATATTACTTTAATATATTATAAGTTAGCATATATGCCTTATTTATACTTTAAGCTAAAGTACTCTTAATTGTAATATATTTAACTATTTCGGCTAATTAAAGTATAAAGTATATAATAAGATGCTATTTTCGGCTACTTACTTACTTTATTTATAAATTTAAAGTATTATAATTGCAACTAAGACAATTGCAAGTAAAACAATTACAAGTAAATCAAGTTAAAATATTATACTTTAAAGTAATTGCATTTAAAGTATATTACTTTAACATATTATAAGATAGCGTATATGCCTTATTTATACTTTAAGCTAAAGTAAGCTAAGTTTTAATAAGGCAATGCAAACTACTTTAGCTTAAAGTATAAATTTTCCGCATAATAAAACTTAAAGCATATTAAAGATTAATACTAAAACCCGAACTACTTTAGCGTTTAATATAATAATATAATATATTCTTATAATATATACTTTAATATTAATTTTCTAGATTAAACTAATTACTTAATATATCTTATAATAATACAAATTTCCGGTTTTCTCTATAAACCTTGCTTTTTAGTCATATAAATAATAAAGATATACTCGGAATAATTATCTTTATACGCAATATAATATTCTTGTTAATTTATATTAATAATGCTAGCGATAGTCTTTTATAATAGTAATATTAGCGTTTTTGTAATATTATATAATATTAATAATAATAGAGTAAGCTCCTTTAAAGAAGCTATTCGGCTAAACGACTTTTCCTTGTTTCTTCTTATAATTTTCCGTATAATAGTTTATTTTTTATAAGATTACTAGTATATTTTCTTTATAGTTCTTTAAAGAAACGCTATCTCGTTAACAATAAGCTCTTATATCTTAGCTTTATACTTAATAAAAAGTATTAGCTATATTAAGATAATAAAGAGTAAGATAAATTATACTAGTTATATAATTTTATAAACTTGTCCGCTTACTAATTACTCTTACTTCTCTTTAATATAATATAATAGTATACATAACAACTATCCTCGCTTCTCTTAAGCAATTCTTATAAGATATCTCTTTAGCTTAAACTTTTCCCGAGAAGTTTTATAATCTTTAATTCTTTTATAAGCTACTATTTGTTACCCTTTAATAAGACACAATCGGGTATAGCTTTTAATGCATAAAATAATAACATTTGAGCAAAATAGTATAAAGTTATTTGTATAATTATATAAAAGAAATAAAAATATTAAAGTATATTTAAGAAATCGAATTTTAAGCATGCAAAATAATAAATAAATAAAAAAGACAAATTAGCGACGTGCGAAGTTATTAAATATATATTAACCTTAAACTATTATTAATTCTTAAAGGCTGTTTTAAAACCTTAATATAATTAATTTAAATCTTAAAGATATAGGAATTTAGGGCTTTTTGCAAGAGCTAATTAAGGACTTGAGGGAGCTAAAACAAGATCCTTATACTAGTTAACGTTAAGTACCCAATTTAGCTCCTCTTTTACTAATAAGCGGGAGCTAATTTAAGCTTCGATATAATAGCTATATTTAGTATTATTATAAGAACCTATTTTAATACCCTTTAATAGAAGGCGCGCTTATAAGAATACCCGGGAGATTTTAAGAAAAATATTAATACTTGCCCTTATCTTAATAGTATTTTGCTATATTAATTCGGGAAATTTATAAGGAATTTTAAAGTATTCGGCACAGACTTGGGCACTGGGTAATCCGGGTAGTATCCAGGGCCTTGACTGGAGGATATCCATCCAGGAATATATCGCTGGATGGTTGAGTAACCGGATACACCCGGATAACACATACAAAAAAA
>Ga0302221_10001424_pt1 | contig 15494 bp, 12 predicted proteins | sample II_Palsa_E2_1_FD_193517 | JGI IMG/M metagenome (GOLD analysis project Ga0302221, IMG submission 193517) | Peat permafrost microbial communities from Stordalen Mire near Abisko, Sweden - II_Palsa_E2_1 | ecosystem: Environmental > Terrestrial > Soil > Palsa > Peat permafrost | place: Sweden... | reverse complement strand
CGCCGCCATCCATGAAAAGCACGATGACCGCTATCTGGTACCTTGCCTATTCCATCGGAACATTTTTCACAGCGCTAATCAATTTTAATATCGCCAATAAGGGCTTGTTTTCCTATTTCACAGGGGACAGGTACTTTTACCTGTTCATGGGGATTATGTTCTTCTTTTTCCTGTTGTTCATTGTAGTAAGCCCGAAGATCCGGGAGAGATCCTATTTGGCCGGATCAATTCCGGGCGGTCTACAGGCCAAGGATAACGAATCACAACAACTGCCGGTTGACAACACTTTATAGTTACTATCACTATTAATCTAAATATAATAACTTAATTAAAATATCCTGCAAATGAAGACTATAGAACTTATTCTTTTAAACTTTGAAGAGATCAGGAGGCGCAGTATCAAGTTATGGGATGGCGTACCCGAAAAGTCGTATACATGGCGCCCCGACCATTTAGCGATGAACTGCATTGAGAAGGTGCGGCATGTATTGGAGTGTGAGGACGCTTTTCACGAGATTATATTACACAGAGGCAGTCAGTTTGAGTATAAGTCGCCCTGGGAAGGCAGGATATATACCACCATCGCCGGTGAGTTAGCTTTCGCAGGGCCATACAGGGAGCGTTTTCTTGCAACCATTAAATTATTTTCCGAAGAGGATCTTGCACAAATACAGATCGTTCGTTCGGGGCTTGGCCAGGTAAGAAACCTGGGCGATTTTCTGTTGAGAGTTGCCTACCATGAGGCTACGCATACGGGCCAGATGCTATCCTATTTAAGAACACTAAATATCCCAAGGCCTAATATTTGGGACTGATTAGCCAGCAAATTGCAGTGGGGTTCCGGAATTTGAACTCTCGTTCCAGACAAGGTTGTTACCCGGATTCCCGATATTGAGAATAATGAACGCCATATCGGCCTAACACTGGATATGGCAGGGGCTTCAGGATATTAAATGGATGTATCAAAAGCAGCACTGCAAATTTGGAGCGCAATGATTTTCGCAGGCGGCGCTGTATGATGCCATGCTGTAGTAATTCGGCTATGACATTTTCTAGCGAAAAAACAACAAAACCATTAAATAAATGACCCGAAAGGTTGAAATGTTTTGTCTTCAATATTATTGAATCATAGTTTACCGATACAATTATTTAACATTATTTAAAAAAATCTAAAGCTGCAAAATGTATAAAACGCCTTCTAAGTTAACAATCAAACTATTATTTGCTATTGCTATTAATGGTTTAACCGCAAGTGCTCAAATCCACCTCAATGCACATGATAAATCGATCCGGTATGACCTGGTAAAGCCGGAGCATTCTTTGCGCAAGGTAACTTCGTTTGATACTGCCGGGAATGTTACAGAGGAATTGGTTGTCGATCACGTCACTAAGATCGACACGGCCCATAACGAAATAGATTTTATTAATTCAGTTCAGTACGCACCAGGAAAAATATTAATAGACTCGTCGATTGATAATTACGCTGGTTCGGCGCGCTATATCCTGGCAACTATGCCATCTACCAAATATGAATTCATCAAATATCTTCCTACCTCGGTTGAAGCGCATAATATAGTTAAAGGCTTAAGTTCTACTAAGACAACGGCAATGAACGAAGGATATTTTGATGATAACAGCATATGGGATATCCTGGGTTATATTCCTTTCAAAAAAGGGATCAAATATCAATTGGATTGTTATGGAACAGACACTCATACACAAGTTTCCATTCCTTATGAAATAGAATACCTTTTCGATGAAGATGACCGCGAACCCGGTGGTACCGTCATCAATAGTATGGTTTTAAAGGTCAGCATCCCCGAATCAACTTATTATATATGGATAAACAAAAAGACGCATCTCTTGATAAAATTTTTAGGGCAGGGCAAAGGCTATTCATTTACGGAGGTTGCACTTTAGGAATATACCGGTAGCCAAATTATAAAACGACGACTGTCCTCAGCGAATTTTCAAAATAAGTTATAAAAAATAATTTATTTCATCGCAAGGGATTCCAGCTGCAAACCGGCCATTCCCACTTTGTCTGCAATGGCCAATGGGAGCAATTTTTGTTCAGCTAATGAAAATTTCAATTATAGTCATCCTCAAATACAATAAAACCATGCTTTTAGTGATAAAAATCCCAGGATACATGATCCGTTGGATACAATGCAGCGGCAGCGGGCCATTTTCAGTGCATTCAAAATGCTATATTTTTTTGTAAGTGGTCATCTTTAGGACAATTTCTCAGACGCTGACAAACCAATCATTTTAGTTAGAATTTCATAAAATAAAAAGTCATTATTAAACAGGTGGTTCATCGATTAATAAATATTTATGAAGCAAAATCAGCAAGAATCGGGTTGCTGCGGCCTTATTGCGGTTCTAATTTTATCATTAATTTAAGCATGGCGCATTGATAAAGATTTTCGGAAGTATTTATTACCGGAAAATTTTAACATAACGGGTACATTATTTATGCTCACTAACTAAATTAAAAAAACGGAAAACAAAAAAATTACCCAAAACATTATTTTAATCTTTCCGATTACAATAATTCTGTTCATTGTCAAATGTAAAAAGGAATCAACTCCTGAACGTTCACCGACTCCCGCTATTCCGGCTCTTCGAATATCCGGCAGTCCGGCATCATCTGTAACATTTGTCCACCCCGGGGGTATTGAACACTCAGTCAAGTTTGAACCTGGTAGGATCACAGGTTATTAACGGGAATATACACAAGTTAAAATGTAATCTATAAATTCAATTGTTAAATAACGTCCGAAAAATGAAAAATAACAAGTTTCAGCCTTTTTTATAAGCTATGCCGTTTTTGCTACCACAGGCTTAGCAATGATGTTAATGGCATTTAATAATCTGCATGCCACCTATGATGAAATTACCGTAAAACGGATTAATATCGTCGATGGAAAGGGCAATAACAGATTAGTCATATCAAATCAGGAAATGATGCCGCCTCCAATAGTCAATGGAAAAAAATACAAACACGCAGTAAGTCCCGCAGGCATTATTTTTTATAATGAAAACGGCAATGAATGCGGTGGTATTGCCCTTTCAAAAGTTAATAAAGATCACTTACAGGCGCTGGCTTTGGATTACAGCAATTTAGATGCTATCGGAATGCTTTAGCAGGACAGTCCGGACGGAAATGAATTTAGAGCCGGAGTTTTAATAAACGACAAAAAGGTGCAACACCTGCAAGGAAATACCAGGCTTAAAATGCTCACTGAAAACGGGAATGCCGGGTTATATATAAATGACCCAGACGGAAAACCAAGAATAGTAATCAGTGTCGACAGCCTTGGAAAACCCGGGTGAAAATATTAGGTAATGACGGAAAAACGCTGAAAGATTTATCGGACTTAAATTAAGGGAAAGCGATTAATCCCTTAAAATAAAGGTTTAAACAATTCATGATTTTTGAAGATATAGCAGTTAGTTTCCAATTATGGTTTTGAAAAGGTTGAGTAACATAGACGTAAATTCAGCAAGAATCAGGTTGCTTCGGCCTTATTCCGATTCTAATTTTATCATTAATTTAAGCAGGGCGCATTGATAAAGATTTCCGGAAGTATCCGTTACCGGAAAATTTTAACATAACCGGACATTATTTATGCACACTAATTAAATTAAAAAAATGGAAAACAAAAAAACTACTCAAAACATTATCTTAATCTTTCTGATTTCAATAATTCTGTTCATTGTCAAATGTAAAAAGGAATCAACTCCTGAAAGTCTGGCGACTCCTGCTATTCCGGCTCTTGGGATGTCTGGCAGCCTTGCGTCAGCTGTGACGTTTGTCCACCCCGGAGTATTGAATACCCAGTCAAGTTTGAACCTGGCAGGATCACAGGTTATTAGCGGGAATAGCGTGCGTACCGCCGCTTATGAAAAGGTAACTGAATTTATTAAAGGCCATAAATACCCCACTTCATTTCCGTCAACCGTAGTAGTGGGATCAGACGGAGCGACATCTCCGTCCAAAAAACAAATCAGGAGCGATGCCGAGCTGGTTTATGCAACAGCGCTTGAGTGGGCCGAAACCGGAAATGTAGAATATGCTGATCAGGCCATAGCAATTTTAAACGGATGGTCATATAATTTTAAAAAATATGCGCTGTTAAATTCCAAAACAAATCCCAACCAACCTGACCTGGAGGCATCTTGGACAACCCCAAGTTTTGTTGCCGCAGCCGAAATTATAAGGTACTACCAGGTTAATGGCAAGGGTGCCGGCTGGGCCGCTGCAGATATTAACCAGTTCTCAAACTATTTGAATACGGTATTAAACAATTATATTGTTAAAGTTCCGGACTATAGCAATAATTGGGATGCTACATCCGGGTATGCACAAATGGCTATTGGTGTTTTTCTGAATAATACTACCGTATACCAAGCCGGTGAAGCTTTTATTAAACATTATCTTCCCATTGTTATAGAGCCGGATGGAACCCTTCCCGAATTATGCGAGAGAAAGGATTGTGTACACTATCAATATTCGTTAACGGCTTTTTCATACGCGGCAGAAATTGCAAGGATACAAGGTGATAATTCCATTTGGACGGCAAATTCAAACCTGATCAGCGCAGGATACGATTTTATGAGGAAAGCCTATGCGCAGGAAACAGGGTGTAATTATTGTAAAATTTCAAGCCCGGTTTATCCGGGGACAGAGGTAGCTTATAATTATTACAAAACAAGTAATTTATTATATTTAAGAGGGCTCCAGGCTCCATTGGGTGTTCCCGAAGATAATACATTTTTAGGATTTACAACCTATACTGATTTTAACGAACCAAGCCTTTAACCGGCTTGGTTCCCGGAATCGGTGGATATTCAGCGAGGCTTGACCAGGCTGTTCTGTGAGCTTTAGAATATCGGGTTGTATAAGCAATTAGGAAAATATCGCAATTAATAGTCAATAAATTAATATGGTCAAAGTGTTATGGAACTTACCGCTTGTTATTCCGGAGCCAGGTGGCCAATGGCTCCGGAATATCCAGGTTCGCCTATAAGATTTGCGACCATTGAAAATTGGTTGTCCATTTTCATAGTTCATTCTTAAATGAACTATTATATACCAAAGATAATTAGTCTTGCAGGTAAATTAGAGGAAATTTAATAACTATAATTCCAGCGAGAAGCTGGAATTTTTAACACGTTTAAACTACTTTATGTTTTATCACAGCTTTATCAGAAAGAAAAAAGGCTTTATGAAAATTCATAAAGCCTTTTTTCAGTGTGGAGAATATCGGAGTCGAACCGATGACCTCTTGCATGCCATGCAAACGCTCTAGCCAGCTGAGCTAATCCCCCTTGTTTTACTAAAGGACTGCAAATATAGGGCTTTAAAGGAAAACGTCAAGTGAAGTTTTAATATTACAGAAATATCATCGCAAAGAAGATTATTCCGGCAATTTCAAGCTATGGGTTAATTAATCTCTAATCAAAACCTTTCCATTCGATATTCAGTATTCGTAATAAAGTTCAGAAACCGAATGTCCTTATTCAGAAATAAGCTTAAATTAGCTACATTATTACCTTATATGAAACACTGTTACCTTTATTTATTGCTATTGTTCCTGGTTGTTATGGCCTCCTGCTCACCAAAAGGGCCATACGCCTTAACCAATAAAGTTTACAGCGATAAAACAAAAGGCTATGTAGCCAGCATACAAAAACAATTGCCCGATTCGCTGCGGGACAGTACCGGGATGCTGGTCCCTTCGGTCTGGGTGGGAACGGTAAATTTTGGTATCCGCAAACCTAATTATGTGATCATCCATTTTACAGCGCAGGATTCGGTGCAGCAAACACTGAAAACCTTTACCATTACCAGTACACAGGTGAGCTCACATTATGTGATCGCCAAAAACGGCACAGTGTTCCACATGGTGAACGATTACCTGCGCGCCAATCATGCCGGTGTCGGTAAATGGGGCAGCGTGACGGATATGAATAGTTGCTCCATAGGTATCGAGATTGACAATAACGGCAACGAATCTTTTACTGATCCGCAGATCAACAGCCTGCTTTTATTGCTGGCGCAATTAAAAAAGAATTATAATATTCCACAAGCCAACTTCATAGGTCACCAGGATTTCGCCCCAAAACGCAAACCTGATCCTGGCCCGTTCTTCCCATGGAGAACACTGGCCCTGCACGGGTTCGGCTACTGGAGCGATGATATACTTGAACTTCCACCAGATGGATTTGACTATACCATCGCCCTTAAACTTATCGGCTATGATACATCAGATATTAATGCAGCCGTTGTTGCCTTTAAACGGCACTTCGTACAAACGGATATCAAACCAGAGCTAACACAGCTGGATTTAAATGTGCTTTATAATGTGTACCAAAAATATCTGTAGCAGTTTTGAAGTGGCAGTAGCAGTTGAGAAAGAAGTTTTAATTGCAGAAGCAGTTGGTCTAAATTTACTGCCACTAAAAACTGCACACTGCCAACTGAAAACTGGCTCAATACGAATACGATGCCAGGTCTATAACTTTCTTATACGTATACAAATTTTTGAGGTCTGCAAAGGGGGTTATGAAGCCGTTTGTAAACCACAATATATTTCTATCGGTAAATTCTTCGTTCCCGATCCCTTTTCTCTCCAACATTTCCAGCTTTAGCCAATTGCCTGTAGTTAAGTCTAATTGGCCATATATTGTTGATTTTGAACGCTTTCCTGTGTTGGCAATCACATAAAGGGAGTTATTTCCAAAATGATAATCTGCATGTAGGGCACGTTGCCATTCAGACAGGCTGGGCACTATTTTCTGAAATTTTTGTTTGAGGTTAAGATCATACCCATTGATAATAATCGAATTGTCCTCGAAAAACTCGGCCATAGTTTGTCCAACGAATTGATCTGCGAATGCAACTATCAGGGTGCCATTATTCTCTGCTATAAACCTGACACCAATTGAATCACCCCCATCTATCCTCGGTTTATCAAGTTTTTTATCAAAAGGCACATAGTTTTTTTCAATGTTCCTGAATTCTTTTCCTTCCAGCGGTTCGCTTGTAAGCTGACTGGTTTTGTTTTTAAAGTTAATTTTGCACACTGTTAACTCGCGATCCCTGTTATTGTTTTTGTGCCCTGCAGCAAAATAAACAACATTTGGGTCAGTTTGTGAAGCACATGTCCAGGCATTGTCTTCTACAGTGCCCCTGCCGGCAAATGGGTTGTTATATTTTATATCGGATTTATTTTTTAAATCAATATCCTGTATCACAGATCCCGAAGGCCCAGTTTTACCTGTTTCGTATTTGGATACTTTAAGCGTTTTATCCTCCTGGATAACAAAAGTAAAAAGATCGTCTTTATTATTGGCGGCTATGCCAACAAATCCACCGTCAGGTACAATATGTTTAGTATTTATGGCCTCAAGTTTTTCATTTAAATTAATTACGGTAATATCTTTGGTGTCAACATACGGTAGTTCAATACCCGGAAGAGTCGTGCCATTATCCGTCAGCCCGATCACTAAAGAAAAATCGTCATTTTCGGAAAAGAAAGTTTTTGCCCATTCTTTCTTTTGATAGGTGCTGGTATAGATCACCTTTTGTTGTGTGACTTTCCCTGTTTGCGAATTAATCAAAAAACCAGTGTATGGATTAGTTATACCTTTTGTAATGGAATACCCCGCAGTAGCAACAGCCAATATTTGCCCTTTAAATTTACCGCGCCAATTGCATACCCTTTCAATGTTGTACGCCATAGCACTCCCATTTTATCGTTAACAGCAATTAATTCAAAATTTTCATCGTCAATATTTGTTTGAATTATATAAGTATGGTCATTAAGTTTAAAAGGGCTAGTAACTATTCCCATTATTTTGGGGGTCAAATCCTTATAAACCGGGGGATTACTTTGCGCAAGGACAAAAACAGGCAGGAGCAATAGCGCATATTTCAGTAAAAATTTCTTCATGATAATTGATTCAAGTGATAAAATTTAAGTTAGAATTTATTAACCAATATGCTAATAAAAAAGCAGTTTGCAATTGATAATCAAAATTAATTATCAAATGAAAACTGCTACTGCCACTAATAACGGCTACTTCTTAGTTACTTCTTCACCCAACCATCTTTTAAAGTAACTGTACGGTTGAAAATAAGCTTATCGGTTGTCGAGTGCTTGTCTAATGTAAAATAGCCTTTGCGGATAAACTGGTAGCCTTTGCCAGGGACAGCGGTGGCCAGGTCGTTTTCGATGTAAGCGTTTGGCAGTATCTGCAGGCTGTCGGGGTTTAAATATTCCTTAAAGTCCGCATCTTCGTTGCTGGGGTCTTCAACTTTAAATAAACGATCATACAGGCGCACTTCGGCGGTTTTGGCGTGCGGTACGCTTACCCAATGAATGGTACCTTTTACATGCAGGCCGCTGGTGTCGTTACCGGATTTGCTTTCGGGCAGATAGGTGCAGTGTATTTCGGTTACATTGCCATTATCATCCTTTACAAAACTGTTGCATGTAACTATGTAAGCGCTTTTAAGCCTCACAGAAAGACCCACACCTAAACGAAAAAACTTTTTGGGAGGTTCTTCCATAAAATCCTCGCGCTCTATCCACAATTCATTGTTGAATGGGATTTCCCTCCCCCCTTCGCCGCCCTCAACTTCGGGGTTGTTCTCACCGAACATGGCTTCTGTTTCCTTTTCGGGATAATTAGTGATTACCATTTTTATGGGATCAAGCACTGCCATACGTCGCCAGGCGGTTTTATTCAAATCCTCACGGATACAGAACTCCAAAAGACTAACATCAATCATATTCTCACGCTTGGCAACACCGATACGTTCGCAAAAATCACGGATAGATGCTGGGGTATACCCCCTGCGGCGCAGCCCGCTAATGGTAGGCATACGCGGGTCGTCCCAATCCTCCACATGCCCGTCTTCAACCAATTGGAGTAGTTTGCGCTTGCTCATCACGGTATAGTTTAGGTTCAAACGTGCAAATTCATATTGTTTTGAGGGGAATATCTCCAGTTTTTCGATAAACCAATTATACAGGTCGCGGTGGGGGATAAATTCCAGCGTACAAATTGAATGTGTGATCTCTTCAATTGCATCCGATTGCCCGTGCGCGAAATCATACATAGGGTAAATACACCATTTATCGCCTGTACGGTGATGTTCGGTATGTTTTATGCGGTACATTAAAGGGTCGCGCAGGTGCATATTAGATGCAGCTAAATCAACCTTTGCACGAAGAACTTTGGCGCCGTCTGGATATTTGCCTGCCTTCATACCGGCAAACAGCTCAAGGTTTTCCACAACACTACGGCTGCGGTACTGATTTGGGGTTCCTGCTTCGGTTGGCGTACCTTTTTGGGCGGCTATTTCTTCGGCAGTGCTATCGTCAACATAAGCCAGGTCCTTTTTTATAAGGGCAACAGCAAAATCATAAAGCTGATCAAAATAATCAGAGGCGTAAAGTTCATTGGCCCATTCAAAGCCAAGCCACTTTACATCTTCTTTAATACTGTCAACGTATTCAACATCTTCCTTTACGGGGTTGGTATCATCAAAGCGAAGATTGGTTTTACCGCCATATTTAATCGCCAGGCCAAAGTTTAAACAAATGGATTTAGCATGACCGATATGGAGGTAACCATTGGGCTCGGGCGGGAAACGGGTAAGCACCCTGCCGCCATTCCTGCCGGCAGAAATATCCTCTTGAACTATCTCTTCTAAAAAATTTAATGCTCTTTCTTCGCTCATTGTGTTTTTAACAGGCTGCAAAAATAAGAAATTAGCCACTAACATGGCAAAAAGAATGATATGGGGCTAATTCTTATTTTGAGGTGCTATGAAAAATAAGAATTAGCTGCTCTCCTTCCTGCTTTCTCTTATGTCGTTTTATCATGCGGTGTACTGTACTTGAATTGGATTTGTACTTCACCGCCAAATTACGATAACTTGTCCCTTTTGTCTTCCACTCATCGATGAGTTGAGCCTGCTTTTTTCTGTCCATTTGTTTCCTCCAATGTGTAAACCTATTTCAGGACAAGACAGTGCGACACTTTATGCACTTGTGTATAAATGAGTCGATTATGAATTAATCGTTTATTTTAGAGGGGCACGGCTCCATTCCACAAATTTGTTAAAAGGTAAACCATTCAGCCTTTAAAATGCCACAATATTACTTCTTGGTCGTATTATTGTTAACTATTAGATAAGGAAGATATCAAATTATCATCCTGCGAAAGATGAAGAATATACTGGTGATTGAGGATGAATGCGATATCATGGCCTTAGTGACAATAATATTAGAGGGTGAAGGCTACAAAGTTAGTATAATGAGCAGTGCTGTCCACTATGAAACAAGGGTACGGGCGGCACATGCCGACTTAGTGCTGCTTGATTTAAACATTGCCGGCTTTAACGGAAAAATAATTTGTGATTATATTAAAGGCCAAAACGACCTTAAAAGTATACCGGTTATCATTATGTCGGCAAACTCAAACGCTAAGCAGGTAAAAGAAGAATGCGGCGCCGTAGACGTGATATATAAACCTTTCGACCTCAATAACTTTATAGGCACGGTAAGGCACTATGCCGCTTAAACACTTTTATACTAACTAAGACACTTTGATTTGATGATTATTGCCTGTGGTTTTTATAAACGAAGGGTTTGGGAGCCCAAGAATCAAGTCCAAAGGCCTTAACGTCTTAATTTTTAGTTAAGTAAGGATGTGTAATTATTTTGAAAAAAATTGTTTTTCGTGTCACTCTTTTGTTTGTTTTAATTGTCAGGATGATAGAAAAATCGGGATTCCCGATTTTTCTGCTGATGGCAAGCCGCTATCAGTTATACCGCCCAAAATAGTTACGTCTAAATTATAAAAGGTAGTGTCCTGCGCTTTCTATCAGCGGCAGGTATCTGGAATTTCCGACCAATTGAATCTTCCTGCAATTCACCTTCCTTTGCATCGGCGCAGTATCATTTTCCAGAATCTGTATGGAAACCCGTAAGATGTAAGGAAACCATAATATCGAATAATCAATATCGAACGTCGAAGTTCACTTCAAAATTCATTATTCAGTGTTCGATATTAAATGGCCGTACATCTCCTCCTTACGGAAACTTATAAATCACCCCCAAAGCAATCCCTTCGGTTCCCTGCACGGAGGTCGAGGTATTTTTATCATACAGGAAGGTACCATTTACGGTAAAGGCAATCAGCCGGGTTACTTTGGCGGTTAATATCCCGTCTATACGGTGACTGGTATAGGCCAGCGGTTGTATGTAAGGTATAAACAGGGCGTACCGCAAGTTAAGGTGCATGGTTTTTGTAAGGTCTTTATCAATACCGGCTACCACCTGTACAGCTAATTGGTTGTAAAAGGTATGGTCTGTAGGCACGCCGTAATTGGCAGGCTGGTTATGGTAAATGGTGGTATCGAGCACAAAAGTTTGCCGGGCTGTACCGGTACCTAAACGCAGGTCGAACCATTTATTAGGCTTATACTCAAAGCCCAATGATTCGGTAAGGTAACCCGGCGCCATAAAATTGGAGATCATGTAGGGGTTTTGCGCATTCGTACCATCAGGGTTGGTATAATTATAACCCGCGCTAAACTGCGATTCGAAAGTAAGCGAACCAAAAAAGAGCCAGTTTTTTGAAAGCTGCGTAGCAAGCTTGTTATCAAAAAATATGCGGTCGTTAGTTTTTCGCGCGCCCTCGCCCTGGTTTTTTGATATGCCGTAAAGCAGGTTGAGTTCGGTTGTAAAATCCTTCGGCTTTTTGTTGTATTCGGCCTTAAAATCAAAGTTCGACCCTAACGCTATCGCGCTCACGCCCCCGGCGCTATAATTCCCCGTAAATGCCGACTGGCTAAAGTTAAGCCCGAAAATTACGGATTTATGCCAGTAGCTTATCTTATAATCGAGCATATCCACGGGCACCAGCTCTTTATTTATTTGTATGGGCCGGTAAATAATGGGTAACGAGTTTCTGCCCGGATCGATTCGGTATTTATTGAGCAGGTTGGTATCAACTTTAAGGGAGTCGGTTTTTTGTGCTTTGGCGGATAATGCAAAGCCGAAAATTAACAAAGTGAATAACCCGGGGGTGGTTTTTAACATAGTTTGTATAAGCTGAAGGCTAAAAGCATAAAGCTGAAAGCCGGTAATTATTTATAAGCCTTATGCTTTACGCTTTTAGCATTTTCCTGCTCTTTAACAGATTTTTGGGCAAATTTATTATATCTGATTAATAATGCGGTATCCGGGAGTGTAAAAATTGTGAGATGGGTGGTTGAGTGAGTAGCGAGAGGTGAATAGTGAATAGTCAGGTGTGAGTTTTACATTTTTCTACTGACCACTCACCATTCACCTGATCATTTGCTTTGCAATGGTGGTAACGAGTACGTCCTTTGGTTGCGTAAATATCGTTTCAGGTTGTTGCGTATCATCATTATAAATTCATAGTCGGTCATTGTCCTTGTAGTAAAAAAACCGGGCCTGTACCTGAACATGAACGATGACAGCTTTTCTCCTTTTAAGCCGGTGATATTGCCTACAAACGTGCGGTTAAAGCGGTAATCTATTACATTTTGTTCGTAATCATTTTGTATGATCTGCCGCAGCCGGCTGGCATCGCGTCCTTCACGGCTGAATGCATTATACAGGGCATCAATACTTAAACCGGCGCCGCCGCTGGAAGGGGTGCTCAAAAAATCATCGTACGCCAATGAACCGTAAGCTTTACTATACTCAAGTTTGGTGGCTTCCAGCCGTTTTTCGGGGCTTAACAGGGTATCATGAACGGTAACTTCATTGAGTTGAATAGCTAAACGTATCAAATAAATAGCCAACGGGGTATTACTTATAACTTTAACAGTATCTGGATGGTAACCCTGCCTGGTAAAAACCAGCTGGTCGCCAACGGTGGCCCTGATGTTAAATTCGCCTTTCAGGTTATTAAAATCGGCAATGCCGGTGGTAATATTGTGGATGTTTACGCTGGCAACCCTGTCCCTGCTTTCCTTATCAAACACAATCCCTGCAATAGTCTTATCCTGCGAAAAACACTTTAAACCGATTAAAAAAAAGCAAAGGACAAGTCCTGTTCTCATTACAAATATAAAACTAACCTTCCGGCTATAATTTAGCATACAAATTAACAATATTTAACCAAAACTATTTTACCACAACAAGTTTCTGGCCAATTTTGATATTGTTATCCGCCAAATTATTCAATGCTTTCAGGTCATCAATAGTTAAGCCAAAACGCTTGGAAATGTTATATAGTGTATCGCCCTGTTTTACTATATAAATTTGGCCTGGCGGCGCGGTTTTAATTGTGGAATCTTTTGGGGCGGTTACAATATCCTGGTCGGCCTGTGTGAGCAATGTATCCGGCTTTTTATAATTACTGCCGCCCCCAGCGGTATCGTATTGCCGGAGGTTATATTTTTCAATGATCCCTATTAAAATCGAAGGGTAATTGGGGTTAGTGGCATAACCAGCTTTCTTTAATCCCTGCGCCCATCCTTTATAATCAGTAATATCAAGATCAAATAGTTTGGTATAATTTTTCCGCTTTAAAAACAGCGAATGGTCATGAAACGATTCCTCGGCCCTGTTATAAACCCTGAAACAATCGTTGGGGTTATCATCATTTTTATAATAGCTCTGGCCTTTCCAGTCGGAGGTGCATTTAATGCCAAAGTGATTATTGGCAACCCTTGCAAGTTCGCCATTGCCGCTGCCTGATTCAAAAAGACCCTGTGCAAGCGTAATACTGGCCGGTATGGCGTATAAATTCATTTCCTGTATGGCAATTGCCTTATAGCGGTTGATATATTGTAATGACGTTAGCGGGATATACCCGGCAATTGATGCGCTATTGGTTTTTTGAATACTTTGGTTGTTCCTCTTCGCCTGGCTGTTCGAAATTAATTCCCTGTGTGCCGCACACGATGTAAAAATACCAAGGCCAATAAATAAATAAATTGATTTTCTCATTACAATAAATACCAAATAGCTGGCGTAGTTAATACTGCCAAAGTTACAGTGTATTACGTAGTTTTCGATAATTATGTTTGAGCTCGCTGTAGATTCGCGTGGTTGGCAATACTTTTTCAATTTCTTCCTTTTTTCCTGACATATAAATGATAGAAGTTATTGTAATCCTTTTTACCTTTGTAAGGTAAACTTATAAGTTTACCTTACAATTAAATGCAAGATATTCAATTAGCATCAGACCTGCGTACAGCAATAACACGGCTGATAAAAAAATTAAGAAAAGAATCGCCTACCGGGCTGCAGCTGTCGCTTACCGAGCGGTCGACCATGTCTTTACTGCACCAGCACAAAGCCTTGCTGCCCAATGAGCTTGCGGCTATGGAAATGATCACCAGCCAGTCAATGTCGCAGGTGCTGAACCATCTTTTTGAACTAGGATATATTATACGCATACCGTCTGAAACGGATAAAAGAAAAGTAAACATTTCTCAAAAGAGGGCGAAACAACGCTGCTGCAATTCAGGCATGAGCGAAATGAATGGCTTGCAAAAACAATAGCGGACAGTTGCACACCCGAAGAACAAATGATACTTAAAAAAGCAATAGGCCCTTTAACAAAATTGGTTGATTTTAAATGAGGACAAAAAGAAAGGATAATAAATGACTGCAGACACAACAAATAAATTCCGAACATTCCGGGCGTTCAAAAGCCGAAACTACAGGTTATATTTTATGGGTCAGTCGGTTTCGCTTATTGGTACCTGGATGCAAAAAACCGCAGTTAGCTGGGTAATTTATACGCTTACCCATTCAACTTTTATGCTTGGGCTAACGCTTTTCGCAAGCCTTTTTCCTTCTTTCTTGTTTTCATTGATAGGCGGCGTAGTGTCTGACAGGTATAACCGTTACCGGGTTTTGCTTACTACGCAGGTGGCCTCATTAATACAGGCCTTGCTGCTGGCTATTTTAATATTGCTAAAACATTACGCCGTATGGGAAATACTTAGCCTTAGCGTGGTGCTTGGTATTATTAATGCTTTTGATGTACCCGCAAGACAGTCATTAGTATACGAAATGGTGGATGATAAAGACGATTTACCAAATGCCCTGGCGCTTAACTCATCCATGGTCAACTTGTCGAGGATCATTGGGCCCGCTATTGCCGGTATAGTTTTAGAAAGCATTGGCGACGGCGCTTGTTTTTTACTGAATGCCTTAAGTTTTGTTGCTGTAATTGTTTCGCTACTATTGATGAAGCTGCCAAAATATGTTCCCAAAGCACACAAAAAGAATGTATTTGGTGAACTTGAAGAAGGGATGGCCTATTTAAAACGCACACCTTCCATTGCTTTTGTTTTGATAATGCTGGCATTGATCAGTTTGCTGGTACTGCCCTACAATACCCTGATCCCGTATTTTGCAAGGGATGTTTTTAGAGGGACTGCCAGGACATTTGGGGTGATCGACAGTTTTATCGGCTTA
>Ga0302221_10001423_pt1 | contig 15508 bp, 5 predicted proteins | sample II_Palsa_E2_1_FD_193517 | JGI IMG/M metagenome (GOLD analysis project Ga0302221, IMG submission 193517) | Peat permafrost microbial communities from Stordalen Mire near Abisko, Sweden - II_Palsa_E2_1 | ecosystem: Environmental > Terrestrial > Soil > Palsa > Peat permafrost | place: Sweden... | reverse complement strand
TAGATTACATGAGTAATTACATTTTGTTCCCAAGTAAGCATTAGCAAAATCAGCTAAGCTTACAATTTCTGACATAATAATATTTATGTAAAAGAGGTTATGCTATTTAAGTAAAAGCAATTAAAACTGACTTCCCTTGTCCTCATTTTTACATATTATTAAATACACTAACTATGTCGTCTTGTGTCAAAGCATTAGCAGAATAAGACAACAATAATATGCTAAGCTATAGTTGATGCAACAAAACAATTTTGCTGCTTTTGCTTCTAGGATTCTTTTTAAAGGGGCTAGTTAGCGCAATTTACGCTTTATATAGCTAGGGTGCAGCTCCAATTACAGAAAAAAGGAAAGAGAAGGCACAAACTGTGCTATAATCAAATAAAAACTCTAAACTGTGCCCTTCTTACAAATAAGTTAATTAGATTAGACAGCATATATTGCAATGCACAATAAACGCCTAGTAATCGACATAAGACACTGCTTACATTTCTTATATCAAATGCAGAGATGCAAAAATGCATAGTCCATCTCTGCTAATCAATTTTGTAAGCAATATTATAATGTGCTTAAGCTGCATTGTACATGCCACATTTGTTAGTCTTCCTAGCAAGGGCAATTGTTGGTTCAAAGGAGGGAAGCAAATAAGTCACAAAGCCTTGCAGCTATGTGCTATGTTCACAATCTGTTTAGGATAATATGCAGCTCAAACAAGTTTATATTAAGCAGCAAAACACGCTCTCGCAACTACTATTAGCTTGTAGCCAAGGCTTTAAGGGAAGAACAACTAGCTTTTGCCTAATACAAGCCGAAGATAATGCACAATATTCTCCCACTACTTAGTCAAGACATCTTAAAACAACCTTTATATCTATTTAGCATAGCTAGAAGAACATTTATCTTCTATTACACTAAAGCGTGCCCAATCCCGAGCGCATAACCTTTAAACTCTATTATTCCAAAGCTCTAGCTAGCACAAGCTAACTCCCAGTCAAGTAAATTGCAATCCTATCAAGCTTTATTCGAAACTACATCAATCTACCTCTATTCAATAAAGAGTTATTACCTTAAAAACTTGTAAGATATTAACTAAGTTATTAAAGAGCACTACAATGCATAACATAACCTTAACTCAAACTTTTGTTAATATAGCTATAAGCCTAGCGCTTGAGCTAGTCGATTTTGTTGAAAGTGCTTATACAACTTGCGCTAAGCTTAGCTATAGCAAAGAAGTCAAGTATAAAATAGTATATAAATGCAAGTGGCAAAATTAGCTTTGCATAACAATAAGAGAGATTTAAGGCTAGAAAAGAAACTCGCTAAAAAGCATTCTTTAAAAACTTTTTGTATAAAGTTTGTCATTATTACATATATTTTATAATCTTATGTGCAAAGCAGTTTAAGAGATTATCGAGGAATATCTTTAAATCTACTAGCATTCTTAAGTATAGCTTAAATACTTTAAGCTAGCTATAGCAATATTAACCAAGCCAATCTTGCTTATTATAACTACCCTAATAAGGTATAAAATAGCATTGATGAGATTTTGGCCTATAGTCTATTGCGCGTGCAATAGAAATAAGTTGCCTCTATCTAATAGATTTTAGGAAATTACTTATAAGAGAAACTTATTAATTAGTTTAAAGTACTATTTAACCTTTCTATTTCGATATAGCCTTATTATAGTTGCTAATTGCTATCTTCTTGAATCCCTTAGCGCTTTTAATAAACAATAGCTATTTCTATTGCTTCTATTCTCTTCTTGTCTTATATATTAGGGGGAAAAAAAACTTGTAAAGGATTTTTCGCTTAGTTATATAGTTTAACTGCACTTGTTTGGTGCTATTAGTAGCTGCTTAGCAGTTAATTAGCAAGTAAGGCAATTAATTACTTGGCAATTATACTTATTAAAAAAAAGAAAATTTTAAAATCTAGTTTAAAAGACAGTTTAAGAGGACAAGTTTAAGAGGATAGTTTAAAGAACAGTTTAAGAGTGTCACGAGCGCTAGCTTCAAGGCCTAAAAAGGAAGGCAAAAGTAGAAGGGTCTCAATTACGACTATATAAAGCTAAAGAAGGAAGCAAGAAGCATAAAGCTATTGCATGCTTAAATATCCTAAGTTCGCTAACCTAGCCTTAATCGGTACTAGCGCTGCACGTGCTAGCGCAAAACCGTAATAAGGAGGACTGTTTTAAAGGACAATTTAAGAGGACAATTTAAGAGGCCTAAGAAGTAAACCCCCTAGTCTTAAGAATTGGCTATATAATATATAATATAGAAATAAGCCGGCAATTGTGCTATCCCTTTGCCTAATAAGATATGTCTTGCATTAAATATTATAGCTAAGTAGTATATAGCTACTTGACAATTTTAGCTATAATGCTTAGCGCGGGACATGTTTTACTAGACAAAGGGATAAGCAGCACAAGTAAAAGGTGGCGCTTTTATTTATATTATAGTAGCTATTTACCTTTCTTTACTAGCAAAATTAAAGGTTAGCTGCTTATACGCATAAGCAGCCAACTATTACTTTTATATTATTTATATTATAGTGGCTACTTACCCTTCTTTACTAGCGAAATTAAAGCTTCTTTATAATAGATATAATTTAATTTCTTCCTCCTTTTCTCCTTTTCTTCTCTTTATTTAATATCTCTTTGTTTAACATCTCACTATCTAACATCTCTTTATTTAATATCTCACTATTTAATATTTTATTATCTAATATTTCACTATCTAATATCTTATTATTTAACATCTCTTTGTTTAACATCTCTTTGTCTAATATCTCTTTGTCTAATATCTTTTTATTTAATATCTTTGTTTAATATCTCTTTATTTAACATTTTATTATCTAATATCTCTTTGTCTAATATACACTTTTGTAAATTGTTTTAGCAAAGCGTTTTAGAGGGCAGCTTAAGCTTCGGGGCCACTTTTGTAAAGCATTTTAGCAAAGAGTTTTAAAGGGCAGCTTAGGTTTTAAGGCCACTTTTTGTAAAAGACACTTTTATAAAGTGTTTTAAAGAGCAGCTTAAGCTTTAAGGCCACTTTTTGTAAAGGACACTTTTATAAGGCATTTTAGCAAAGTAGCTTATATAAAGTTATGTTTTTGTAATATTAAATAGTTTTATAAATTATTTTTATATAAGCTTTTATAGAAGATATAACTAAATTAAAACTCCTAATATTAAATATCTTAATTAAGGGCTAATTAGTATTAGCAAGATAGTTATTATTTGTGCATATAGCTTAATTAGTAAACAATTAGCACTTAATATCAAAATATTAGTATCAAATTTTTGGATATACAAAAATAGTGCAATTAGCATATCTTTAGCACTATTAGCACATTATTAGCACTATTAGCAAGTTGTTAGCATATTTTTATTTTTCCTAATATAGCTATTATATAATTTATCTAGTTTGCAAATTTTTGTATTAAATTAAGACTCTTAAGAGAGCCTTCTTTATTGTGGTTTTATAGTACATTTATAGCAAGTGGAATTGTTAAAAAAGTTAAAGGGAAATCTCTAAATACTTCTCATAGCCTAGCAAAGGCTATTTCTTAGTTAGTTACACTAAAGATGTAATATTTATTATTAACAATAACATTATTGTAGCTAAAGTCACTATAGCAAAGAAGAAACAAGCTATAATTGCAAATAGATAGTTTACTAGCTAGCTTATTAATAAATTTTGTGAAGGAGGCAATTAAAGGAATAATTTCGGTAGCATATAAGCTAAATGCTACTTGTAGTTGCTTGTTTAATATACCAAATTCAACTTTAGCTACTTATACTTTAAAAAACTTAATTATTATATTAAAGGGGCCTTTTCGCCCTAGTATTAAGCCTTGCTAATATGTGCTATCCCTATTTATAGAGACAATTGTCCCGATTTTAAGCAATTGTACTACAAATAGCTAAACTTAAGCAAAGAACAATTTAATTAGTTATCCTTATATACTTTAAATACAAGTTGTTTTACTTATATAAATCTTTACTAAACTGCTCAAAAAGGCTTGCTTATACTCAAGCAATATCTTTATACTCAAATCCATGCTTATATTACCCTTTAAATAGCCTATTAATATAAATAGTGCTTTTATGCTACAACTACTTTTCACTTCAAATGCATAGATTTAGGGGACAAGTATTTTAGTCTTTTGTCTCACAAGAGAAATTGTGTTAAATTCACAATTTATTATAGTCTTTAAAGCATCTTTATCGGAACTAGATTTTGCTAAAAGAGGCTTTTAAAGTCGCGCTACCTATTAGATTTCATTTGCAAATTTAGTAATTTGAATTAGATAATTATAGCTAAAGCTAATATCCGGGAGTAGTATGCAATTAATGCTATTTTGCTTCTTGGCTACATCATCTAAGAGTGCAAGCTAATTTATAGATACTAAAAATAGCTTAGCTTATAAGCAAAGCAAACCTTCTTGTAAAGAAGAGAAATAAGTTTACTAATACCCGGAAAAGGCGTTATTATTCTCTAAATTACTATTAATATATGCCGATAACCAAATTTGAAAGTAGCTTAAAGCAAGACTTACAAGAAATGTTATTAGAGGAGGATTTCAGCTTTAAAGCTATACTCTTTATTGCATAAAATAAAAGGGGAAGACTAACTTTAAAAGCTAAAAGAACTTATAGCTTTGATAATTTATTTAAATAATAGCAAACTTGATATTTACATGTTTTTAGATATTTTAAAAAAAGAGTAAAAACTCTAATATAATAAATGCTTATATTGCAAGCAAATGCAAGGTTTATAGTTAATTTGTGCCAATTTCTCAATTATATAAATTATAGCTTTAAAAATATATAATTTATTAATAGAACTAGAGCTTTGTATTAATTTTTAGCAAATAAGTGATATACTTAGTCAAGCAAGGTTACATTTATACTAGCAAATTATAGCTATAACAAATAGCTTAAACTATTAATTATATATATACTTTGCTATATACAAGTTTCCCGGCAAACAATAAAGACAACCCTTTTATACAAATTTCTATTACAAATAATAAAATCAATAAATATACTTTATCTAATAGCTTAATATTCCCTTTAATAATTCTATTACAGTTGTTAAAAGACATATACAAAGTCCTTGCATATAAACCACCTCAAGTATAAGGTTTTATTAACTTAATGCTATGTAATTTGCTTAGCAAATCCGATAAAGTTTAAACTAAGTATATATTAATCCACTTTAAGCCCTAATCCTTTAAAGAGAAAAATGTGAACTATATATCTATATATATAACTTGGCTTACTTGTTTTAGTGTCTAGTTGCATTGCCTTGATAATATATTATAAACAAATAGCTTTGCTTAATTGATTTGTCTTTAAAATATTATTATTATATTTATATTTAACAATTACTTTACTCTTATAAGGTGTCTTTAAAAAGGGAATTAGAGTTTACACATTTTAAACAACTTCTTTGAGAAATTGATAAGCAAGTAATAAGAGTAAAGATATGCAAAGGACAAGTAGCAAAAGCAAAAAGAAGCTAACAAGAGAGCAAAACAAGGAGGACCAAGACTTAACACTTGTACGCGGTGTCCTCTACAAACCTCTAGCGCTCTTACGCGTCTACAAAGCCAAGATTAAGTCAAGAAGCAATAGTAGTAAGTAAGACAATGCGTTTTATTGCTAAAACGCATTATAAGAACTTTGCATTATATAATAGTATACGCATTAATTCAACTAAGATTTAACAATTGCACGTATACACATATAGCACACAAGTCGACAAGCGCCTCTTAGTATAAGCATATACTTTATAGCAACTCCATTTATGCTTAAAAGCGCGCACGCGTTGCAACAAATTGATATTTTTTACAATTGATAACTAGAAGACTTTCACTTTAAATATATTTGCGAATCTATTCTCCTTCGATAAGCGACAAGGCCGTATACTCTTGCAAGATCGAAGATATAACTTGCAAAGAATCTTAAATATACAAAGTTGATTACATACGCGTTTAAGCAAAGAGAATTGCTAAGATAAGGGCTTTAAAACCTCCGGCGATAATAATAAGTAAATAAGAGGGGCTTAGGTAGCATAAATAAGATTATAAAGAGGAAAGGGGATTTATAGCCGGAAGTCGACGCATTTTTGTATCTCGACAAGCATAGTTATAGCTTTAGCTATAATTATATTAAGGGACTACTTATAACTATAGACAAAAAGGCTTTATAAGAGGAATGTCTCCGTTAGTTGCTTAATCTAGACCTTAGGCAGCTATTTGCAAATATAAGAATAAGAAGAAGGATAGAATTAAGAGACTTGGACCGAGCTATATTAGAGGATAGTTATTTATAAACAAGTGCACAAGAAATGACAATTATATAAAAAAACCTTATATAGAAGAGAAACTTAACAAGTACCCTATTAAGTACAAGAGAAGCAATAGTATAATAGCAATTAAGGGAAAAAGGCTAGGACTTTAGGCGTGTAGCTTAGTAGATAAAGACAAATAAAGGGCTACAAGCTAGCTAGTGCTTTTAAAGCATAAGGCTTGTGTTTAAAACAAGAGGGTATATAGTTACTCTAAGCTAAAACTAACAATTATATAAAGAGGGTACTAAGAACTTAATATTATATAAAGCATATCTATATAGCGCTTCTAGCAGCTAAAAAGACTAATAAAACAAAAAAAAGAGGGCAAAACAAGAGCAAAGTTACCTAGATTTCTCAAACTTTTGAGCCTTAGTTATAGCTAGCAAAAAGGGGATTATATAGCTATAGTTTAGAATTGGAAGCAACACTTGATTTGCTTTATTTTTAGCCTTTTACTTGATTAGCTACTTTTTAAGCTATTTTGTAATTTTACAACTAAAACCCAAGCAAATTTGGTTGCAAACTAATATAATATTCTATTTCGGGTTGCTATTAATTACCTATTACACTTTTATAACGCTAAAGCTAATTTTTCTTATAGTTTAAAACAAGTCTAGCTTGCTAGGAGGTTTTATACTTTGCATAGCCTTTAAAGCCTAGCAATGCAACAAATAAAAGCTTTATCGAATAGCTAAGTTATATTAAAATGTTTTGTTATTTATATATTATTGTATTAAATATAAAAAAGAGTGGTCTTAACCACTTTTTTCTTTCTCTTCTTTTATAATTTTTGTATATAAATCTTGTGTAGAAAATTGTTAAAAGGCTTGGGTTATAATATAAATTTCTTAGCTTGCACTATTAGCAAATTGCAAAATATAAATTCATTTATGCTTTTTGTTGAAATTTGAAAGTTATAAAGCTTAACTAATTTATTAGGAAAAAAAAACTTGTAAAGGTTTTTTTTGCTTAGTTGCACAGTTTAACTACATTTGTATAGTGCTATTAGCAGCTACTTAGTAGTCAATTAGCAAGTAAAGCAATTAATTAGCAATTGTACTTATTAAAAAATTTAAAAACTTTAAAGGCTAGTTTTAGAGGCCAGTTTAAGAGGCTAGTTTAAGAGAATAGTTTAAGAGGACAATTTAGAAGAACAATTTAAAAGGATAATTTAAGAGAACAATTTAAGAGAACAGTTTAAAAGGCTAGTTTTAGAGGACAGTTTAAAAGGATAATTTAAGAGGCCAATTTTAAAGAATAGTTTAGGAGGATAGTTTAAGAGGCTAGTTTTAGAGGACAGTTTAGAAGGATAGTTTAGAAGGCTTAAAAAGTAAATCCCCTAGTTTTGCAAATGCGACTTAAACTAAGGCTTAAAAAACAAGAAACAAGAAACAAGATATAAAACAAGCCCGAGAATTGGGCTATATAATATATAATACAAAAACAAGCTAATAGTTGTGCTATAAGTAGTATAAGTAAAAGGTGGCGCTTTTCTTATTACTTTATATTATTTATATTATAATAGCTACTTACTATTCCTTATTAGCCAAATTAAAGCTTAGCTGCTTATATGCACTTTTAAAGTCCTATATTATAATAGCTACTTACCCTTCTTTATTAGCAAAATTAAAGCTTGTTTATCCTTTTATCTAGTAAGACATGTCTTGTGCTAAGCATTATAACTAAAATTATTAAGCAAGTACTTTGTTTTAAAAGAAACAAATATTAATAGCCCTAAAAACAAGGGTTTAGCAAAGGGGTAGCAAGAGGGGTAACAAGGGAATTTTAAGCTTTTAGTTAATCAAAAAACCTTTGCACATTATTAACTTTTAGCTAAAGACTAACAATTTACAACAAAAATCTAAGATTTTTAAGGTTATTTTACTATATTATATACTATCTTTAAAACCCTTATTGCTAACATTGCACTAATATTTGTTATCTTTATAATAAAGTATATATAGCTTAGCTGTAATACTTAGCGCAAGACATATTTTACTAGACAAAGGGATAATAGATATAATTTAATTTTTTCTTCTTTTCTTTTTTCCTTTCTCTTTATTTAAGATCTTTTTATCTAATATCTCTTTGTCCAATATCTCTTTATCTAATATCTCTTTGTTTAACATCTCTTTGTCTAATATCTCTTTATTTAACATTTCTTTATTTAATATCTCTTTATCTAACATCTCTTTATTTAATATCTCTTTGCTTAACATCTCTTTGTCTAACATTTCTTTGTTTAACATCTCTTTATCTAATATCTCTTTGTTTAACATTTCTCTATTTGCTTAAATTGCTTTTACTTTTATAAAAGCTTTAAAGCTACTAAGTCTTGCAATTGTTATATTAACTGCTACAATTAACCCTTTACTTGCCTCTTCTTAAATTGCTTTATTGCTAAGTTTATTTTCTCTTTTAATAAGGGTTTTAAGAAGTATAAAAAGATGTTTTACTTTAAGACTATAAACTAAGCAAAAGCATTTATTGCATAAATAAAAGTAATTGCAAAAGCGTGTTAAAAGTGCAATTTGTATAATAAAAGGTTTATAAGAGGCTTTTATTTAAATGATGTGTTTTATATAAGCGACGAGGTATGCTCCCGGGCAGCAAACAACGGAGTATTTGTATAAGAAATCGGCTCTTCTTGCTACTTCTTATTATTATTATTTGCATTAAAATTATAGCGCAATTTTAGAAGTGTTAATTTTATCTTATCACTTTATTTTATTACTTTAGTGCTTTAATTCAAACATTAGAACTATATATTGCCCTATTCCTACTAATCAAAAACCTTAATTCTATTATTATAGTTGCAATTTTCACACTTTACTATAAACTCTAATACCCCCCTTTATCAAGACACACTAGCACCGGCCGATGCGTTACAAGCAAAGCAGATTAGAGCTACGCAATTACAAATGTAGCTATTGCAAAAGGAATCTAATGCCAAGCTAGCTTATAAGGCGAAAGATGCTACCCTTAAAAGGAGAAGAGATAAGGAGTTGCACTAAGCACAACTTACTACATTATAAGCCTTAATTGCTCTTTAGGCCTCTATTAATAGTAAAATGGAACTAGATAACAAGGATGCCGATAAAGGTATATTAACAGATATAGCTTATGCTTTAATGCCTTAGTTTATAAAAGTAGCTTGCAAGTATATTATTGCCATTTTTGCAAAGAAGTTTAAGCCCGAGAACCTTTGCAAGCTAGTCTTCTTTGCAAACTTGGATAAAGACAACAAGGACTTTAATATATTATTCGATTCGAATATAATTAAACAATTAAAAGCTAAAGGAAAAATAAAGGATTATAGAAACTCCCTTGTATTATAGTTAAAGGGTTTTCTAGTCTATGCCTCAATCGAGCAAGCCTTTTATAATATAAAGACCTTAACTTTAAATCGAGCATATACAATATTTTATAAGGATATTATATAGCTAACAAAGGTATATAATTAGCAAAAAGCAGTGCTCTTGCTTGCAATGTCGTTTTATAAGGAGAGGATATACTAAAAGACACTTTATAAAGCTATAGCATAGGTTTTATTAGATTAAATAATTTTATAATATTATAAAGCTTATATACGCCTAGTTTTAGCTAATCCTTGCTCTTTAATTAGTTATAAGAGGGACACACTAATATTAGGCTAAGACCCAAATAACAACTTTGCTATATATAAGAGGTATAACAATTATAGTTATATTAATACTTTATGCTACTAATAACACAAATGCGATATTTGTAGCAAAAGCTACCCGAAAAAGGATTACTATCAAAAAAGAGAGAAATAACTCTTGTTAAAGTTATCCTTTTTATTAATTACAAGCTAATTAAGTAGCAAAATAGAACTTACCCCTCTTTTAGAGCTTACCCCTCTCTAAAAGTTTACAATATTGCATATATATTACCCTTTATTTGCTTAGCCGAATATAATACTTACTTTCCTTTTATATAACTAGTTTTAGCCCCTTTTAGTAACTTACTATCTCCTTTTATTATCAAAGCTTAAGACGTCTTGCTAAAATAGTACTTAAGGCCCTTACGCTTTTATCTCTTAAGCATCTTACAATTTAGTGCTCTTATTAGCTATAATAGCCTTTAAGTTCTTAAAATATCCGAAAATTACTAGTTAATATACTTAGCAAGGGACACTATAAAAGACAAGCTATAAGATAACTTAGCTAAAAACAAGGTAACTTATACTTTATTAGACTTCCCCTTTATATGCTCTCTTTTAAGTTTTGTCTTTAAAGATAATAATACACTTTATTGTATTTATAATCTTTTATATCCCTAGCATAACTCAATTAACAATAGCATTGCCTCTAAGAAGGCGTACTTAAAGTATATAACAATTACAAATATCTTAAGGATAATCTTATATGCAAGGAAGGGTTATACTCTAATTAAACAAGATATGGCTAATGCTTTTTGCAATATACTATTAGCTTTATATATTACTTGGCTTCTAGGGTTTTAATAAGATAAAAGATTTTACAAGGAGAATTGTCTCCCTTTTAGCTTGTATACCTCCCTCTTAATATTTAACTTCTTTGCAAAAGCCCTCTATTAGATCCTCGAGTCCTAGCTAAGCTAAAAACTATTAGCTTATTACTTAGATAATTTTGTATTAGTTATCTTTAAAGAGGATTCCACATTAATTAAATCTTACTCTATATTATATATTAAGGTTATAAACTTGCTAAGGGCACTTTGCTATACCGAAAAAGACAAGCAAAGAATACAAGTCAAAGTTTTAAGTTACTTACTTTATACAAAAGAGCTAATAATTAGCTTGCTGCTAAAGAAGGTGCAAAAAGCAATAGCATTAACATTATTTATATTAGCCAAGACTTTACTCTTATTGGCTAATTTAAGGATATTAGCTAAGTTTCTTACTTGGTATACTTTAGCTATATAGCTAAGCTAAGTCTTTTGCCGGAGGCTTTAGTCTTTTATAGCCTTATACCCCCTATTTGCAACAAGATACTAGCTTCGACAAATACTTGCAAATATATAAGAGGACTTGCTATAATAGAACACTTTAATGCAATTATTTAATAGGGTCTAATTCTTCTTTTAAAGCAAAGATATAATTTACTTATATATAAAGGCTTGCAAATTAAGTTTAAGGGCCTTTGTATACAAAGCTTTAAAATCGACAATATAAAGAGAAGCATCGGCTTTAAGCCTAATTACCCTTAAATTTACATTTTTACACTTTATACTAATACCCCTTTTAGCGCAAGAATTAGACCTTAATATACTAGAAATGGAGGCTATATAAGTAGTAATTATATATTGGAGGAGTATATAAAGACGAAAATGCACTTTACTTTTTATAGCTTTTAAAAACAGACTTTAGTAAGCCTAGCTAACAACTACTTACGCTAAACCCTACTTTTAGCAGCCGAATATAACCTGGAAATTGTCCCTTATTAGCTTTTAAGGATAGATAATGTGCTTGCAAATGCCTTATTAAAAGGTAATTAGTTAACTATAGCTAATATATGTTTATAGCTATAACGCCGGATATCTATATCCTAAAACCCCCTTGTTTATAGCTAGCTATAGACGCTATTAGCCTCTCCCCTTAATACGCAAGATTCTTATAAAATAGGCTTACACTTAATATATATATAGTTTATAAATCGACAAAAGTAGCTTATAAGTTCTTTTGCACCTTAAATAGTTTATAAGCTTAGCCGGCATTAAAGCTAAGGCTAAGGGAGTACTTAGTATCTTGTAAAAAAAGAGGCTTAAAGAAGTATAAATTATAATGCAAGGCTAATACCCTTTAGCAAATGCTATCTTACCTTTGCTTTATTTATATAAATTATAAGTAAAACTTTAAGGTTTTTAAAAGTAATTAGTTAAGTAAGATTATAAAAGGGGTATAGCGTTATAATAATAATATAAAGAAAAAGAAGGCATTGCTAATTATATTAAATATCTTGCAAAGCATTATTGCACTTATACTTATTAAGCCTTTGCTAGCATCCCCTCTTTTACCCGACTAAGTAAACTAAATTAACTTTAACACTATACTAAAAGTAGCCTTTGCTAAGTTCTTACAATTGGGGGAGTTTACTTATTTAGTAGCTAACTTAAAAAACAAAGCCTAATTTAAGGCTAAAAAGCTTACTTGCTTTGATTGTGTCTTTTTAGATACTAACAATTATGTAATCTTATAGCTAAAGCGTAGCAAAATTGACTATAAGTATAATAGAGCTGATATTATAATTGCTACTACAAGTATAGCAACTTGCCTTATATTAGCTTTATGCTATTTGTACAAGTTAAACCCTTAGCTAGTTATAGCTCCTCTCTTTTACAAAGCCTTAAGGGCTACCTTTATATTAATATACTTAATAGCAACACTATATATATAATTATTTGATTTGGGGGTACTTAATTACCTTTTATATATAAGCTATAGCTTTTGCAAAGGGGCAGCAACACAAGTATATATAAATAGCCTCTTAAATAAAGTAATATAACAACTAAAGAGGTGGTTATTAGCAGCTTTCTTGGGTTATATTGCTATTTCCTTGCTAGAGAAGTTCTCTTTTAATAGGCGATTTCTTATAAGTTGCCCTTTATGCATTATTCTTAGCTTTTTTTAGCTTGTTATAGCCTATTAAGTCGACACTTTAATTTAGCTTGCTAGCTTTATTATTACTCTTTAGCTTGCTAGCATTATTATTGTTTACACCCTTAAAGGTTTAGCTTGCTAACTTTATTACTACTCTTTAGCTTACTAGCTTTATTATTACTCTTTAGCTTGCTAGCTTTATCACTGTTTATACCTTTAAAGGTTTAGCTTGCTAGCTTTATTACTATTTACACCTTTAAGGGTTTAGCTTGTTAGCTTTATTATTACCCTTTAGCTTGCTAGCTTTATCACTATAAACGTGGTTATATAACTACTATTTAACCGCTTTACTTAAGTTCCTTTAATGCAAATTCGTTTATAGCCTTTAACTTATATTCGATTTCGGTAAAATATAGCCTTTTAATTAGTTGAAATTTTTCACTTATTCACTATACTAAAAGCACCCTTTACCAAAATACTAACAACAACTATTAACCCCTAACAACTTAACAATTTTTACTCTTATTTGGCAGCAGCTTTTACTTAGCAGCTTAGAGGCCCTTAATTTACTAACTAGAGGCTCCTCCTAAGTTTGCTATCTTGCTAAAAAGAAACTATATCCCTCGACCTTAGTAAAGTGTAATAGAGGATGCAAATAAATAATGTATTTTATATAAGCGACGAGGTATGCTCTCGGGCAGCAGACGATAGAGTATTTGTATAGGAAATCGGCTCTTCTTGCTGCTCTTTATTATTATTATTTGCATCGGAATCACAGCGCAATTTTAGCTTGCTACCTTCCCCCTTTCTCTTGCCTTACCTTATAAAGTACATACTAAGATTTACACCTCTTGTTTCTTATAACCCTTAGCTTTACTTGTAAGATATACACTTATTTCCCTATTATATATAAGTCACATATCTTGTATATACTCAGTTAATAGCCTCTTAATTGAGTTGAGTAGGCAGCCCGGGGGCCCTCGATTTACCAATTAGAGGCTCCCCCTAGGTTTGCTGTCCTGCCAAAAAGAAACTATGTCCCTCGACCCCAGTGAAGTGTGATGGAGGATGCGAATAAAAAGTAATTTAAGAAGTTATATAAGCAAGAGGCTATTTAAGTATAAAGAGTGTAAGAGGGCTTTTACAAGGAATAATAATAAAAAGAGGCATAAGAAACTTTATATAAAGCAATAAATAGTAAAAGCGCCTTAAAAAAGGTTATTTATATATATTTAAGATATAAAAGATAAAGTTAAGCTAAGTTTTGCTTTATTTTAAGGGTTTAGATAAAACTTTTATCTTGTTTAGCACTTAGCTAGCATTTTACTTATAATTTAAGCTTGAGCACTTCAAAAACTCAAAACTAGCACTTTATTTAATTTTGAAAACTAGTCAAATGTCGCAAAATGTGAAGACATTATTTGGAAACACTCTAATAAGCTAAATTGATAAGGGCAAAAGCCCTTATATATATAGAGAAAGGGGTGGCTGCGCTAGCCCTTGAAACTAGCCTAAAATGGCTAAGGAGAACACGTGAGGGGGGACTCACGTGTTTGCGATATCAAATAAATAAAATTAAAACATATAAGATAATAATTAAGATGCCTTCTTTGCTTGCCTTTTACAATTAAGACAAGCAAGTGCAAATATAGCAATAGTGTTGTTAATGTGACAAGTTAGCAATAAAAGAGTTTATTATATCTAATATTAATTAAAGATATAATTTCTAAAGTTGATATATCCTTTGCACTATTGCTTTTAAGCTTAGCAATACTTGAAGCTATTATAGTCCTTGCATTATTGTTAGCTGCATTATATAGCTTAAAGAGGGTTTTTAAGGGAGTTAAAAGCAATTTGGTGCATAGTAGCAAGTAACTATTTGCTGCCTTGTATAAGAAGAGATCCTCCTTGCAATATCCAAGAAAGCAATCTCTTTAAAAAGGGTAAGCAATTGCTAGCTTTCCAGTTTTTACAAAACTATTTAAACAAAGACCCTATTAATTTTACACAAATTTGGAAGCTTAAAAAGCTAAATACTTTGCAAAAGACATAGAAAAGAGAGAGGCTTTTAAATTGAGGTGCTTGCCTTTATTAAAAACATGCATTACAAGGTTTATACTAAAACATAGCTACTCTTCTTTTACAAGCTTTATTTAAAGCAGCTGCAACCGAGAATTATTTGCTTTAGCAAAAGTGCTTGCTATTTATATAATCTCTTCTTCTAGCTTTATAGCAGCTTTTATATGCCTTAAACCCATGCTAGGCTTTATAAGAAATAGATCTTGCTATATTAGTTAAACATCCTTATAAAACATTAATAAAAGCTTAATATTGTTTTGACTAGATTAAAAGCAATACTAAATACCAAAATCCAAATAGCATTAAAGTTAAAAAAAACATTTATACAGCTATCCAAATAACAGCTAATAATAATAATAATAATAATAATAATAATAATAATAATAATAATAATAATAATAATAATAATAATAATAATAATAATAATAATAATAATAATAATAATAATAATAATAATAATAATAATAATAAT
>Ga0302221_10001422_pt1 | contig 15511 bp, 1 predicted proteins | sample II_Palsa_E2_1_FD_193517 | JGI IMG/M metagenome (GOLD analysis project Ga0302221, IMG submission 193517) | Peat permafrost microbial communities from Stordalen Mire near Abisko, Sweden - II_Palsa_E2_1 | ecosystem: Environmental > Terrestrial > Soil > Palsa > Peat permafrost | place: Sweden... | reverse complement strand
AATATATATTAATAATTTATAATATATCTTTAATTAATAAAATATATATATAATAAATTATTATAAAAATTAATTATAAATATTAAATTTATTATACAATAAATAATAATATATTATAATTAAAAATATAATATAAAACTTAAGTTTAAAGAAAAGAATAAAAATTATTTATTTAAAAAAATTATTAAAATAAAAAAATTAAATAATAAATTAAATTATAAAAAATTAAAATTATTTAAAATTAATAAAAAAATTAAGTTTATAAACTATAAACTTAAATTATTTAAAATTATAAAAATATATTTAATATTTTATATATTATTTCTTAAATTAATACTTTTAAATATATTTATTATATTAATTATAAAAGTTTAATAATTAGACTTATAAAAAAAATATAAAGTTAAGATTATCTTTAATTATTAATATATATAAAAAAAAATTAAATATTTAATTAAATAAAAAAGATATTTATAATTAAAAAATATTTAAAAACTAAAAGAAAATCTTAATTATTTTTAGAAATTAAAGAAATTTTATTATTAAAATCTAAACTTACTTAAAATTCTTTATTTTCTTAAAAAGTTTAATTAAAGAAGTCTTTAAGTTTAAAGAAAAATAATTAAAAAGACTTAAAGTATAAACTTAAAATAAAAATAAAAAAATAATAATAATAAAGATTATAAAAAAAATAATAAACGAGTTTATAAATAATTAAAACTATAAGTTTTTAATAGTCTTTAAAATTATAATATTATTTAAATTATAAATACTTTAAATAATAATAAAAAAAAAATTTAATTAATATAAATAAAAATATTTAATATAAAAATTTTTTTTTTTATTAATATAAATAAAAGACTTAATATATAAAATAAAAATAATATATTTTTTATATTTAATATAAAAGATTAAAAGTATTATAATAAATAATAATAAAAAAAATAATAATATTATATTTAAAAAAATTATATAATAAAATATTATTAAAATAAATAAAAAATAATATTATAAATTATTATTATAACTTAAAGCTTAAGTATAAAAATATTATATTATAAAGAATTTAATAATATATAATAAAATTATATAAAGTAAATAAATTATATAATAAAATTTAATATATAATAAAGTTTAATATATAATAAAGTTTAATATATAATAAAGTTTAATATATAATAAAGTTTAATATATAATAAAGTTTAATATATAATAAAGTTTAATATATAATAAAGTTTAATATATAATAAAGTTTAAAAAAAAAGTCTTTAAATAAATAAAGACTTTATAATTAAAGACTTTAACGAAATATAAAAAATTATATAAATAAAAAATTTTTTATAAATAAAATTTTTATATTTAACTTAAATAAAATTTTTTATATATTTATAATTATATAATACTTTAAAGTATTACTCGATAATATTTATTAAATTTATTAAAGTTTTTTATTTTAAATTCTTTAATCTTTAATATATTAAAGTTTATTTTTATTATAATAAATTATAAATATTATAAAATATTAATTACTTTAAAATTAAAAAAAATTTAAAAAATTAATAAATATAAACTAAATATAAATATTAAAAAATATTTTAAACTAATATATAAATTTATATATTAAATAATAAAATAATAATATTAAAAAGACTTTAATACTTTAAATTTAATAATTTTTTTTTAAATATATTATTAATTATTTTTTTTTAATAATTTTATTAATATTATTTTTATTTAATTTAAAAACTTTAACTTTAATAATAAATATATATAAAAGTATAATTTATATATTAATATTATAAATTTTTAATAATATTAATAATATTATTAATTTTTTTTATATTAAATATTATTATATTTATTAAAAATAATATAATTCGTTTATTATTATATTAAAGTTTTATTATTATTTTATATAAATTAAACTTTATAATAAAGTTTTTTAAAGTATATAATATAATATTAAAATATAATATAATTAAAATAAAAGACTTTATAAACTTTAATAAAAAGTTTTAAGCTTTAAAAATTAATAAATCTTTTATATATATTATTATAACTTTAAGTATATATTAATAATATTAATATTTTAAAGACTTAAGTTTAATTAAAATATAAAAGTTTTTATTCTTTTAATAAATAATATTAATTAATTAAACTTTTTAATTATTAAAAATATTTTATTTAAAAGAATTTTTTAATAAAATTAATTAATATTTTAATTAATAAAAATATAATTAATAAAAAAAAATATTTTAATAAAAATTTTATATTTATTAATAATTTATTAAATTTAAATAATTTAAAATTATTTATTTAATTTTTATATTATTTATTTATTATAAATTAAATTTATAAAATATTTTAAATTATAAAGAATTATTTAATTTATATATTAATAAAACTTATAATAATTTTAATAATAATTATATAAAAAATATATTTATTTTTTATTAAAACTTAAAATATTAATAATTTAATAAATAAATTATTTAAAAAACTAAATTATTTATTATAAACTTTAAAGATAATTAGTTTAAAGTTAAGCGAGTTATAAATAATTAAATAATTTTAATTAATTAAAAAAATATAAAAAAATAATTATTTAATATTAAATTAAATAAAAAAATATTTAAAAAATAATAATAATTAAATTAATAAAACTAATATATATAAAAAGTTTATTAAAGTTTATATAATAAAAAAAACTTAAATTAAAGTTATATTATATATAAAATTACTTAAAAGTATTTTTTAATTATTTTAATATTTTTTTAATTATTTTATATATATATAATTATATATATTTTTTTTAATATATTAATTAACTCTCGATTAATAAATTATTATTATTTAAACTTTAATACTTTAATTAATAAAAGTTAAAGATTTTATTATATTAAAAAATAAATTATTTTTTATTTAAATATAATTAAAGATTTTTTTTATATATATTTTATTTATATATATATAAATAAAAATAATTTATTTATAATTATAATATTTATTTAATTTAATTTATAAAATTTCTTTTTTTTTAAAAAAATTATAATATAGTTATAATTAATTAAATCTTAATAAAGTTATTTATTTAATATTTAAATTTAGTTTTTTATTTAATAAATTTTTTTTATATTAAGTTTTTTTATAATATATAATAAAATTTTTATAATATATTAAAGAAAAATAATAACGACATTAAATTAAGATTTATAAATAAATTAAAATTTAAAAAAAAAATTATTATTAATAATATTATAAAATTAATTATTAAATAAAATAATAAAATTATTATTAATATTAAAAATTTTATATATAATAATTATAATAATAATATTTTTTTAAAAAAAAATTAATAATATAAAATATAAAATATTAAAATATTAAAATATAATATATTATTTTAATTTTTTTAATATTATAATATAAATTAAAAAATTTATTATATTTTAATTATTTTTATATTTTTATTAATATTTTTTTTATTTAAAAATTAATTATATTATTAAATTATATTATTTAATTAAGTCTTTAATTAATAATTTATTTATTATTTTTTATTTTTAAAATAAAATTTTATTTATATATTAAGTTTTTTTAAAAGTTAATTTTAATATAAAGAATTATAAAAAATATAATAAAAGTTTATATTTATTATATAATAAATAAATTTAGTTTATTTAATTTAAGAAATTTAAATATAATATAAAGACTTAAAAAATAATATTAAATATAAATATTAAAAATTAAAAATAAATAATTTTTTTAATTTTATTATTAATTTATTTATAATTAAGTCTTTTAATTATAATATTAAATATTTATAAAAGTTTTAAATTAATATTTAATTAAAGAATATTTTTAAAAAAGTTTTAAAGTTATAGTTTTTAAAATATTTTATATTAAATAAAAAATAATTTTATAAAATTTATTTATTACTTTTAAGATTTTATTTTTTATTAAATTAATTTTATTTTTACTTTAATTATTTTTATTTATTTAAATAATAATATTAATAATATCTTTAATTTTATTTTTAATAAACTCGCTTAATTTATTATTAAGTTTATTAAATACTTCTTTAATATTTTTTTTATTATTAATTTAAAAAAATTATATATTAATTTAATATAATAATATATTAAACTTATTAAATTTTTTTATAATTAAAAATAATATTAATTTAATATTATTTAAAAAAATATTATTATTTAATATAATAAGATTAATAAACTTTATTTCTTTATTAATTATAATCTTAATCTTTAACTTTATTAAATATAGCTTTAAGATATTATAGATTTTAATATTAATAAAAGTTTTACTTTATAATTAAACTCTCGCAAAGATTTTAATAATAATAATAACTTTTTTAATTTTTTTATATTCGCTAATAATAATATTTTTATTTAAGGAATTAATATTAATAAACTTATAGTTTATAAAATAAATATTTAAATTATTATCGTTATAAGTAATAATAATAAATATAAGAATAACTAATGCTTATAAGACTTTATACTAGTTATAGCCGGTTATAAAGCTTGAATTATTAATAAGGAAAATAATATTAAAGGTCGTTAAGAAGACATAAAGATTTTTATTATTTAAAATAATAGCTAATATTAATATAAGTATTACGAGCGAGTATAATAATAAAAAAGGAGTTATTAATTTAGATAATAAAGCGTTAAGCGTTAAACTTAAAGTAATATTTAAAGAAGATATATATATTAAAGAAGGCTTACTTATGCCCGGGCGGGAGGGGTTTATAAAAAGAGTTTAAAGTTCTTGGCTTATTATTAAAGAGTTTAATCGAGTGAATATATTATTATCTTTATGATTTAAATCTTTGTGTATTAAGCCGAATAATAAATAGCTTAAGTTTTCTAGAATAAAGATAATGGTTTAGGATTTATAGTTAATATTATTTATCGAAGAATTATAAAATAATTATATTAGATTTTTTATAAATATAATAAGTGATATTACGTGCGGCATATACTTTAAACGAGTGGGATGTATAATTAATATTAAGAAGATTTTAAGATATTTAAAGTTAATAATGGAATAAGACATTATTTATTGCGGCTACTTAAGTAGCACTATTATTAGTTTTTGAGTAGTTAAGAACGAAAATCTTAACTACGCTACTAGTCTCATTGTTTGACTACCGGCCCATTAGGCCTTAACAAAGTAAATTTTATAGTGGTTTTCGGAAGTTACTACTTTTAGTCGAACACGATAAGGATCATGATAAGAAATATGACGAGTCGTTAGCCTTTTGAGTTTATACTTTATATATATCACAAGCAACATATAGACTTCAAGAAGTACTGTAAGAGCTCTCTCCTTCTCTATTAAACCTCGTAGATTCTCGCTTATAAAGATAGTGCTATACTTTATCCTTGCTATATTAGCTTATATTATATATTATCGCAGCCCTCTTCAAGCTTAAGCTCCTCTCTTTAATGCGACCAGAAACACTCGTTATCCCACGACTCCCGTATTCGAGCTATAAAGTATAGCTCCTTAGTTGACAAATAACGATCGGCATAATCTAAATCTGGAGTAAGTCTAAATTAGACGCCGCTTATTTTAAGGTTAGTCTATAAGACTTCCTTATTAAAGGGAGCTATAATCGGCTATTCCTAAAACGGGTGATTTATAGACGTGAACTTGGATCGCTAACGGCGTCTTTTTAGGATGCTTGTAAAGGCTTAAACTAGACAGGCAGCCGATCTTAACGGCATGTTCGCGGCGAGGCCCGATATAGTAAGTCGTGTAGCTACTAAGTATACGAAATCTAGAATTGGCTTGGACCTAAGAATTGTTGTCAAGATAAAGAGGAATAATTTTGGAAGGGCTTGGGCTAATATTTCTTCGAGCTTTTCCTCCAAGTGATGCTACTTTAGCTTATAGTAACTTAAGACGTGTAGTTCTGCAAGATCTTATAAATATCAATCTTATCATTTATTCATTTATGACATGAAAGATCGGTCAAGGTCACTAACAACCTTCTCGATGACGTCTAGGACGTCTAGTTGAACCTCCTATTCACTTATGGCAACATTAAAGAATATTGGCTTTCCTTGCTCCATCGCCGGAAAGTACTTTAATACAAGGGATGACCTATCGTTATTAGAACAAACGCTTCCGTAGCTTATAGCAATATGATACCCCCGCTCCCTAAACTTCCTGGCAACCTTTTGAATATGGTTATCCAGTATACTCAAGAATCCATCTGCCGCTGGTGGAAATTTATCCATTCCTCTTTTTGTGAAGAAGATGCCACTAGCTTTAATGAAAGAGGTTTCGAGCGGTTTGGAGGGTCTTGTCGTTGTTGTTCAGAAGTTGGAACTGAAGGATTGTTCTGAGGTAGGTTAGTATTCTTTTTTGAACTTCGTCACTTCAAGCTCATACATACAACTGACCAACAAATTTCTCTCGGAATTTGTTCCCAGAAACATCATTCAAAGGTCCAAATATCTTTTGATTCCCCTTGAAACCCGCTCTACTATCACCCGACGTTGGATCGGCTAGGTGGAAGGTAAAGTTGAAGAGCCAAGCGGGTTCGGTTATAGTCGTACAGAGGTGTGAAGTGTTCTGCACGCACTAAGAGTAAAATAATAAGAGTGAATTGCGAAGTAAGGTGCCTCAAGATTACGAGGTGGTCTTGTAAATGCTTAGCCACACATAAAGGCCACTCACACACGTGTATTTTTTCTGAAATATGAAAATTAGGATTGAAAATGTGTGATTCACTTGCGGCACAAAAATTGTGACTAAGTGTTACGAACCACCATTGTGGCCTGAGGCTCGGGCGTTGAAGGAAAACGCCACAGAGAACCCAATGGCATATGACGAGGTCACATAAAGGATTGAGTCACGTGATGGAGTCCATCACGTGATGGAGTCCCGAGAGATGGAGTCCCTAAATGGAAAAGGACTCTAGTTCCAAGGACTTCGTGGAAGTAGGACTCCATAGAATACGAAGGACTATATAGTCTGGACTTTCCCTAGTAGATAGGAGCTTTATGCTTAACTTAAATAATATTTTTTATATATTTATAACTATATAATACTTTAGGATATTACTTGATAATACTTATGGATTTATTAAGATTCCTTGTCTAAGACCCCCTAAATCCCTAATATATTAAAGCTTGCTTTTATTATGACGGACTATAAGTATTATATTTTAAATATTTTTATATTATAATATTAAATTAAGATAAATTAATTATATTTATAAAAGAAGATAATAGCGGAAAAAAGATTATGTAGGGACGGGAGACGCCTATCCTAAAAGGGGACTTTATTCCTGGGAATTTTAAAATTAAGTTATTTAATAAGTTTAAGAAAAATTAATTTAAACTAGATTTATTTTTAATTTAGTATAAACTTTATATGGTCTTTAATAAATATAAGTTTAAGATAAAAATTTAATAAATCTTATAGATTATTATAATATTATAAAAAAGTATTTTTAACTAAATTAGTTTTTTTTTAATTAATTATATAAAGTATAAAAATAAATAAGAATAATATATTATAATTATAAAAAGTAATATTATTAAATATTTTTATATTATAAAAGAATTTAATAAGGGAATATAATAAATATTTAGAGATATTAAAGAAAAAGTTATAATAGAATAAAATCTTGAATATCTTAAATAAAAAGACTTGACAATAATTTATATAATAAGTTTTTAATAATTAATAATAAAAATCCAGTGGGGCAAGGCGACACTATAATATTAATTTTATATTAATCTTAAAAATAAAGTTAAGAATAAAATAACTAGGTCTAAGAAATTAAATAATCTATAAAAATTTATTATATTAATAATTAAGATTAATAATTAAATATATAAATATAGTCTTAAGAAATAAAAATAATATTTATAAAAATATAAAAAAAAAAAGACTTTGGATAAATATTATTTATTTATAAAATTAAATATTATTTTATAAATAATAAAAAAGAAATAAGTCTTTAAGAAAAAAAATATAAAGATAATAAAAAAAAAATTATATTTTAAATATAGATTATTAGAATATATAATAAGATTTTATTAAAAGAATAAAATATTATAAAAAAAAAATAACTTTATATTATAAATAAAGATAAGAATTATAACTTACTAGAAATATATATAATTAATTAGATAAAAGAATATTTAGGAGTTTATAAAATATTAAAATATAATTAATAATATTAATAATAATTATTAAATATTTTAAAAAAATAATTAAAGGAAGAATATATATATATATAGATTAGCGATACTAGTAAGTCTAGTAACTTAATTAAGTTAGATATAAATAAGAAAGGACTATCGATATTAGAATAATAACTAGAGATTATATAAAATAAAATATTATTTATATAATTCAATAAATGGCCAAGAATAAAAGAAGTATAAAAAATAATTTAGAGAAAAGTATTTTTAAGAGATAACAATATCCAAGAATAAATATTAATCCTATAAAATAATAAATTAGATATTAAATAAAGGAAACTAGGAGAAGTCTTTACTAAAGGATTTAATTAAGAAATATATTAGAAAGTAATATTTTAGGACTATCGCTAAATAAAATAAAAAAAAATTAATAATAGTTAAATATATATATTATTTTTATTTAGCCTGGGATTTATACCTAAATAAGAGAAATTAAATAATAAAGAAATATAGGAATTATTAGTCTAGAGATAAAATTAGAGATTATGGATAAATATAAAAGATGATACTTAGTTCTTTTATAAATTATATCCTGTCGGAATAACTCATGGATTTAAAGTTAAATAAATATATAAAGTATAAATAGTAGGATTATTTAAGGAAATATCTTGGTAATGGATTAATATATTTTGGAAATATCGTGAGATAGCTAATATAAAAGAATAATAATTTATTATAATGGTCACTATTGGAGTAATTAAATAAAGTAATAAAATATAAGTTATAATAGACTTAGGAGTTATAGAAAGCTTTATATTAAAAAAAGTAATATTATAATTAAAGCTAGAAACCAGGATTAAATATTATTTTTATAAGTTTAAAATAATTAATAAAGAATTTATTAATAAGAAATCCGGGATAATAAAGATAAAGATAATAAAGATTATATTCAAGATATCTAGAAAATATTTAGAATATATTATTTTTAATATTATATTTATTGAACGATATAAAATTATTTTAAAAATATTCTAGATTTAATATTATAATTTTAATATTAATTAGAAATAAAATATATTATTATAAAATAAATATTTTAAAAAATATTTATTTATATAAAAAAAAAAAACGAGATTAATTTCTTTAAGAGACCCTAAAGAGATATACGTCATCTCTTAAATAAAATCAAGATACTCGATAAAAAAAAAATAAGATTTATTTTTAAAATAAATATTAAAAAAATATAATAAATTTATAAAATTATTTAAAGAGGAAATAAATATCGAGATTTTATTTTAATATAAATAATAAGATTATAATATATTATTAAAAAAAGAAAAGAAGTTATTTTTTTTATTTATTTATTAAATATTAAAAATTAATCTTAGGACATTAAGGAAATATATTAATAAAAATCTAAAAAAGAGATTTATTTAATTATTAAATTTATTAGCGGGGAGTCCGGTATTATTTATATTAAAAAAAAATAAAAAAAAAAGACTTTATATTAATTATTAAAAGTTAAATATAATTATTATTAAAGATTATTATATATTATTATTTATAGATAAATTATAAAATAAACTTAATAAAATAATAATATTTATTAAACTAGACTTATATAAAGTTTATAATTTTATTTATATAAAAAAAAATAAGAAGTAAAAAATAATATTTAAATATAAATATAATTATTTTAAATATTAAATTATATTCTTTAGACTTATTAATATATTAGTAATATATATAAAAATAATTAATATTATTTTTAAAAAATATTTAAATAAAATATATATTATTTATTTAAATAATATTTTAATATATTTTAAAATAATAAAATAATATATAAAAAATATAAAGAAAATATTAATAATATTATTTAAGATATAATTATTTTATAAATTAAAAAAATATATATTTTATTAAGAAAAAATAAATTTTTTAAAATATATTATTATTTCTAAAAAATTATTTATAGATTTATCGAAAATTAATATTATTTTGGAATAAAAAAAATTAAATAATATTAAGAAAATTTAATTTTTTTTAGGATTTATAAACTTTTATAAAAAATTTATTAAAGAATATTTTATTATTACTATCTTATTTATAAAGTTAATAAAAAAAAATAAGGACTTTAAATAAATCTATTTAATATAAAGTATTTTTAATTAATTTAAAAGGGACTTTATATATATATTTATATTTTTAATATTTAATCCGGAAAAATAAATTATTATAAAAATAAATTTATTAGATTATATTCTTGGGATAATACTAAGCCAGTAGAGCAAGGGTCAGAAATAATAATTAGTGATATATTACTCTTGAAAATTATTCTTGGTAAAACTTAATTATAAAATTTATAACAAGAAATTATTAATGATTATAAATATTTTTTAAGAGTAAAGAATATATTTAAAGGGATTTAAATATTAAGTATAAGTTTATATAAATTATAAAAATTTTATTTATTTTATTATAATAAAAAAACTTAATTAATAATAAATACACTAGATAAAAATATTTATTATATATAATTTTTAAATTTTATATATTAAAGAAATAAAAAATACTAGAGTAAATATTTTAAGCCAAAAATCAAAATATTTTATTAATAAAATATATAAATTAAGAGTAATACTTAAAAAGAATAAAAATTTATTAATATTTAATATATAATAATTTATAATAATTATTAGTTTTTTTTTGGACATGGACGAGTAAAGTAAATAAATTTAGAAATAATATATAATAAATATTATAATAAGAGAATAACTAAAAAATCCACGAGGGAATTTTGGCCTTAATCCTTATGGATTATTATTATTTTAGGGATAAGTATATATATTCTTGGATATAAAAAAGAGTTTTATTAAATATAAATATAGACTATTAGCTTATGGATATTAAGGAATATAAAAAATATTAAAATAAGTCTTTAAAATATATTACTTTTTAAGGATTAAAAAAATTATAAAGAATATAATATAGGAATATAATACTTATATATAAAATAAGACTACAAGATATATTCCGTATAATAAATTATAATTTTATAATATATTTTTATAATCTTAAAAATTTATTATTATAGACTTTATAATTAAGTTATTATTTTTAAAGAAATTATAAATAAGATATAAATATAATTTTATCTTGATTATTATAAATAAACTAATAAAATATATATATATAATATTATATAATAAATTTAATATAATTAAAAAAATATTATATATTTTATTTTAGATTATTATTATTAATTATAAAGCTCCAAAGGAGATTATTTTAAATTAAAATAAATTATTTATATTTAAGTTTTAGACTATATTAATAATTTTAATAAAAATAAAAAAAAAATTATTATTAGTTTTTTATTTATAAATAAATAAATAAATAAAAAGAATTAATTAAATAATAAAAGTATATTTATATTATTATATTAATTATTAATAAAATAATTAGATTAAATTATTATTTTTAGTATAATATTTATATAATAATATAAAATTAAAAACTATGGATATTATTTTATTTTTTATAAATTATAAATATATCTTGATAATATATAATATATTTTTAATTAATAAAATATATATATAATAAATTATTATTAAGATTAATAAAATTAAAATATTATATAAAAAATTAATTATAAATATTAAGTTTATTATATAATAATTAATAATATATTATAATTAAAAATATAATATAGAATTTAAGTTTAAAGAAAAGAATAAGATTTATTTATTTAAAAAAAATATTAAGATAAAAAAATTAAGTAATAAACTAGATTATAAGAAACTAGGATTATTTAAAATTAATAAGAAAGTTAGATCTATAAATTATAAACTTAAGTTATTAAAAATAATAAGAATATATTTAATATTTTATATATTATTCCTTAAATTAATATTTTTAAATATATTTATTATATTAGTCATAAAAGTCTAATAATTGGATCTATAAAAGAAATATAAAGTCGAGATTATTCTTGATTATTAATATATTTAAAAAAAGATTAAATATTTAATTAAGTAAAAAGAATATTTATAATTAGAAAATATTTAAAAATCAAAAGAAAATCTTAATTATTCTAAGAAGCTTAAGGAGTTTTATTATAAAAATCTAGATCTATCTAGAATTTCTTGTTCTCGTGAAGGGCCTGGTCAAGAAGATTTTCTAGTTTAAAGGAAGATAACCAGGAGGACTCGGGGCGTGGACTCGAGGGAGGAATAGGAAGCCGGTAACGACAAGAACCAAAAAAAAAGCGATAAATAGATTTATAAATAATTAAGACGAGGGGCTCTAGATAGTCTTTAGAATTATAATATCGTTTGGACTATATATATTCCGAATAATAAGAAAAAAGATTAAGGTCTAATTAATATAAACAAGATTACTTAATATAAAATAAATAAGGTTTATCAGGACGGGCAAAGAATTTAATATATAAGACAAGGGTAATATATTCTTTATACTTGGTATAAGAAATAAAAGATATGGAGGAGGAAATTAAGAAAGGGAAAAGGAAAGTAAAATAAGTAATATTTTTATATATAGCGAGACGTTATTAAAACAAGAAGGGGATAATATTATAAATTATTATTATAGTTTAAGGCTTAGGCGTTAAAGGAAAACGTCATAGAGAATTTAATGATATATGACGAGATTATATAAAGGATTAAATTATATAATAAAGTCTATTATATAATAGAGTCCCGAGAGATAAAGTCCCTAAATAAAAAAAGACTCTAGTTTTAAGAATTTTATAAAAGTAGGACTCTATAGAACACAAAGGACTATATAGTCTAGGCTTTTTCTAGTAGATAGGAATTTTATACTTAACTTAAATAATATTTTTTATATACTTGTAATTATATAATATTTCAGGATATTACTTAATAATACCCATGGACTTATTAAGGCTCCCTGCCTAAGACCCCCCAAATCCCTAATGTATTAAAGTTTGCTTTTATTATAACGGACTGTGAGCATTACATTAAGATAGGCTACAGGCAAAAATAATTAAAACTTAACTCTAAAACCTAAACCGTGAATCTGGCGCCTCTTTAGCTATTAAAAATTCGCGACTTGTAGTTTTATTGCCCCCGGTCTCTGCCCCCGGTCCTTGCCCCATGTCTTTATATTATAAAGACCCACCTTAAGATTTTAATTCCCGGATTAATAAAGATAATATACTTTTTTTACTAAGCATTATAAGTATATTACTAGTGCCGAGCTAGAAATCATTATTAAGCTTTATTAATTAATGACTTTAATTAATAAACTTTATAATTTTTAAAGTTAAATTTTTTAATAATTTTAATATTTAATAAATATTAATTTTAATTTAATTATTTTAATAAATAAATAAATTAATATTATAAATATATTTCGTGATTAAGAATATTTTTATAAATATTATAATAAATTTAAATATTATTATTTTATATAATTTTAAATTTATAATAAACTTAAATAATTTTTTATATTTATATAATAAATAAGTTTTAGATTTTATTATTTATTTATTATTATTTATTATTATTATAAATTTATATTTTAAAATAATATTATAAATAATTTTAATATAATAAAAATAATTTATAAATTTATAAATTATATTAATATTATAAAACTTTAATTTAATTATTAAAAGAATTAAATAAAAAAAATATTATTTTAAATTATTATTAAGAATATAATAATTTTTTTTAAAATTTTTTTAAATATATTAAATTTAATTTAATGTTAATTATAAATTAAAATAAATATATTATTAAGATTAACTTTAATATATTTAAAAAAAATTATATTTTTTTAAATAATATTTTAATAAAAATAATAAAAAAAATATAAAAATTATTATTTTATTTATTATTATTTTAATTAATATTATAATTAAATATTAATTTAAAAATTTTTTATTAATTAATAAATTTTTAATTTTTAATATTTATATAAAATTAATATTTTTTTTAAAAATATTATTATTTAAATTATATTTTTAAATATCTTTAAATAAAATAAAAAAATCCTTTATATAAATATAAAAAAATAAATTTTTTATATTTATAAAAATACTTTAATATTATTAATAAATAATATTATAAAAATTTATAAATTTATTTTATTTAAAATAAAAAGTTTTTTTAATATATTATTACTTTTATAAATATTACTTTAATATAATTAAATAAATTAAAAAAAAATATAAATAAAAACTTTAATATTTAAAAAAAATCTTTTAGATTTAAAAAATAAAAAAAGTTTTATATTATTTTTAAATATTAAAAAATAAAAACTTATAATTTTAATATATATAATTTATTTAATAATTATTTTATTAATTCTTTTAATTATTTTTTTAAAAAAAATTTTAATTAATTTTTTTTTAATTTTTTTAATTTTTATTTAAATATTATACTTTAAGTTTTAGTTTTTATAAATTATTAAAGTTTATAATTTAAAGAATAAAATTTTATTATATAATATATTTTTTTTATTATTTTAATAAATTAATTATTTTATATATTTTTTAAAATAAGTTTTTTTTATAAGTTTTTTTTATTCTTTTTATTATTTTTTTAGTTTTATTAATATAAAGACTTTATATAAAGTTTTTTTTTAAATTTAATTTATTAATATAAAACTTTTTATTTAAATAAATAATATATATTTATTATAAACTTAAAATAAAATTTTTTTTTAATAAAATAAATATATTTTTATTTTTATATAAAATTTAATTTAAATATAAATATTAAATTAAACTAAAAATATTATTATAAGTTTAAAATAAAAATAAAAATAATTTAATAATAAAAAAATAATTATAAAATAAATTCGTGTTTTTAATAAAAAAATATAAAAGTTTTTTTTTAAAAAAAAAAAAAAATTTAAAAAAAATATATAATAAAAAAATAAATATTTTTTATATTTAAAAATAATAATTATAAAGAATTATTTATAAAAAAATAATAAAAAAATATAAATAAATATAAAATAAATATATTAATAAAAGTTTTAAAAAACTTAAAAGTATTAAAAAATATAAAAACTTAAAAAATTATAAAACTTTAAAGTTTATAAATATTTTAATAAATATATAAACTTTTAAAATATAAATTATAAATATTATTAAATAATTTAATTATTTAATAAATATAAATTTTATATTAAAATTATTAATTAAAGAATTAAATTATAAAATAATATTAATATTATATAAAAATAAAATATTAAAATATAAATATTTTAAAAATAAATATTAATAATATAAAGTTATAAAACTTAATATTAATTATAAAAACTAA
>Ga0302221_10001418_pt1 | contig 15555 bp, 4 predicted proteins | sample II_Palsa_E2_1_FD_193517 | JGI IMG/M metagenome (GOLD analysis project Ga0302221, IMG submission 193517) | Peat permafrost microbial communities from Stordalen Mire near Abisko, Sweden - II_Palsa_E2_1 | ecosystem: Environmental > Terrestrial > Soil > Palsa > Peat permafrost | place: Sweden... | reverse complement strand
ATAGTTTTTTATTAATAAGTTATATAAAGAACTTATTTTTAATATTTTGATATTTTTAATATCTCTTTTTCTTACTTCTCTTTTTTACTCCTTTTACTCCACTTTTATATAATATTAAAACACTTAACTCTTTACTTTTATTTTAACTCTAATTAAATATTATTAAAAAAACTATCTTTTAAGATTAAATTTAAGAGTTCTTTATTATTATTATATTTAAATCTTTAACGATGAGAAATACTTAAGTTATTATAATAAGAACTATTTATTATAATTTAAAGAGTATTTATAATATTAATATCTTTTATAAACTTTAATATATATTTTAATAATAATATTACGATTTTTATTAATACTCTCTTTAATTTAAAAGTCTTTATTAAGTCTTTATATTTTAATTAAATAATTATATATTATTATTGTCAAATTAATTTAAATACTTAATAATATACTTCTTGTCGTAAAGAGTTAATTATTCTCTTTAATAATTACTCTTTAAACTTATTTATTTGCTTTTTATTATTAAGTTTAATTCGAATTAATAATAAAAGAAGATAAAGTATTAATTCAAGAATAGACTTTCGATATTATTATTATTATTATTATTATTTAATATAAAGAGACTTAAAATAAAAAAAAGAAGACAATAATAATATTTATAATTATAATAATAATTACAATAATATAAAGATAAAAGAAATAAAAGAGCGTATATTTATAGAATAGATTATATAGATTATTATATAAGTAATAAATTATTAATTATTATAATCTCTTTTAAAAGTATTAATATTATTAATTCGACTTTCTTTTTCTTTATACGTTTAATATATTATAAATTCTCTTTAATTTCAAAATCAGTAATTATATTATTGTGACGTTAAAGAGCTTTCAAGTAGTCAAAATAGTGAGCGAAGTAAGTTTAAATCTAAGAATATAATAGAAAGACGCTTGATTTATTAAGAATAAAGAGCGGTAGGCCGATATATATAAAGCGCTAACAGAGCCGCGCTAGAAGCGGTGGCTAGCGGGGGTAACGTGACAGTTATTTCAAAGTTTACTTCTTTTTATTAATTATAAATTATAAATTAAAGAGTTAAATATTCTTTATTTTAAAGTTTTTAATTCTTTTTTAAAACGCTTATTTTATAATTATTATCTCTTTTAATATCTTAATTATTAATTCCTTTTCTTTAAAATTAAATATAATTTATTTAAAACGCTTTTTTTTAATTACTTTCTTTATTAATTACTTTATTTAAATAATAAATTCCTCTTTTAATTCATTTAATATATTTATAAAAAGCGTTTTAAATATAAATAACTTTAATAAATTATCTTTATTTAAATAATTGACTTAATAATTTAAATTATTAATAAATATAAGCTTTTTCTTATTATTAATTTTATTTATAAAGCTTATTTAAAATAAAATTTTATATAATTAAACCTTTTTATTTTAAATAATCAAATTGACTTTTTATAAAATTAAAAGTAAAGACTAAAAGCTTAATTAATACTTTTTATTTAAATCTTAAAATAATTTTATTACTTTATATTTAAAAGAGATATTATTATTTAATAAAAATTAAATGAATATTTATAAGAATAAAGAGGCTATAATTTATATAATTCTCTTAAATTAAATTTAATAATATAATTATTCTCTTTAACTTTTCTTTAAAAAACCTTTTATTAATTTAATCGAGGAATTTTTAAAATAATTATTTATCGAGACTATTATAATACTTTTAATATATAGAATTATTATTCTTTTTTAAAGATAAGAAAGCGAAAGTTTAATAATGACTTTTATAAATTATTAAGCTTTAAATTTAAAATAATAGTCTTTTTAATAAATTAATTTATAAATATTTTAAACTTTTAAAAGAGTTTAAAATATATATTAATGACTTTATTATTAATATTTTATAATAATTTAAGTCAATAATTTTAATAATAAGAGATGTTTTTATATTATTTATATTAATATTTAATATAATAACTTCATTTAATTTCTTTAATATTTTTATTTCTTAATAATTTAAAAGTTTTAAAAAGACGTTTAAACTTTAAAATAATATAGATATTAATGTCTTAATATTATAATTAATAGTCTTATTAATATATATTATAACGGGTTACACCCGTGCCGTGATTAGGACTACGCGTAAGCACGTGACTACGCTAGTCACTGATCGTTTATATTCTTATAGTCGACGTACGACTTTTATTCTTTAGTCTTTTATCTTTATATAAATATAAGAACACTGTTTATAATATTATATAGTCACTCCGTGACATATATATTAAAATATTGAGACACTTTTATAAAAATAAAGATTATTTAATTATTTCTTTTAATATTAAGAATTCACGTTTTATTTTCTTTTTATTATAATATTTTAAAAAGAGATAAATTATTAACTTTTAAAAACACTCGTTTTAATATTTTTATTAAAGACTTATTAATAATTAATTTATACTTCTTTTATAACTCTTATATATTAATATTATTCAAAACTTTAAAATATTTCTTTAATTATTAATTTAATATATATTTAATTACTTATAATCGTCTTTAATAATTAAGTTTAAATAATTAAAATCTTAAGATAAAGAGTTAAAATTGATTTAAATTGTAAATTTATTATATTTATATAATAATTATTATTATATAATTAAAGTTTAAGTCTTATAAAGAGAATTAATCTTATTCTTCTTTTGTTTTAATTTAAAGCCTTATTTACTTTTTTAAGTTTTTTATACTTGATATAATTTAATAAAGAACTTAAATTAAAAAGTATTAAATCGAAAGAAGTCAAATATATAAGATCTTTAAAACATTAAATAGTCTTTAAGTTTCTATATAATTGAACTGTTTTAAATTAAAGACTTTTAAGAAATAAAAAGATTAAAGTATTTATTAATAATAATTATATATTTATTTTATCGATATTTTAATTATATAAATATAATAAACAATTTTCTTTAATAAAAACAGCGATTATTAAATAAGATTAAATTAAACTAATAGTTATTATATAATGATATATATCGTATAATACTTTATTTAAAAGTATTATTTCTTTTAATATATTATATATATTTATTTTAAATGACTCGTTGTGTTTTTTTAATATCGTTTTAAAAATAAAGACTAATTTATTTAATAAATTAAAAGACGTAAAGATAAAAGAGTTATATACTTCTTATAAATATTAAAATTCTAGTTTTTATAATAATAACAATGTCTTTCTTTTCGTGTAATACTTTTATTTATAAGAATAATTCAATATATATATCGAATTTTAATAAACAATTTAAATCAATTATTTATATTATATTTAAGATTTTAAATTCATAAATAATAAAGAGATATATAATAATTCGAGTTTTATTAATATAAAGCGTCTTTTGTTTTATTTTATCGTTAATTACGTCTTTTATAAATTAATTGTTTTTAATTTTCAAAAGTAGATTTTAATAGATTTTATTAAAATATAAATAGGCTTTATTTATTTTTAAAAGATTATTAAAGTAAAAAAAGGCTATTAAAAATATTTATAATTTAAATATAATTTAATAATTTAATATATTTATATTTAAGAGTATTAATATAAAGATTAATAATTTAATTTTATAAAAGAAATATTATTAAAAGAAGTAAATAAAACTAATTTTAATTCATTTCGAATTTATATCGATATAAAGACTTTGAATTATTAATAAATAATATAGAATTTTAATATAAGTCTACTTTTATTTATAATAAACATCTTAAGTATTCTTATATATATAAATAATTTAAATTAATAAATGCTTTTTTTATTAAGTCGTTTTTTTATTAAATATAATCTTTTTTTATCTCTTTAATATTTCTTTAATCCTTCTTCTTTTTATTTCTTTTATAGATTTTATTTCTATAACTCTTATTCTTTTTATTAATTTTAATTCTATTACTTTTATATTTATTACTTTTATATTTTATTTATTACTTTTATATTTTATTTATTACTTTTATATTTTATTTATTACTTTTATTAATTACAATTATTTCATATTTAAAGATATTTATAAAAAACATAGATTACTTTAATATCTTTATTCGTTTATTATTATTAAATAGATTAAATTCTAATTATATTAAATAAAGCGAAATTATAAGAGTTTAATTAATTTAATAAATAATAAAAGAAAGAATAAATAAAATTTATATAATTATTCTTTAATTTCTGATCTTTTATTAAGATTTAATTAAGTAATAAATATATTACTTTAAATAAACTTATAAAATTTTAAATAAGAAAAGACTATATATATATATTTATATTTACTTATATCTTTAAACTTTTAAATTAAATAAATTCACTGAATTTAAACTTTATAAACGAATGCTCTTTAAATAAGTCGTTTTAAAAGTAATAATTACGATATGATTTTATAATTATTAACGATTATAAAGACATATTTATATTTATTAATCGGTATAAAGACTTTATATAATTCAATAAATAATACTCGTCTTAATTCATTATTATATTTATTTATAATCATCGCTTAAAATTAAAGCCTTTTAATTTATTTATAATAAAGTTTTAATTAAAAGTTTTAAACTTATTTACTTTTTATTAATTTAAAAAGTGATTATAAATAAATGAATTTATATAAAAAACCGAACGTTTAATAAAAATATTTAAATATTAATATATTATAAAGGCTTAATTTTTAATAGTTCTTAAAATATAATCGTGATTTAAATAAAATTATTCTTATTATTATTTAAATATTTAAAATTAATTATTAATATCTTTTTTATAAAAACTTTATTATAAAATAATAATTATTATTTTTTAAATATAAGAGTTATAATAAAAGTTGTTAAAGACTAATATAAATAAAGAAAGAATTTATAAAAGCGTTTATAAAAAGAAGTTAAGAATAAATTATAATAAAATTAAAAGATAATTTAATTTAAAAGTCAATTAATTAAAAAAAGACTAAGTATTATTAAGTATTTATTATTATTTTAAATTTATTTTATATATTTTATAAGACGAAAGTTATTTAAAAAGTAAATATAATAAGAATATAAATAAAGACTAAGTTTAAAAACATTAAATTAATAAAATAATAAATATATTGAAAAGTATTTAAAGAGATATTAATAACGTCGATAAAAAAACTAAGATATAAATTGAGAAATAATAAACTTAATATAAATAATAAGAGATTACTTATTCTTATATTAATAATTATAAATCTTATAATATTAAAAAGTTAGAAACCGAGATAAAAAGAATTGATAATAATATAAAATAATTAAATTATTACGTTTATAAAAGTTTAAGAACTTAAAAATCAATATTAATTAATAAAATTATAATATAATAAGTATTTTAAAATTAAATAAAAGAAGAGCTTTATAAATAAAATAAATTGAGAAAAAAGAAATAAAAGATTAATAAAAGTTAAAATAAATAAAATATTATTAATTATAATAATATATTTAATAATAATTTCTATAATAATAATTATTAAGACTAAAAAGATTATATATTATAATGAATTAATAAATTAATATTAAATATTATTTAATTCTCGAATATATAAATATATAAAATATATAAAAATATAATACTTATAATATTAAAAACGTCGGATTATTTTATTTAAATACTTAAATATTTATTTTATATAAAAAGTATATATATTCGTAAATATATCGATTTTATTTTAAAAGAAAATATAAGATATATAAATATTAATATATAGTCGATTTATATTATAAATAAAAGACAGAATATTTAAAGATTATAATCTTATTATATATATTCAAATTTAATTAAATATAAAAACTATATATTTAATATCGTAATACGTTAAAAAAGACTGATATTTATATACTTTTAAGAATTAAATAAGCCTTTAAATAATAACTTTAAAATAAACTATTAATATTAAAAACGACGTTAATTAAAAGTAATATTTATAAATAAATTCAATTTATTTAAGAAATTATAATATATTAATTATAATTTAATATAAAAAGAGACTTAAAAACTCAAAATAATAATAATAAGAAATATTAAACATTAAAAAACAAAATAAAGACTAAAAATAAAAAATGATTAAATAGAAATCAAGAGTTATTAAAAAGTAAAAAAAGATGAAATAAATATAATAAATTTGAATATAAAGAAATAAAAGCTTAAAGATATTAAAATAAAAGAAGAAAGAATAATAAAGAAAATAAAAAAGCAAAAAATAAAATTCTTTTATTAAAAATCAATAAATTAAAAATTTTATAATAAAAGCTTATAATTAATTAATTATATTATTTAACTCTTATATATAATTAAGTTATAACTTATTATTATTAATATATATTATATTTATATTGTTTTAATAATTATAAGTAATAAATAATAATATAAATAAAATTATTTTATTTTATTTTAATTAAAAATAATTAGTCATTTTAATTAAAGATATAATATTAATCGATGTATTAATATTATATAAATTTACGTTATTTTAAAAGAACGTTATAATTTTATATAATATTTATATAATATATAATAAAATATAATTAATATAATTATAAATATAATATTAAATAAAAGCGATAAAAGTGATAAATCTTTAATATTTTATATATTTCTTACTTTTATTTAAATAAATTTAATAAATAAGTTTCTTTATACTTTATATCTTTTAATTTTAAAATTATATTTAAACTTAATAAAAGCTTTATATTATAGCCTCGAATTTTAAAGATAAGTCGATAATTATAATATAATAAGAAATAATAATTATAATAACTTTTAATATTCTTAATAAAACGATTAATAATATAATTAAACTATAGTATTTTTTTAATTATAAGTTTATATATTTATATAATAAAGATTTAAGACTTTTAAATTATATAGTCTTTTTAATATATAAGGGTTTTTAATATATAGAAATAAACGTTAATATTATATTTTATATATAAGATATTTTATAAATTTCTTTTTATTAAATTATATTCGTCAATTTATATTTTCAAAGTCGTTTAAAATAAATTATTATTATTAAAATATAATTACTTATTTAATTAAAAACTCTTTTTTAAATAATAACTTATATAAATTGAAACTCGATTATTAATATTATATTATATTAATTGTTTTTTTATAAATTATTTAAATTAGTCAATATAATATAAATATAAAAAAACTTAAATAAAATAATAAAATAAAAAAGTTTTTAAAATATAATAAGTTTAATAATAAAGAACGATTATTTACTTTTTATTATATTAAAATCTATAAAACCTCTTTAAATCTCTTTTTAAATCTTTTAAATATAACTTCTTTTTACGCTTTACTTTCTTTAATTAATTACTTTATGAATTTCTTTAATATATTAATTAAAATTTCTTAATTATTAAACTTTATAATCTTCGTCTTCTTCGTCTTTTTTATCTTCGAATTTCTTTCTCTCTTTTATTTATAATTCTATTTCCGTTTATTATTTAAATTATCATAGTTTAAATCATTATTATTACTTTCTTTTATTCTTTCTTTTATTCTTTCTCTTATCTTTTCTCTTACTCTTTCTTTTATTTGTCGTTTATTCTTATTTTTAATTAAAACGACTATATTTAAAGAATTAAAGTCGGAATTAAAGTCAGAGTTAAAATAGTCAGAGTTATTCTCATTATTTAAATAAATATATCTTTTTAACTTTTTATAACGCTTGACTTTAAATTTAATAATTAATAATCTTTTTAACTTTAATATTATTTTATAAATATCTTTATAAAACTCTATGATTTTATTATTTATATCAGTTTATTTAAAAACTTTTTTTAAAACGCTTATATTTAATAACTTTTTTAAATTATTAATAAAAGAATATAATATATACTTATTATATTTATTATAAGTAAATCTTAAGATATAATAGAATTTAAAAGCGTCTTTATATATATATTCTTATTTAAAATACTTAATATCGTTTTATAATTCTTTTAAAAAGTTATAATAAATATTTATAATTCTCTTTTTAATCTCATCACTCGATATTAAAGCGATTAAATTAAACTATTCTTTTTTCTTAATAATGAATTAATATTTAAAATATATTTATTTATTCGTCTTTTTATTAATTTTATAATTTAATCTTTATTTAAAAATCTTTTTATTTTATTTTATTTCTTTAGGATTTTATTTATATATATAGCGTTTAATCAATATATTTCTTAAATTAATATCTTTATCTTTATTTTTAAAAGAGTTATCTTTATTCTTAAAAAAAAAGTCTTTTTATATGTTTTATCTTTTTTATTCTTTTTAAAAAATAGTCTTATATTAAATATTTCAATATTATTATTCTCGTCTTTTTATTTAAATAATAAAAACTGCTTTTACTTCTTGTCTTTCTTTTTTTTAAAAGAGGACTTTATATTAAATATATTAATATTATTATTTATATCTTATTTATACTTCTTATCTTTTTCTTTTTTAAAAGATTTAAACTTTATTTATTTATTACTTTTATTTTTTTGACTTTATAATAAATAGTTTAATTACTCTTATAAATATAAGTTTATTTATATCGTTTTTTCAATTATATCTTTAAATCTTTTTATACTTTCTTTATTTATTTATTATTAAGATTCTTTTTTAAAGATATAATAATTAAAATAACTTATATATTAATAGACTTTAAAATATTAAAACTTATTAAAAATATTTTTTTCTTAATATAATACGTTATAAAATAACTTTTTAATTTCTTATTTTTTAATTTCTTAATATATTTATTATATTTTTAATCTCTTTATTTAATTCTTTAATTTCATCTTTGACTTTAAATGATTTTAAATTTATAAGAAGATTTTATATAAAAGAAGTCGTTTATTAATAAATTTATATTCACTTTTTATTAAACTTTATCTTTTCTTCTTTATTATCATCATTGTTTAATTTAAAGTTAAAGTCAATATTAAAAGTATTTTCAATGAATTCTTCGTTTTATAAAGTAATTGAATTAAACTTTCTTTTTAATTTATATTCTTTACGATTTTTATTATACTTTTTCCTTTTTAAAGAATCGTTTAAGATTTAATAAATCTTAAAGATTATTATATAAAATATTAATATTTGACTATAAAATATATAAGAAATAAATCAATTAATTATTAAAGACTATTAATATATTCTTATATTTATTCTTATTTAAATAAATTAAGAGTTTTTTATAAATATCTTTAATTTTAATTTTCGAATAGTCTTTTTTTAAATAATATTAAATTCGAATTATTACGTCTTTTTATTTAAAGATATAATGAGTCGCTTTTATATATTTTATTAAACTTTCATTTTTATTATTTAAGTCATCGTTAACGGATTTTTTATTATTTTCTTTATTAAAATTCTTATTAAATGTTTTATTAAACTCTTTAAACTTTATATTTGATTTTTTTATCATTTATTTTATTAAAATTAAAGTTCTTATTTAGTTTTTTATTAGACTTCTTAAACTTCTTATCGAGTTTTATTATTAAATTTTTTTAATAATTTAATAATTTTAATAATTTTATTTAATTCTTTATTAACTTCTTTTATAAATATATTAAGTCTTATTTTTAAAGCTTTTTCATTTTACTTTTAACTTCTTTAAGTCAAGCCTTTTTTATTTTTAAACACGTTTTCGACTTTAAAGAATTATAAATAACTTATATTTATTTTAAATATTTAAAAATTAAATTAAATCAATTATTATTATTTGATGTTCAAAGAGAATATAATGAACGTTTATTATATATAAAGTAAATAAATTCAAATTATAACTTAATTCTATATTTATTTATTTATTAAAGAAATAATATCCTTTTATAATTAATTTAAGAAATATTTAAGACTTTATTTCAACTTTAATATTTATATTTTATTAAGTTATAATAAGTCTTATTAAATATATATAAATTCTTTCAAGAGTTATTTCCGGCCTTATAATATTCAATAAAAGCTTTATTTATTTTAATAATAAAACGCTTTGATTTTAAATTTAAAATATAATTTACTTTCTTTTTTAATTAAAATCAAAGACTTTTTTAAATCGTATTCTTTAATTATAACTATATATATTCTTAGCCTCTTTATAATAGTTTTCTTATTCGGCTTAAGTTTAATATATAATAAAATAAAAATATATTTCTAGAATATTATTACGGCTTAATTAATTATCACTTTTTTAAACTTTTCAATTTAATAATAATAAATGACTCTTTTATTAAAAAAATAACGATTATTAAAATCTAAATTAATAACTTATTTAAATCTGACGTTATTAAGCTCAATAATATTTTTATAATATTTAAAGCCTTTAAATTAAACTGTTTATTTAATCTGACTTCTTTTATTAATAAATCTTATTTAATTAAAGTCTTTTTTTTATAAATGACTTTTTATTCATTTAATATTATTACGGCTTTTATTTATTAAACTACTTTAATTTAAATTTCTAATATAATTATAAAGAGTATAATAAGTCAATTATTTATAAGACTTATATTATTTACTTCATTAATATTCATAAGTTTTAAATCTTTTATAAGTATTAAACTATTAAAATTTCTTATTATTTTATTCGTTTTTATTATTCAAATTATTATTTTATTACTTCTTTAAAAGTTATTATAAAACTTTATTGTTTTTGATTTTTTATATTTAAATAAACTATTATTTATTAATTATATTTGTATAATCACTGCTACTGCACCTGCTACGCTTGCTGTCGCTACGCTCGCTGCACTGACCCCTGATTACGAAGTACTGACTAATCAGGGGGACGCACTAGTTTCAGTATATATAGACTCCGTAGCACTTCAATTGAACCTCAGTCACTATTCCAACGAGCATAGAATACTATACGTATTACGTGCCCCGGAATACGACTCCACTGTGTCATTTAAGTGATATAAACAATATTAAATATAAGTTATTATACTTTCTCTTTTTAATAAAATTAAATATTAGATTTATTATATAAAGATAAATTCTATTTTAATTGATTATAATAAATAATAATATCTTATATTTATGAATTTAATATATTATAATATAAGTTAAATTTAATTTATATAAAATATAAATATTTATTGATTTAAATTTATTATTTCTTTAAGACTATTATTAATAATAGTTTATAATACATTATTAAACTCTATTTTAATTAAAAACTCTTCTCGTTTATATTATTAAAAAAATCATTCTTTATATAAAAATGAATTTAAAAATCATATTAATTAATTTTATCTTTTAAATTAATGATTTTAAAAATAAATTCAGATTTAGAAATCTTAATAAAAGAAGTTAAAATTATCTTTATATATTTAAAAAAAAGGCCTCGAATTAATAAAAAGTCGATAATTAATAAGAAATTATATTTAAATAAAGTTTAAATAAGCTTTTAAAAATCTTGTTTTAAAATAAAAATATTAATTAATTTAAGTATTTGAGATCTTTATTTATAAAAAGTAAAAGAAGGGATTTTATAAATATTTGAATAAATAAGATTTAGTCTTTTTAATAAACCGTTTTTAATTATTCATTATATTAGTTTTAATTCTTTATAAAATAAAAAGAGACATTTTATTTTAAAATTTAACTTTTAAAGTCTCGTCTTTAAAAATAATTATAAATCGTATTATATTTATAATTATCTTTTTATTTAATTACGCTTTTATTAAATTTAATATTATTAAAAGTAATACTTTAATATAAATAAAAGTAATAATAGAAATTCAATATAATAATTAAATTAACTTTAATATTATTTTAATAATAAGCGATATAACTTATTATATAACTTTTATAACTTTAAATTTAAATATAATTATTTTAAATTTAAATATAATATTATTAGTCTTAAGTTTAAATATAACGGTTATATAAACATTTTTAAACTCTTATACTCTTTTTAATACTTTATTAATATTTAAGATTAATATTACTTTTATAAATTAATATTTATTTTTAATAATTATAAACTCTTTATAAATAACTGTTCAATCCACGGCTTTTTAAAGTTTGTCATTATTTAATAGTTTTTTTATAAACGTAGTTCTTATTATTAAATTAAATATACGTTGTAATATCGCTTAATTTTATATATTCTTTTAAATAATAATAATAAAGATAATATTATATTTTCTTTAAATTAAGCGTTTAATATTAAATTTAAATAATCGATAAATAGAAAATTATCTTATTTTAATCTTTATATAATTTGAAATCATATTTTAATATATAACTTTATAACTTCTTTTCTTTTTAAAATGACATATAATTCAAGCTCGTTTATAATCATTTCTAAGCGCTTTAATAATAATAACGCCTCAGATCGCTTCACTTATTCTGAGATTATAAACTCTTTTAATATTGACATAGATTTAAAGTCATTAAAAATAACTTTTAATTTCGATTTAAATTTAATATATTTATAAAGTATTTTCATTATATTATTTTAAAGTTTTTACTTTTAATAATAAAAGAGCAGAGATTGAATATAAACTTCTATTCAAGTAATTAAAGTTATAATTAACGTATTTATTACATTATTAAATTTAAAGTCTATTTTAATCGTTTTATATTCACGAGATATAATCTCGAATTACGTTATTATCAAGTTTCGTCGCTTTAATATTTCTAAGTTCTGATTATAAGTAGTTATTATAAGAAGGAAAAGGGCTAGATAACTTAAGTTAATAATAATTATAAATGAAATTAACACTATAGTAAAGTTTTAAATCGGCTTTAGTTCCCAACTCTCAATGATTTTATTTTGACTTATTGAAAGGCTATGCGGAAGTGGTTGGTTAATACTGAAGGGTGCATATAAACGTATGGGTAGTGTTGCCTTGATTTATTAGAGTGAAGGTTGAAGACCGTACTGTTCCTATATATATACAGGAACCAGGATCACGTGACCCCAACAGGTGATCCTACTTAATCCTCTTCAACCCTCAGTTAGGGCTGTACCCTTTCAATATGACCCACATTTTATGCGACATTAGAAGGATTCACTACCAACACCAACCGCCCACTGATACCCCTGTCGGAACACTAAAAAATTGAGATTTTTCCAAAGTGCTCAGAAAATTCTAAAAATTTCACGAGCATATAGACAATGCCCTGGGTAGGCCGAAAATAACGTTAGTTTTCTAAAATTGTGCTGTGGTGGTCAAATTGGATTTTGAGTGGTTGGTGAACCCTTCTAACCCTTTATGGCTAGCTGAATTCCAGCCCCCTGCATTAGCTGACTTCCCCTAGCAAATGAAGTGAGGACTTCTGTCGCTGGCCATCAGTGTTGGAATTTTCACTTTCCTTTCTTTCAATGCGCATCACCTTCTCTTCTACTCTTCCAGGACATCTAAGATAACATGACACTCCCTTTCATACGTAACTCAACTGAGCCCCAGTATGGAATTGGATTGGGATCCTTCAATTTAGGCAATGGCCTGATCGAGATCTCAGCCTTGACGTCTTTAATTGGGTCTACCGCCGCAGATTCATTGGCACTCGGCGATAAAGGGCCCGCGGGCCTCGTGTGGGCAATGATGACTGTTTTCGGAGCCATGTCAGTTGTCAAGCTATTTATTGCAACCGCAACACCAGGGTGGCTGCGTGAGAGTGTCGGCGTCCGGAGTCCCAAATCGGATGCTACTGTTGGCCTATCTTTGGATTTGAACAAGAGCTTCAAGTCTCGAGGTCGTGAGGAACGTGCAATAGCTGTTGAGTGTGAGACTAAAGTTGTAAGCATGCTTGCTTTTCTAGGTGTATGATGCTAATGCTCTGTAGAATGCACAGGGCGGGAAAACGAAGGATCCACCAGTGGAAGTCGGACGTCGAGACGTGTACGTCTTTGACCAGCGCACGGCCAACATCTTGCATGCTATCCCTTCGAGTTCTCCCGGAGAAGACTTGAAGGTCTACTCCTTCATCCCAGACCCATGGCGCAAGGAGACTGCTTCGCATCATTCTTGGATTGACTGGATATCATTGCTTTTCTCAATGATAGCAAAGCTCGCAGAATTTATTGTACTGCGGAGATATGGAGCCTCACCACTGGCCTGGATCACGATTTCGACTTGGCTGTTATTTTTCTCTGGGGCTCTAGTTTTGCAGCTTCATGGTCTACGGAGACAGGCCCTAGATTCGGAGATTGACACCATCACAGGTTCTCTTCCAACGTGTTCTACGGCAGGTGGAGCACGCAAAGTGTTGCTTGGGATCCCTAAAAGCCCGCGACTTCATATCATCTGGAGGATTACTTGGGGTATTGGTGGTGTCATAGGCATTGCTACAGTTGTAGCTACCTATATTGCCCTCAGCCACTCTTCAAGCAACGAAGTCTTCTTTATTTGGACTGGATTCCAAGCCCTATGGCTCGGCATGAGGTCTACGCTCTTCTATCTCCTCAGCGATAGAGAAGGTCAATATCACGTAGGCTTAAAGGGCAAGCCATGGGCGAAGGCCAACCCACAGGAAAAAGCAAGGTTGCGTCGTCTTGTATTCGCACTGTCCAAATATCAAATACATCAGCACCCTCGATCACCGCTCAGCTACGTCGAAGACATGGACTCGGTTGACAAGCTTGAGAACGTGCAATCAGAATATCCCCTGTCATCAGGCGAAAAGACGATCACTATCTCAGTTCAGGATGTGATCCCAGATACAATTCTGTCCAGTCTATCGTGGGTCTTCGGATCCAAACAAGGCGGTTACGACTTCTATGACACAGCCATCATCATCCTAAACACTCCCAACGGCACAATTTCCATACCCGCAGCACGAGCGCTTTCCACCAAGACCCTCCTACTAGAGAATCTTGACGCGGAACAAGGGTCTGGTGATACTCATCTGCCACGAGGTGGCTTACTGCCACAAGGCGGTGTTGCATCTTCTTGGGGAAGGAGTATTGATGTGCAGTGGTGGTATTGGATTCCGTGCTCTGGAGGACACTGGCTGTTCTTTACTACTGAGCAGACAAAAAGCAAAGGATCGAGCAAGGCTGTGGTTATGTCGGATCAGCAGGTGACAGATATGTTAGGCAGTGGGAAAATATATATTAGTTTAAGGCATGTTGATGAGGTTAAGGAGATTGTGGAGAATTCGACGATTGCTTGTACGCATCTTCTTGAGTTATTGAAATAGGTTCGACGTGTCTCCCGCCAGTTGGTTTGCACTGTTTAAACTGTCTACAATTTTAGCGATAAGCACAACTCTGCCAGTCTCTTACCCCGCGCCACGAGAACTCTACTACTCTACCTTTACTTATATAAGAGCCTATACTACTCTATACAGGGAATCGTAGCTTACTTCTAAGTGCTCGGTGTAAGAGGGCCTAAAACTTAGCGCACGAGAGCCTGAAAACTTAGTATACAAGAGTATATAAACATAGCGCACGAGAGCCTTTATATACTACAAGACCTTATACTACCGATTATAAGAGTCTACACTTATGAGTTATAACTAAGAGGGGCTTTAATTCAGGTGG
>Ga0302221_10001415_pt1 | contig 15566 bp, 12 predicted proteins | sample II_Palsa_E2_1_FD_193517 | JGI IMG/M metagenome (GOLD analysis project Ga0302221, IMG submission 193517) | Peat permafrost microbial communities from Stordalen Mire near Abisko, Sweden - II_Palsa_E2_1 | ecosystem: Environmental > Terrestrial > Soil > Palsa > Peat permafrost | place: Sweden... | reverse complement strand
AGAGAATTAATGGAGAATCCGGTCTCCGACAAGTGCTGTTCAATCCAGGTTAGCACAAAGGACAGGTTCGGACCTTTCCATTGGAGTTTGCGCGTGAGTTCAGCCACGAAGGCACTCACCATAGGGGGAGCAGATCGGGCCAAATCGGCAATCACCAATACGAGGTTTTTGGGATTTTTTTCTGACGTTTCAAGAATCAGGTCAGCCCAATGATGAGCAAGGTCCGCGTCGATCCGGTCAATGCCGATCCGGGCCGCCACACGCCTAAGATTTTCCAGCAATGCCAGGCGCAGCATGATGGGTATCGCCCACAATTCACCCAAGGTGAGAGGCCTTACTTTTTGATAGGCCTCCATGAACTTGGAAAGTCTGTGAATGTCAAGATGACCATCGCTGTGGGATATGATTTGAATGGCAATGTCATACACCCGCGGAAATCCTGCGGAAGGACCGCTTCGAAGTTGGGGTAATCCTTTACTGTATCCCTTGGGTAAATAGCGTTTACCGGTTCGAATCTGTTCTTCAATCAAATAGAAGTTATCCAGCAACCATTCACCGGCGGGCATCACAGGTGTTTTTTCCCTTACCGCTACTTGTAGGAGGGCTGTTACACGGAACAATATTTCTTCATTTTCAGCTAGTCTTTTTAGAAGTTTTTCAGGCGCATGGCGGGAACTTAACTGATGGGATTGGGCAAGCTGTCCTGCATGGTGCTCCATTTGATCCGTACTGAACAGCGCTGATCGTAGTGGAGGCTTTTCATTTACGTCCTTTCGGGTAAAACCGTCCTTTTGAAAGAATTGACGTAAGGGGGATAGTAGCTCCTCCAAGGTATTTGTTTTCACTTTCATGACGCTGTAACCTCTTTCTTAACCCAAACTTGAGTGCGGCTGCACAGTTTGGTTTTTAATAAACTCCACGGACAGAACAAAAAATCGTTCCATGCAGTCATTTATTAAGCATTTTGCGATAATCAAGGAGCCTATGTTGGATAGCCAGAGTGAAAAACGACGCGGATAATTCACAGGCATCAGCCGCCGATCAAACGAGATGTTTTATGTGTTTAGTTTAAACTGATGGGGGGCAAATTCGTTTCCCTGAAATTCTTGATAAAATCAAACGAGACCTTCATGGCCACTTGCTGATTCCGAACCATATTACGGGCTACCGTAGTCAATTCATTGAATGAAATGGCATTACGATAGGCGGTTTGCGCATCTTTTCCGAATTCGCAGGAATCCCTAATTGCCCTCGGATACTTGCCATTAAATTTTGATATTGCCCCCAGGCAGACAGGGCACAAGTTCTCCACCGTTTCACTTCCTGATTTATTTATTTCACGGATCAACGCGAATGCATTTTTCTTGCTTTCATCGGCCATGTTCGTAAAAATTGTCTTCAAATCCACTTCGAATGTTCCCTGTGCCGCATTCCGATAACCCTCCACCCGATCGCTATTAATTTTCAAAAGACCGTGGAGGACTTGGTTAACGTTTATTTCGGTTTTCATATTCATTGTTGGTTATCCGGATATCATCAAAAGCCGCTCCTGGCGTTTTGACAGCCTCAGACCTGTATTCTTAGTATTGGGGAATGGGAATCGATGCATTAGCGTGGAGAACTCTCCGCAGATTCGTGGATTTTTTATCCCTTGCGCCACCCATTTTGGCGATTTTGGGAGATGGATTTGAATAACTCCTTTTTTACCTGATGATATTCATAGCCGATCTGAATGACCGTGTTGTTGGCCATCTCACGCACAAAGTAATCCCATGTGTCTTGAGTTGCATTTAAAACATTTTTGATAGCTTCTTCAACTTCATTTTTTTCAATTTTGAGTTTCTTTTTAGCGCGTTCAATGTAGCGCTGCTTTACAATGGACGTATCCACCCGCAGAGTGATGAACTCCAGTTCGCTGTTGATCGAATCGCGGAGTTGGATCAATTCCAGAGAAAGTTTAGTTCTATCCCGCAACACGGGATCTGCCGAGACTTGCTTTTGTTGGGGCACTTGACATAAGCAAGGATTTACCCAGCCGAGGGTTACGATCATCAGGAAAGCGCGTCGGTAGTTCATCTGTATTTTAGAAAAATGGGGGTCTAAGATCTTTTTAATTCTCACAGAGCAGGAAAAGTTATGGTAAACGTCGTGCCTTCATTGACGATGGAGGATACTTCAATCTCTGCTTTGTGCGATTGCAGTATGGCAAGGGCAGATGCTAATCCGAGACCCATCCCTTCCGGTTTGGTCGTAAAATAAGGTTCAAATAACCGGGACGTGTTTTCCGCGCTCATTCCACGGCCGTTGTCTTTTATCTGAACCTTATGAAAATTCGGTTGAGATGAAATGGTGATCGTTAACTCACCTTTATCCTCCTCCATGGCTTCAATAGCATTTACTATAATATTGAGAAATGCTATTTTCATTTTTTCCTTGTCAACCAGCGCCTGGGCGTCGGAGGACGGGAAGGAGACATTTAATTTAATTTTTCTTAGCTGAATCCGGTCCACGGCCGTTTCAATGGTTTCCTTCATAACGACCTGCAGGGGAGTGACCTCCAGTTTCATTTTGTAGTATTGATTCGAATCCATGAGCTCATTGATAAGGTCATTGATTCGTTTGCTGTTTCGATCAATGACCTTCAAAAACTCCTGATTTTCGCTAGTCGTTTCGGTTTTCAAAAACCCCAGGGAAAGAATGATATTGTGAAGAGGGTTTCTGATCTCGTGGGCAAGGGTACGGATTACAATACCTTTGGCTTCCAGTTTTTCGGCTTGCAGGTTGATTTCCTCCACCTTCTTTAATATGGAGATATCGTGAATAATCCCTTGAATATAGGGGTTCCCTGAAGCATCCGTTTCAAGCGAGGCCGAGAGCACGCAGCTTTTTTCAATTTGATCTTTGCTAAGTAGTTCGATTTTGTAATCGATTACTTCCTTCTGTTCGTCTAATTTTTTTATGATTTCTTCTTTTTCAGAACGGTGGACAAATAATTCGGCGAGATTTAAGGCGTGCAATTCACTAGCGTCATATCCAAAAAGATCGGTCGCCGCGCTGTTTACATGGATGAAATCCAGTTGATTATTAGCGATAAAAATCACATCCTTACTGCGTTCAAAAATGGTCCGGAATTTACGTTCATTCGCCCGGGATTCTCTGAGCGTTGCTGCCCGTTCCAATGAGTACCGGATGCATCGATCAAGTTGTTCGCTTGTTAATTGAGATTTGATCAGATAATCCACCGCCCCCGAACGCATGGCTTCAAGATCGATCTTCGGGTTCCCCTGACCCGTGAGCAGTATGATCGGCTCTTTGCATTCATACTCCATCGCTTCCCGAAGTAAATCGATACCCGTCTTTGCGCCAAGGTGATAATCGATGAAATAAATATCGTGCGTTGAATTTTGCAAAGCAGTAGATCCCTTTTTGTAATTGGGGCACCAATCGACTTGAAATTTTTGCTGGGAAATGTCTTTGATAAAATCGTTGACGAGCCAAAAATCGTCTTCATCATCGTCAATAATAAGAATGCGAACCGGCAGGAGAGAGGATACCGCATGATCCATGTTAGACGTGTTTCTCCGGAAGGATTATTGAGAAAACGGCACCATCGTCAGCTGCAGCCGTGGCAAAAATTCGCCCCTTGTGACTTTCTATTATTTTTTTGCAAAGGGCCAGGCCAATGCCGGCCCCGGGATATTCCGACTTGCCATGTAAACGGCTGAACATTTGGAATATTTTTGTGGCGTACTCTTCGTCAAACCCGATGCCGTTGTCTTTAATGGTAATCAGGACATAGGGTATAGTAAAATCCAGGCGATGATTTTGTATTTCGGCTTTTCCTAAACTTCTGCTTCGTATATCGATCAATGGTAATACATTGGGTTTCTTAAACTTAATCGAGTTCAAAATAATATTGGAAAATAATTGTTTCAGCTGAGGGGAAGATGCTTCCAGCGTAGGTAATTTACCGGAGGTAATAATCGTATGTGTTTCTTCTATTTTTAATTCCAGATCGCCTTTAACTTCCCGGAGAAGGATATTCAGATCCGTTTCCCTGAAGGTTTGTGTCTCGTGCGTGATGCGTGAAAACTCCAGCAAGCTCTCAACGAGCGATCGTGCATTTTTGGTGGCCGACTGAATCCGGTCTATGTATTTTCTACCGTCCTCCGCCAAAATTCCGTTAAATTTATATTGCAGCCGGTCAATAAGAGTTGATATTTTACGGAGCGGTTCCTGAAGATCATGAGAAGCTGCGTAAGCGGAGTCTTCCAATTCTTTGCTTAAGCGATTGAGTTCCGAAATTTTTTGCTCTAGGTCAAATTCATATTTTTTGATTTGAGTTACATCACGGGTAGTTCCCATCAGCTTTACACCCTTGCCCGTTTTGTCCCGGACAATTTTGCCATTAGACTCTAATATCTTCGTTTCACCCTTCCGGTTTTTTATCTCATAAATGAATGCATAATTGTTGTCTCCTTTTTTCAGGCTCTCTTTCAACTGGAGACAGGCCTTGTCAAGAGTCTCCTCTGTTAAATGGAGTTTATAGAAATCTTCGCGGAAATCAACCTGCGATTTTTCGACCCGGGGATCATACCCGAAAAGCCTATACATCCCATCTGACCACCAGATTGTTTTTTTGTCAATCAAGTCCCACTCCCAGGATCCGTGACCCAAAAAATCTTCCTTTTCCTGCACCATCCGTCTGTAATTGTTCAGGGCATCACGCAATAGGGTAGATTCGGTAATATCACGGGTAATGCCTACAATGTTTTTCACATTCCCGCGATGGTCAATGACTATTTTTACCTTGGAGTGGAATATCTTTCTCTGCTGCCGGCGGGTAATAACTGTGTGCTTGTACTCTACCGATTTTTCTTTGTTGGTCTTCGCCTTGTCAAAAACGGTTTTCAGTTTTTCTCGATCTTCCGGGATGACGTGATTTCGGTAAAACTCCATGGTGAGTTCCAATCCATGTACAGCGTCTGGATCGAAATCCATCAGAACGTACATTCCTTTGCTCCATTTCATGGTTTCCTTCTTGGGGTCCCAGCTCCAATATCCAAACTGCAGGAGTTCTTCGGTACTTCCGGCTAGCTCCAGAATGGTCTGGTGAGAATCTTCATCCTGGGGTTCAGCGAGATCGTCGAGATGATGAAGAGTTAATTCCTCTGTTTTTGACATTACTACTACTTTTTGTTAAGCAGCTGATATTGGTCTAATTTATTGTAAAGGGTTTTACGGTCGATATTTAGAATTTTGGCTGCCTTGGTTTTATTAAATTTGACTTTTTTTAGCACACTCAGGATCAATTCATACTCGGCATCTATTCCAGCCCCTCGCAAAGTTTCCTGGGTTTCTTCGGGCGCCGCGACCGGTGAAGAGAGTGCGTTCGGGTCGGTTTCTGCCGGCGGAAGATTCTCATCGAATTGCAGTTTAGAAAAATTAGAAATTTCGAAGGGGAGGGTACGAACTTCGATGAGGTCTCCGTCCGTAAGCAATGCCGCCCGTTTAATCACATTCTTCAACTCGCGAAGATTGCCATACCAGATGTAACTGTGAAATATGGCCTCCACTTCCGAGGTAAATCCTTTGATATTTTTTTCTAATTCCAGGTTGGTGATATGCAGGAAATGATCCGCAAATGTTTTTATATCCTCTTGCCTCTCACGCAACGGAGGCACGGTAATGGTGAATTCGTTAAAACGATGAAACAAATCTTCCCTGAATTTTGTGATATTTTTTCGTTCGCTGTCCCACAACCTCTCATTGCTGGCAATAATAATCCGAACATCCAGGTCCGTATCGTGCATTCCCCCCACTTTGCGCATTTTCCTTTCCTGAACTACCCGCAGCAGGGAGACTTGGACATCATAGGGCAGATTGGTGATCTCATCCAGAAAAATCGTACCCCCGTTGGCCACTTCAAAACTTCCTGTTTTTTGAAAGAGCGCGCCAGTAAATGCGCCCTTCTCGTGACCAAATAATTCACTGCTCGCCAGTTCCTTGGACAGTGCGCCGCAATCAATGGCCACAAACGGTTTGTTTCTTCGCTTGCTGCGTTTATGTATTTCCTGGGCAATACCCTCTTTTCCACTTCCGGTTTCACCGTAAATGATTACGCTGTAATTGGTCGGCGCCACGCGATTAATTTGCTCCAAAAGGGTATTGAAAACCGCACTGTTACCAAAAATATACTGACCGGAAATCTGAGGGACCGGATTTTTTTCGATCAGCAAAGAGGGAGCTGAAATTTCAGGAGCCTCTTTTTTCTTGAGCGCTTTGCGGATGGTGAGAAGTATTTCATCGGGAAATAACGGCTTGGTTACATAGTCATAAGCCCCCAGCCGCATAACCTCAACGGCGACTTTGATATCGCCATACCCCGTGATAAAGATCACCGGAATGTGCAGGTATTTTTCCTTTATTTTTGTTAACAACGCCGTACCATTCATGTCCCCGAGCTTAAAATCACAGAGGATCAGGTCAGGCTCTCCTTTTTCAAGGATATCCAGGGCGCTTTTTCCGCTGCTTGCCTCAATTACCTGATAATTAAATTTCAACAGGTATTTGGCCAGCACCTGGCGCATGTCACGGTCATCGTCAACCACCAATATTTTTTGCATAAGAATTCTTCGTAAAACAACAGCCGAACCTTTTTCCAGCGTCAGCAGGTTCAATTTAGACAGAATAAATTCATAAAACCCATCTGAATCCCCGCTGGAATAGCCAGATTCAACGTGTTAAAGGCATAGACTATTCAACAAAAGGGCCATAAAACCCAATGTGGGTATTATTATGCACGATCTTGTCAATGTATTGAAAATCAGAGTGATAGTTTGCCACAGACCACAAATTCCAATTTTAATTTGCAGCAAGATTTTTAGATGACGTGGAAGTAATTCCACGATTTTCCGCCTTGTGCCTTCCGGCAGACCCGACGCTACCCGACGGGCAACTGCTTCTTATGACAGAGGAAAGGCTATAATACCGGTGCGGTCACGTAACGAAAGAACCCGATTTTGTAAAACAACCTTTGTTTCAGTCCCGAGGGACCGATTACCCTCTTGTCTTTTGCAAAGTAATTCTGTAGGTGGATCTGTTGGATATGAACGCCGTATAGTAAATTTGAGAAAATTCATCCACAATCATCGGTCTTATGAAATTATGAGTTTGTGGAAATCGTAACCAACATAAGATGGTAAAAAAGCGAGTAATCATTGCAGACGACGACGAAGATGACAGGATGCTGGTGTTGTCGGCCTTTCAGGAAAATAAAATTGATGTAGACATTGACTTTGCAATCGATGGAAGTGATTTAATGGACATCTTGTCTCATGATTTGGCCGGTACTTCCATCCTTTTTATTCTCCTGGATTTGAACATGCCTAAAAAAGACGGGCGGGAAGTGTTGAAAGAAATAAAGCAAAGCCCACGCCTAAAAAAAATACCCGTCATCATTTTCACGACCGCTAAAAACGAATCGGAAATCCGGAAATGCTATGACTTGGGTGCAAATACCTACATTGTCAAGCCGGATAGTTACGAAGGGCTTCGAAAGGTCGTGGCGACCCTCAGTTCATACTGGCTGGACACGGCGACAATTTCTTCATAGCATCCCTTGTTCAACCGAGCAAAAATCTAAAAGTGACCGACCATTGTAGTCAGGTTTCGTTCCCGTCACGGCTGTGTCGTCCGTTAAAAAATTCAACTCTTGTCGGTCTGAAATTGTGGCTTAATTTCTACATTTTTATCTGCTAAATAGATGTTATGACTTCGGGGATGGCACAGAAATTTTACATGTCGGCAATGAAATGAAGAGGAACAAACACCTGGGAATTTGGATGGATCATTCCGTTGCTCACTTGATGGCCCTGACCAACGACTCCATCGTGACAATTCTGATCGAATCAAAATTTTCCCACTCGGAAAAGGAGCAGAGTTTGAAAAAGAGCGAAAATCTCATGCACAACAAAGAGCAACACCTGCTACTGGGCTATTACAAAAGGTTAATGGATACCATTAGAAATTATCAGGAAGTAGTTCTGTTCGGTCCCACGACGGCCAAAAACGAGTTGCTAAACTTGTTGAAGGCCGACCTTCTGTTTGACAACATAAAGATCGAGATTCGGCACGCTGACCAAATGACGACGAATCAACAGCATGCTTTCGTGAGGGAGTACTTTACGCCAGTCGTCGAAAAGACAAACGTTCCATTTTAAGTCAAGCGCCGGACTAACTAATTCTTCCTCGTGGGAATTGCTTCCGAATACATTAGAAAAATAAAGATGGCAAGAACTAGATTGAAACGTATCTTCCTGGTTCTTTGCTGCACCCTTGTAGGGACGGTCGTCCTCGTAATTTTGTTTATATCTCCGATTACAAAATACCTTATCGAAAAGTATGATGTGCGATACACCGGCCGGGAAATCACGATGGACTGGGCGTATGTCAATCCATTTACCGGTTTTGTCCATTTTAGCAACCTTAAGATTTATGAATCAAAGAAAGACACCCTATTCTTCAGTACAAAGGGGGTGAGCGTTGATTTTGCCATATTAAAATTGCTCTCTAAAACATACGAAATATCCGAACTTACTTTTGACCACCCGCGGGTCACGATTATTCAAAAAAGAAAAAATTTCAATTTTGATGATTTGATCGCACGGTTTAGCCCGGATACATTGAAATTGGCCAGCGAACCCGTTCATTTTAATATCCTTCGCGTCAGCTTAAAGCACGGTGAAGTCAATTACCGGGAAAAAATTATCCCCATTCACTATAGCATCAGAGATCTGAATCTTGAAAGTTCCGGCAAGCGATGGGATGCCGACACGATAGCATCTACGTTCTCTTTTTTAGCACAGAATGGAAAGGGAGGAATCAGGGGTGATTTTACGATTAATGTAAAAACCCAGGATTACCGCCTCGAGAGTGTCATCCGGAACTTCAATTTGGAAATTATCAGGCAATACCTGTGGGAACTAATTAATTACGGAGTGTTTTCAGCCACGTTGGATGCCAACATAAAGACAACCGGAAACTTCAGGAATCCGGATCTAAGCGATTTGAGAGGGCGCTTTTCGCTGAACGATTTTCACTTGGGGAAAACGGTGAAAAACGACTATCTGGCCTTTGACAAATTGGTGGTAAGCGTAGATGAGGTCAGCCCCAGCCACCAAAAATATCTTTTTGACTCGATCACTCTTAGCCATCCTTCTTTCAAATATGAAACGTACGATTCTTTGGACAACGTGGAGATGTTATTTGGAAAAAATGGGTCGAATATTTCCGACATCACTTCCCAGCCCGGCAGGTTTAATCTGGTTATTGAAATCGGGCGTTACCTGAAAAAAATCTCCAAGAATTTCTTTCGGAGCCCCTATAGAATAAATAGGCTGGCGATTACACAAGGCGATTTAAAATACAATGATTTTTCACTAAGTGAACAATTCTCCATCGGAACCAACTCTCTGACTCTCCGTGCCGACTCCGTAAACAGGGATAGAAACAGGGTAGTCGCGCGTATCAATTCGGGAATACAGCCCTATGGAGATCTGTCGGTAGTTCTCAGCATTAATCCAAAGGACAGCGGCGATTTTGATTTATCGTATCATCTTAATAAAATTCCTGTCGCGGTGTTCAATCCCTATCTGATTTCGTACACTTCTTTTCCTCTGGACAGGGGGATGCTGGAGTTTAACGGATTGTGGACCGTACGGGAGGGAAAGATAAAAAGTGCTAATCATTTGTTGGTCATTGACCCGCGATTATCCAAGCGAGTTAAAAACAAGGATATAAAATGGATTCCTATGCCGTTGATTATGACTTTTGTTCGTGAACGCGGTAATGTGATTGATTATGAGATTCCGATCACGGGGAATCTGAAAAATCCTCACTTTGGTTTGTACAATGTCATCACCGATATACTTAAAAATATTTTCATTAAACCGGTTACAATACCCTACGGAATACAGGTCAAAACCGTTCAAAATGAAATTGAGAACACCCTCACCCTGAAATGGGATATGCGGCAGTTTTTACTTAGACCCAGGCAGAAACGATTTGTGGAAAAGATGGCAAAGTTCCTGGAAGAAAACCCGGAGGCGATTATTTCAGTTTACCCCAATGAATATGTATTGAAGGAAAAGGAGTATATTCTTTTTTTTGAAGCCAAGAAAAAATATTTTCTGGAGGTCCATCATAAAAATTCTGACGCTTTCAGCCGGGAGGATTCGATCAATGTGGATAAAATGTCTATCAAGGATCCTTCCTTCATGCACGCATTGAAAAGAGGCGTAAGCGATACCATGCTTTTTACGATTCAGGACAAGTGTAGCAATTTTGTCGGTCGAGCGAAGGTCGATGCAAGATACAGGCAGTTAGTAGAGGAAAGAGAAAGGGCGTTTCTATCCTTGTTTACTCAAGGTGGTACGGAAAGTCGCGTGAAAATGAAACCCAATGAAGAGGTCACTCCGTACAACGGCTTTTCCTATTTCAAAATAAGTTATCCTGGGGAGATTCCTAAATCGTTGCGTAAAGCGTATGAAGAAATGGATGAACTTAATGATGAAAATCCACGAAGGAAATATTTCAGGGAAAAATATTCAACTCAATCCCAACCGTCGGATGTGAAAAAGATGGGAACAAAAAGCCTTTAACAGAGAGGAGTATTCGATATACTCGACGTTGTATTCTTTACACGTCTCTTTGACAAATTTGCTTATTTTAGGATAGTGGACATGACTTATTCGCGGAAATAAGTGATGCTCAATTTGGAAATTGAGTCCGCCCAATAGCCATGAAATTACCTTATTTCCGGTAGCAAAATTGGCCGTTGTATTCATTTGATGAATAGCCCATTCTTGTTTCATGCGATGCGAATTTTCATCCGGCACCGGAAATTGGGTTCCCTCTACCATATGTGCCAGTTGAAATACAATGCTGATGGAGAGACCGCAAACAAATGTGATGATCGCAAACCCCACCAGCGCCTGAAGCCAACCGACCAGGGCAATGGGAAGAATGATGTATACACCTACATACGTCACTTTGGTGATCCAAAAAATAAAATGTTCCTTCGACTCCAGTTTCTTAGGAGCTGAGTTGATGGCAATTCTTCCGCTAAAATATTTTGCGAAGTCGTCGTAAAAGATCCAGGTGACGTATGAAATACCATACAAGAGCACCCAATACACATGCTGAAACCGGTGAAACCAATACCGGGGTTGTCCTTCATGCAGCCGCATGAAAGGTCTGACGTCGATATCTGAATCCATTCCTTCGATATTCGTGTACGTATGGTGATTGACGTTATGTTTTATTTTCCAGAAATAGGAATTTCCCCCCAATACGTTGAGCGAATACGCCGAGGCCTTATTTAACCAGCTGTGTTTTGAAAAGCTTTGGTGCCCTCCTTCATGCATGACATTGAATCCGATAACCGCCAGGTTTATACCCAACAGGACGCATAAAAAAATGGCAAGAGGATATCCGGGTGTGAAAAAAATCAGTGTCAGATACAGCCCCGCAGCGGAAAGGACCTGAATGATACCTTTGAAATACAAACTCCCGTTCCCGGTAGGATCAAGTTTTTTGTTAAGAAAATACTGATCTACCTTATCCTTCAGATCCTTAAAAAAGGAGCTTTGTTTATTATCGAACGTAACCTTCAGCATTGCTTTTGAACTTCTTCGTTAGGTTGACCTGTCTCCTTTCATTCAATAGCAACAACCAATCCAATTGATTTTTACGACGGTTGGTGGCAGTTTCTTCAAAATAATAGCTCGGTCTGACAATAATAAATTTATGCCCGCAATTGGAGACCAGGGAATTAGCCCATCTTAATGCGAGGTCTGGGCGAGTAGAAAACTGTAGAATATTTTCCTCAAAACGTCCTAACAGGCGTTTCTTAAGGCAACGCCACCCTCCCGCTTGCAAATCGCAAGGCAAATCCTGAAAAATCACGAAGACGACAGTGGAATGTCATACGGCGAATACATACAATCGCTTTTGATGACCTCCTTGTGCGTTTCGTGACCCGGTCGACACAGTACAGGGCAGTTCCAGCTCAATTTGGCCACCTGACAAAGTAGCATCTATATGCTTGGCGGTAAGTCAGGAGAAAGAGGCTATGGCGGTTCTTCACTTTCTGTGGTATGGTATTTTCTTGAAAGAAGAAATACTATACGTGTTTATGGAAGTCATGTTAAACATATTCATTGTGATCACAAGCTGTGCGATTTTTGCAACCATTTCTTATTTTCTGGTTAAATCAACGTTTACGCGTATTGAAAATGATGAGTTGGAGCCCGAGGTGCTACCCAGGAAAAAAGAAGCAAAATTGATGAGGAAAAAGTACACTCAGCTTCAAAAATCACTTCGCTAATTCTCATATAGAGTACGGTGATCAATTCAATGCCGGAAAGAAGGCTATGGAATCTCTCAAGGCATACAATGTGAAAGCAAAATTTCAAAAGGTTGTATTGGGAGTCGCCGATATTTATCGATTTGTACGTAAAGTTTTCAAACAATTTTTTTCGGCTCCCCTTGAGATTCGCGAGACAGCGAAGCAGTTTTATAATGTGGGCAATCGGTCGCTCTTCCTGGTTACGTTCACTGCCTTTCTTGTGGGTATCGTGTTCACCAAACAATCCCGGCCTTCACTGTCATCGTTTGGTGCAGAGTCCTGGCTTCCCTCGTTAGTTTCGCAAGCGGTAGTGCGGTCGCTGGGCCCGTTGATTACGGGGCTTATTTGTGCCGGAAAACTGGGGTCAAACATCGGGGCCGAGTTGGGAAGCATGAAAGTGACCGAACAAATTGATGCCATGGAGGTCTCGGGTACGCGGCCGTTTTCTTTTTTGGTGGTGACCCGGATAACCGCGACGACATTGGCGCTTCCGTTGTTGGTCGTTTATGCCGACATCATGGCATTGCTCGGATCATTTTTAACGGTGGCCATTCTTAATAACACGGGTTTCATGCTTTACTTTAATGACGTAGCCAATCACGTTACGTATACCGATATTTTTTCTTCGCTGATAAAATCGTTCTTTTTCGGTTTTGCTATTGGCGTCGTCGGAAGTTATGCCGGGTATAATGCTGAAAATGGCACCATGGGTGTGGGTAAGGCAGCCAACACAGGGGTAGTCATCTCGATGCTGATTATCTTCATTATTGATTTACTGAGCGTACAAGTAATCGGCCTTTTCAGGTGACCTGAATGACTCCCGATAGTTCTTCTGCAAAACATTCCTCCCCATCCTTAGAAGGACGAAAGACCGTGGCCAGTGTGCGCGATTTAAAAAAATCATTTGGTGACCGCAAGGCGCTTAAGGGAATAAGCCTGGACCTTCATGAAAGCGAAAATCTTGTCATTCTTGGACGATCCGGTACCGGCAAATCAGTTCTTATTAAATGCATGGTCGGCCTGATTGAGCCGGACGATGGCGCAATGAATGTCCTTGGATTTAATGTTCGTACGCTGACCCCTGAACAGCTTAATGAAATGCGTTTGCAGATCGGCTTCTCTTTTCAGAGTAGCGCATTGTATGATTCGATGTCGGTCCGTGAAAATCTTGAGTTCCCTTTGAAGAGAAACCTGCGCATATTCGATCAGCAAAAACTTGATGGAATGGTCATGGATGCACTGCAGGAAGTGGGCTTGAAAGATTCGGTCGATCAATATCCTGCTGAGTTATCCGGGGGCATGCAGAAACGTATAGGCGTGGCGCGAACCCTGATCCTTAAACCAAAAATCATGTTGTACGACGAGCCTACAGCTGGGTTGGATCCGATCACCTCCGCGGAAATCAATAAGCTTATTCTTCAGGTACGCGAAAAATACGGGACCTCGTCCATCATTATCACTCATGACATCAGTTGTGCCCGGGAAACGTCGGACAGAATTATCGCTATGGTGGATGGACGCAATAAAGCCGAAGGATCATTTGATGAATTAAAAAATTTGAAGGATCCCGACCTCGAGCCCTTCTTTAATTATTAACCTAACATTACAACTATGAATGCGGCGGAAATAAAACAAAACATAAAACTCGGATCGTTCGTTCTGGCGGGATTGTTCTTGTTTCTGATCTCGGTATTTTTTATTGGCAAGGAAAGCAATTTCTTCAACCGCACATTTGTAGTTTCTGCCGTATTCAAGAATGTGGAAGGCCTTCAAAAGGGTGACAATGTATGGTTGTCAGGTGTGAAAATCGGCACCGTTCAGAGCGTTGAAATCATCACACTATCGAAAGTCATCGTCAATCTTTCTCTTCGCGACAAGCAAAATCAATTCATCCGGAAAAATGCGACCGCGTCGATTGGTTCCGATGGATTTATAGGAAATAAAATTGTCGTTATCCGGCCGGGAAATTCTTCTGGAGTAATTCAGGAACACGATACGATCAACGCTCAGTCTCCGGCCGACACGCAGGAATTGCTCGGCATCGCCAAAGAAGTGGGTGAAAATACCCGAACCTTGACCGAGGACCTGAAACTGATTGTTTTTAAAATTAAGAACGGGAAAGGAATTATTGGCGAATTACTGAATGAGGGGCCCTTGTCAAAAGATCTCCGGGCTACCGTCTCGGCCCTGAAAACGACGGGAGAAAATACAGCCAGAGCATCTTCCGATTTATCCTCATTAATCTATGACATCGGGCACGGAAAGGGATTGATACCTACTCTGATCACGGATACCTCCTTTGCCGGGACCTTTAAAGTGGCATTAATAAATGTAAGGAGGGTTAGTCAGAATGCCTCCCACATAGCCAAAAATCTGGATAGCCTCGCAACAAAAATAAACAATACGCACAACGCCGTTGGTGTTTTACTGGCCGATACGGCCTTTGCCCACAAGTTGCAAAAAACAATGCAGAATGCGGAAAGCGCTTCTCATAAGTTGGACCAGGACATGGAGGCACTGAAGCACAACTTTCTCCTGAGGGGATATTTTAGAAAACAAGAAAAGAAAGAGAAGGAAGAAAAAGCAAAGGTGGCAGCGGATAGTGCAAAGAAGGCGAGGCATAGTTAATCCTTCCTCGGAGTTCCGGACTGCGAAGGGAAAAGCGTACCCTCACAAAGCTTAGGATCCATGCATCAAGAACACTCTATTCCGTCCCAGAGATTCGTTTGTGGCGCATGCACCTGTCGTAAATTCCAGCTACAAACAAACCTGACTGCGTGAATTACGGATTATCCGCGGTTGCGTCCTGTGCTAATTTTGCATCGTCAGGTGTGGTTTCAAGATCCCGGTCAAGCGAATACAGAGAATTTTTGTCGGCCTTTTCTCCGCCGGCTATTTTCAATTTATCGAGTAAATTGATCGCCATCGTTTCTTCTTCGGTCTGTTCTTTCACAAACCACTGCATGAAATTCCATGTGGCCCAATCTTCCTCCTTTAGACTCATTTTCACGACCTTGTACACCGCTTCGGTATTGTCTACCTCGTGACCAAAAACTCTCTCGAAACAATTGTTAATGCTGCTGGGATCAGCCGGGGGAGCCGGAATAGCCGTCACGTGCACCCGGGCCCCCCTTTTTAAGATGTATTCCAGGATCTT
>Ga0302221_10001414_pt1 | contig 15585 bp, 15 predicted proteins | sample II_Palsa_E2_1_FD_193517 | JGI IMG/M metagenome (GOLD analysis project Ga0302221, IMG submission 193517) | Peat permafrost microbial communities from Stordalen Mire near Abisko, Sweden - II_Palsa_E2_1 | ecosystem: Environmental > Terrestrial > Soil > Palsa > Peat permafrost | place: Sweden... | reverse complement strand
AAGCGATACGCCTGCCTGGGTTGTAGCCAAAGGCAATACCCTTGCCGAGCTGATGGGCTGGAGCCAGTTTATTGCTTTGCAGGTTGAATATAGCCTGCTGCAACGCACACCTGAGCGCGAGCTGATCCCGATGGCAAAGCATTTCGGGATGACGGTTACGCCATGGGCGCCATTGGCTGGTGGTGCATTAACCGGTAAATACCTGCGTGGAGAGAAAGGCCGCATCAAACCTGAAAGTAACCGCCTGAATGAAAACAGCGAGAAAATAACCAAAGTTGTTATGGACATTGCCCATGAATTAGGTGTATCGCCGGGTAACGTGGCTTTACAGTGGACAAGGCAGCAAGGTTTCTCCTGTATCCCTATTATTGGCGCTACCAAAGTTGAGCAACTACAGGATAATTTAAAAACCGCGGATATAACACTCAGTGAAGATCAGCTAAAGAGGCTGGATGAGGTTAGTGCTATCTCTCTCGGTTTCCCCGGCGACTTTTTTAAAGAAGACGCTGTTAAGGTTAACTCATTCGGCGGTTTTTACGATAGGGTAGAGAAACGAAGTTGATTTTTATAACCACAGGTGGTTAACCGATAAAAACAAATGGCAGTAAAGTGTTATTAATGAAGTAAACTAACTAAAGCCATGAAAAATAAATTCATCAGTATGGTATTGCTTGCATTAACACTTGCAGTACTGGGCATTACAAGCTGTGCCCCAAGGCATGCGCTTCCGCCACCGCCACCGGGAGTACCCAGCCATTAAAAACTTAAGCCTTTAATTGAAAAATTAGAGGCTTTTTTATGTTTATAACCATTATTGATTTTCCCGGTATTTGTAAGTTTAGCTTTGCATCTTGCAAAAAACATCCAGTTAAAACAACAACCGAAAACGGTTAACAATGGTAAGTTAACGTAACGCTGTTTAAAGTTAATTTACAGGCATATTTCAGTAGCTAAACTGCAATTATTAAAAAAACGTATTGCCCGTTAATCCTTTTCTATTTAATTGTATCCAATAGATATACACCAGCAATTAAGGCTGTTATAATTAAAAATACGATTATGAAAAAGAGAATATTTGCATTAGCATTGATAATAGGAGCAGCAGTTGTATCAGTTACATCAGGTTGTTATGTAGGTTATGGTTATGGCCACCCGCACCACTATTATCATGGCGGGTACTAGTTTTTAAGGTTGAGTGAGCGTTTATGAAAAGAGTCTTGAAATTTTTCAAGACTCTTTTTTTATTAAGTATTAAATGCCTGCCGCCTATATTAAACGTAACAGTTATTTTACATTGATGTTAAAAATAGGTTAGAAAATCCTATCTTAGCATCGGTCTTAAACCTTATAACAATATTAAAACATGAAAAAACTATTACTTATTTCTACATGCGTAATTTTAGCTTTTGCAGCTTGTAAAAAAGATTCTAACAAAGCGACTACATCATCATTAAGCTTAAGTGCCACTGTTAGTGGTACAAACGAAACATTCAGCAATGTAACTGCACAATCAATTGTTGATACGCCGGGTTATACAATAGGCATCTCAGGTTCCAGGGGCTCCGGTGCAAATCTTGAAGTACTTCAATTAGAAGTAAATTCAGCTAATCCAGTTACCACAGGCACTTACACACTTAATTCAACAACAAGTTCAAATATTAATACATTCCCATTGCTAGCATATTATAAATATACTAGTGCAACAAATGAATTGATCTACGGTACGGACTTAACAGGAACAAATGTTTCTACCATTACTATTTCATCTATAAGTAGTACTAATGTACAGGGGACATTTAGTGGTGTACTTATTGACCAGATGGACGGAACTACTACTGATGCCATTACAAACGGAAAGTTTAACGCTACCATTACTAAAGCAAAACAGTAGTATTAACTGTAGTTGTAGTAAATAATTCACCTCCGGATTAATCCTTTTCCATTTAATTGTATCTATTAATATAACAACGCCATTAAGGCTGTTTACATTAAAAACTACGATTATGAAAAAGAGAATATTTGCATTAGCATTGATAATAGGAGCAGCAGTTGTATCAGTTACATCAGGTTGTTATGCAGGTTACGGTTATGGCCACCCGCACCATTATTATCACGGCGGCTACTAATTTTTTGAGGTTGAGTGAGTGTTTATTAAAGAGTCTTGATTTATTTCAAGGCTCTTTTTTTTGGTAATATTTAGTGCAAATAAAAAAAGCGTCATTGCGAGCGATAGCGTGGCAATCCCCAACTTACAGAGCGGTATTTAACCTGCATAGTCGGGGATTGTTTCGTTCCTTACAGCAATGACAAAGTGGAGAGATATGCGCTTAACTAATTTCTACTACGATGATTAATGGTATCATAATAAATAAGCACATCCAGTAATAAAAGCTTTTTCCACTTTCCCTTAAAAGGGTATTGAATAACATGATTATGATAAATAATGTAGCGAGTATTAAGTTATATATATAACCAAACATTATCCCTTCGCCCCATGCTATTTTATTACCATGATTAATATGGTCTTTTGCTGCAGTAAATCGTAATGCTGCACAAATTATCATATAACAAAACAGTGCATATAACAAATATGCTGTAATGGAGATAGGATGTTTTGCAAATAGGTAACCCAAAGCAGAAATAGGATTGGTAATTATTCCAGTTCACAAATAACCCCAAGTTCTGTCGCATCTTCAACAATCTTTTGTGCCGTTGATAATTCGTCTACAGATAACTTGAAAACTTCGCCATCAACAATTCGTTCTTTAATATTCTTTGCGGTTTTTAATGATAGATCGGTATGCTCTCTTAGTAAAAGGATAAATGATATACCTCGCATTCCTTTCTTCCACCCTTTGAAAATAATCGCAGTCATGATAGTTTATATTATGCTTTAAGATATAAAATTTCTTTCATATTTATTAGGTTCTATAGTATATGATTATCGCACTTAGCCCGCAATAGCATGGTAGTTAATACGATGCTGGAAAAATATTTCGTGTACCCTATTGAATATCAGAAATATTGTGCCTACCTTTGCAGTCCTTAAAATAAGGATAAAACAGTAAATACTAAAAAGGAAAAATGCCTACTATTCAGCAATTAGTTAGAAAAGGTAGAGTAGCTATGGTTGACAAGAGTAAGTCGCCAGCGTTGGACAGCTGTCCACAGCGAAGAGGAGTATGCACACGCGTGTATACCACTACCCCTAAAAAACCAAACTCAGCAATGCGTAAAGTTGCACGTGTGCGCTTAACCAACGGAAAAGAAGTTAACGCTTATATCCCGGGTGAAGGTCACAACTTGCAGGAGCACTCAATTGTATTAATCCGTGGTGGTCGTGTTAAAGATTTACCAGGTGTACGTTACCACATCATCCGTGGCGCGTTAGATACATCAGGTGTTGCCGGTCGTAACCAACGCCGTTCAAAATACGGTACAAAACGCCCTAAACCAGGTCAGGTAGCTGCCCCGGCAAAAGGTGCTGCAAAAGGTAAAAAGAAATAATTAAAGGAGGATAGTAAAAATGAGAAAGTCAAAACCGAAAAAAAGAATCCTTCTTCCTGATCCAAAATTCAATGATATTTTGGTAACCAGGTTTGTAAACAATATGATGTATGATGGTAAAAAATCTACCGCTTACACTATATTTTACAATGCAGTTGAAATAGTTGAAAAGAAAACAAGCGAAAGCGGGTTAGAAACCTGGAAAAAAGCTTTAAATAACGTAATGCCTGCTGTTGAAGTAAAAAGCCGCCGTGTTGGTGGTGCTAACTTCCAGGTACCTACCGAAGTTCGCCCGGAGCGTAAAATTGCTTTAGGTATGAAATGGCTGATCAGCTATGCACGTCGTCGTGGTGAAAAAACCATGATGGAGAAATTAGCAGGCGAGATCATGTCGGCAGCTAAAGGTGAAGGCGCAGCAGTGAAGAAGAAAGAAGATACGCACAAAATGGCTGAGGCTAACAAAGCGTTCTCACACTTTAGATTCTAAAAATTTAGTGAATTAGTGATGGAGTGATTTAGCGAATAGTTAACGATTTATACATATTAAAATCGGTCATTCGCTAAATCACTCACTCACTTAATAACAAAAGCATGTCAAGAGATCTTAAATATACAAGAAACATAGGTATTGCCGCTCACATTGATGCTGGTAAAACCACTACAACAGAGCGTATCCTTTACTACTCGGGCGTTAGCCACAAGATTGGTGAAGTACACGAAGGTGCAGCTACAATGGACTGGATGGCGCAGGAGCAGGAACGTGGTATTACCATTACCTCTGCAGCTACTACTGTTGGCTGGAAATACCGTGGCAACAACTACCACATTAACATTATTGATACACCGGGACACGTGGATTTTACTGTTGAAGTAAACCGCTCGTTACGTGTATTAGATGGTTTAGTTTTCTTATTTAGCGCGGTTGATGGTGTTGAGCCACAATCAGAAACTAACTGGAGGCTTGCTAATAACTACAACGTTGCCCGTATAGGTTTCGTTAATAAAATGGACCGCTCTGGTGCCGACTTTTTAAATGTTGTAAAACAGGTGAAAAGCATGTTAGGCAGCAACGCTGTGCCTTTGCAGTTACCAATTGGTGCTGAAGAAAGCTTTAAAGGTGTTGTTGATTTAATTAACTGGAGAGGTATTGTTTGGAATGAGCATGATAAAGGGATGACCTTTACCGAAGTGCCTATCCCGGAGGATATGATCGAAGAAGCTACCGAGTGGAGAGAAAAATTGCTTGAATCAGTTGCTGAGTATGACGAAAGCCTGATGGAGAAATTTTTTGATGCACCTGAAAGCATTACTGAGCGCGAAGTGCTTGACGCTTTACGTAAAGCTGTTTTAGATGCTAAAATAGTTCCTATGGTTTGCGGTTCATCTTTCAAAAACAAAGGTGTACAAACCATGCTTGATTACGTGATGGAGTTATTGCCTTCGCCACTTGATGTTGATGGTATTGTTGGTACTAACCCTGATACAGGCGAAGAAATTGTTCGTCAGCCATCAGAAAAAGAACCATTTGCCGCATTAGCGTTTAAAATCGCGACGGATCCTTTCGTAGGCCGTTTGTGCTTTATCCGCGTATACTCAGGTAACCTTGAGGCGGGTTCATATGTATATAACATGCGTTCAAGCAATAAAGAGCGTATCTCCCGTATATTCCAAATGCATGCTAACAAGCAAAACCCAATCCCTAACGTAGGTGCTGGTGATATTGCTGCGGTAGTAGGCTTTAAGGATATTAAAACAGGTGATACCCTTTGTGATGAGAAACACCAGATCATCCTGGAGTCGATGAATTTCCCTGAGCCGGTTATTGGTTTAGCTATTGAGCCTAAAACACAGGCCGACGTAGATAAATTAGGTATGGCTTTAGGTAAATTATCTGAAGAAGATCCAACTTTCCGTGTGAATACTGACGAAGAAACCGGCCAAACTGTAATTTCAGGTATGGGCGAGCTTCACTTAGATATCATCATGGACCGTTTAAAACGTGAGTTTAAGGTTGAAGTTAACCAGGGCGCTCCACAAGTTGCTTACAAAGAGTCAATCACCGGTACTGTACAGCACCGCGAAACTTATAAGAAACAAACTGGTGGTCGTGGTAAATTTGCTGATATCCAGGTTATCATGTCGCCAAACGACGAAGGTAAAGAAGGCTTACAATTTGTTAACGAAATTAGCGGTGGTTCAATCCCCCGCGAGTTTATCCCATCTGTTGAAAAAGGCTTCGCGGCTTCAATGTCAAACGGTGTGTTAGCAGGTTTCCCTTTAACTAACTTAAAAGTAAGGTTAATTGATGGTTCATTCCACGCAGTCGATTCAGACGCGCTATCTTTCGAGTTAGCTGCTAAGATGGCTTACCGCGAGGCATTGCCAAAATGTAAACCAGTATTGCTTGAGCCGATCATGAAAATCGAGATCCTAACCCCTGAAGAAAACATGGGTGACGTTATCGGTGATATGAACCGTCGCCGTGGCCAGCTTTTAGGTATGGATTCACGTGCAGGTGCACAGGTAATTAAAGCTACTGTACCACTTAGCGAAATGTTTGGTTATGTAACTCAGTTACGTACCATCACATCTGGCCGTGCTACTTCAACCATGGAGTTTGATCACTATGCTGAAGCACCACGTGCAGTACAGGAAGAAGTAGTTGCTAAAGTAAAAGGCAAAAAAGCTGCTCAAAATGCATAATTGATGTGTAAATATGCAGATGTGCAGATATGCAAATGAGAAATCAAAAGCATCCGCACATTTGCATATACGCACATCTGCACATAAATTAAAAACCGCTAACTATAATTAATAGCTCTTATAGTTGGTTTAAACAAAAACAAAATGAGCCAAAGAATCAGAATTAAATTGAAATCTTACGATTACAACTTAGTTGATAAATCAGCTGAGAAAATCGTTAAGACCGTAAAGCCAACCGGCGCTGTAGTAAGCGGACCGCTGCCTTTGCCAACTGAAAAGAAAATCTTTACAGTATTGCGTTCACCGCACGTAAACAAAAAAGCACGCGAGCAATTCCAATTATGCTCTTACAAGAGATTATTGGATATCTACAGCTCAAACTCAAAAACTGTAGATGCTTTAATGAAACTTGAATTGCCAAGTGGAGTTGAAGTTGAGATCAAAGTGTGATAGTACCGGAAGGTACAGACATTAGAGTCGAGATGTAAGAATCAAGATTCAAGATAAAAAGCCATTCGATTATTCGGATGGCTTTTTTGATTTTATATATCCCGCCGCGTCATTGCGAGCGGAGCGTGGCAATCCCAAACTATGCAGAGCCGCTCTGTAAATCGGGGATTGCCACGCTTCGCTCGCAATGACGCTTTTATATTTTATTGTTTACCAAAGCAATCACTTCCGTCACCTATAAAACCAATCATCAAAATAATTTCACCCAACCTGCAACGCGTTCAATTTTTCCCCGTCATGTAGTTAAAAATCACTACATTCAATGTTAAATCCTAACGCCTGCCCGCTATGTTAAAAAACTTTATAAAAATTGCCTGGCGCAATTTGCTTAAAAACAAAGTTTACTCATCCATAAATATTATTGGTTTGGCATTTGGGATGGCGGTAGCCATGCTGATAGGCTTATGGATGCTGGATGAACTTACCTTTGATCATTACCATGCTAACCACAAAACTTTGGCCCAGGTAATGCTAACCCAAACTTTTAACAATCAAACCGGCACACAGCAGGCCATTGCCATACCGCTTGGCGGCGAGCTGGCTACAAAATATACATCCGACTTTAAACATGTGTCCTTAACATCGTGGAATTTCCCGATGATATTAGGTGCAGGCGAACGGAAAATTTCTGATCAGGGGATGTGGGTTCAACCTGCTTTTGCGGGTATGCTGGGCTTGCACATGACCGAAGGTAATATCAACGGATTGAATGATCCTTCATCGATATTGATCAACCAATCGATGGCGAAAGCGCTGTTTGGTGATAGTGACCCGATGAGTAAAACTATTAAGGTCAATAATAAGATAGACCTGAAAGTTGCCGGTGTGTTTGAAGATCTGCCTAAAAACTCCACTTTTTCGGAAACACACATGCTGATGGCGTGGGATAAGTACATGGGGACAGAGAAATGGCTTAAAACAGCGCAACAGCAATGGGATAACCACAGCTTCCAGCTATTTGTGCAGGTAAATGATCATGTCAACTTTGATGCGCTATCAGCGAAGCTTGAAAAAATAACCCAGGCCCATGTTAACGTAGGAAATGAACGGGTGGTGATCCATCCGATGGATAAGTGGCATTTATACAGCGAATTTGAAAATGGCAAAATAAAAGGCGGCCTGATTGATTATGTGTGGTTGTTCGGCATTATTGGTGTATTTGTACTGTTGCTGGCCTGTATCAACTTCATGAACTTAAGCACCGCCCGATCTGAAAAGCGGGCTAAGGAAGTTGGCGTTCGTAAAGCTATTGGTTCATTACGCAAGCAACTCATCATCCAGTTTCTGAGCGAATCGGTAATGATGGCTTTGTTGGCATTTGTTTTATCAATCCTGCTGGTGGTATTGTTTTTGCCGGTTTTCAATAGCATGTCGGGCAAAATGATGCACCTGCCATGGCTCAATATCTATTTCTGGCTGATAGCTTTCCTGTTTACTTTCTTCACCGGTTTTGTTTCGGGTAGTTATCCTGCATTTTACCTATCGGGATTTAACGCGGTTAAAGTGTTAAAGGGTACTTTTAAAAGTGGTCGCTTTTCGGCGTTGCCGCGAAAAGTGTTGGTAGTAACACAATTTACCATATCAGTTACGCTGATTATTGGCACCATCATCGTCTTTAGGCAGATACAATACGCCAAAAACCGCCCGGTAGGTTACACCCGTGAAGGGTTAATCACGGTGCAAATGAATACGCCGGATATGTTTGGGCATTATGACGCGATCCGGAATGATCTGATTAATACCGGAACGGTTGAAAATATGGCAGAGTCATCAAGCCCAACAACCGATGTTTGGAGTAATAATATCGGTTTTGATTGGCAGGGTAAAGATCCATCGATCACGCCAGTGTTCGGTACAATTTATGTAACACCCGATTTTGGAAAAACGATAGGCTGGCAAATTAAAAGCGGTCGGGATTTTTCAAGAGATTTTAAAACCGATACCAGCAGTATGTTACTTAATGCCAGCGCAGCCAAATTGATAGGCTTTAAAGATCCCGTTGGGCAGATGGTAAAATACGATGGTAAAATGTACAAGGTAGTAGGCGTGATAAGTGATATGATTATGCAATCGCCATATACACCGGTGCAGCCAACTGTTTTTATGATGAGTAATGATAACGTTAGTATTATCACCATAAAAATAAAACCTACCGTTGCATTCCCTGCGGCGCTTAGTAAAATAGGTGATGTATTTAAACGCTACAATCCGGCCAGTCCGTTTGATTATAAATTTACCGATACGGAATACGCCCAAAAATTCTCTGATGAAGAGCGGATAGGAGAGTTGGCTTCCTTTTTTGCCGTACTTGCGGTAATCATTTCATCACTTGGGTTATTCGGACTGGCCTCTTTTGTAGCAGAGCAACGCACCAAAGAAATTGGTGTGCGCAAGGTTTTAGGCGCATCGGTTACGATGTTATGGAGCATGCTGTCAAAAGAATTTGTGATCCTGGTATTGATCTCCTGTTTCATCGCATCACCATTGGCCTGGTACTTTTTGGATGGCTGGTTGAAACACTATGAATATCATACCGGCATATCATGGTGGATATTTGTAGTGGCCTGTATTGGTGCTATGACAGTAACCCTGTTAACGGTAAGTGCGCAGGCTATAAAAGCGGCGGTTGCTAATCCGGTTAAGAGTTTGAGGAGCGAGTAGGTATTGATGTTTTTTTCTTGTCATTGCAAGCGATAGCGTGGCAATCTCCTGGCTATATAGTTGCATTACACTTATGGTATTGCTGCCGCTAAGTCGTTACTTTCTTTTTCCGCAAAAGAAAGTAACCAAAGAGAACTCCCGGCTACGCCTGCTTCTATAAAAGGCAGTGCTGTTACTTCTGTTGTGCTACCCGAACCAGACGATGCCAATTGGAACGTTTAACGGAGGTGAGTGCTTTTGCTTTTCACCATCTTGTCATGCTGAGGAACGAAGCATCTATCCACCAGTGCAATGCATACTAGTTTCAAATCGTTTCTATTAAAATATAAACTGTTGATAGCCAATAAGGTCTTGTTTCACGTATGAAACACCCTGTAAATGCTTATTTATTAATAATCAATAATTTAAGTGTTTGGGCTTGTTTCGCAGTGTACCGGTGTGTTTCGCAGTGTACCGGTGTGTTTCGGCTTGTTCGGGGATGTTTCGGTGTGTTCGGGGTATGTTTCAGTATAGTTTCGAGCACAGGGTTTGAGCAAGGTTATTGCTCTGCCTGAAAATGAAACAGTTTTACTCAAGCGATCTATTTTCCAAAAAATCCTGCCAAACGCCTTCCAGTTCATCAACCAGTTCTGGCCGGATGGAAATGCCGGATGCCTGCGGAGTCCAGGTTTGGGCGGCGAGGTTGCCGGTTTTCAGGATATCTAAAGTGAGAATTTGTTCCTTATCAGGATTAAGCAGTATATCAAAAGTGATATTGATACGGAAATAGTGCCTGCCTTTACGAAAAGCTACATAAGGCTCTGACGAAACAATCCCGGATGCGAAAATGCCTTTGGGCTCAACACCTACACGTACTACATAAGCCCTGTCGCCGGGTTGGATGGTTTTATGGCTGGCTACGCTCCAGTTCTCCTCAAACTTTTCGCCGGAGGCCAGCTTTTGGATATCGTCATCAATATCTTCCCATTTAAATTTAATAGGGTTCCATCCGAAGAGATAGGCTTTCATTAATAGCGATTGATTACCCTCTGCCTAACAGCTCGTCAATTTTATTGCGTTCGGTTTGCAGTTCGCGTGCCATTTTCTTTTCCTTCTCAACAGCTTTAACCTTGTATACGCGGTATTCTTCTTCCAGCTCGCTGTATAATTGGGTACGGTATTTAGCCTCACGGGTACTTGAGCCTGATCTGGCTATCACAATAGCAACCGTAGCGCCGAACACCAATACCAATCCCCACATCACTAAATTGTAGGTCTCTTTGGTAACAGGTATACCTATAAAACTAACGGTATCAACTTTTTGGTTTGATGCGTTTAGTGATTCGGTATTTGCTTTGATGCTCGCCTGTAAGCTATCAATCGTTTTATTTGATACAGTTAATTTGGCTTGCGATGCTTTTAATCCTTGGCGTGCCTGGGTTAAGGTATCCATAATGCTCTTATGAAAAGCATTTAACAGCGGTTGCTGATAAAAATAAACCTTGGTTAGTAAGTATTGAAATTGACCGTTCAGGCTTTTATCCGATGGCGCGTTTGCTTGTGCTATTGCAGCTTTGGTACTATCGGCGGCACGTGCCCCATAGGCACCCGGAGCTACCGGTTTATATGTTTTATACTGTGAGTACACAGGTTTTGCGGCAACCGGTTTTGCAACGGTTACTTTCTTTACAGAGTCCTGTGCCTGCACGGTAACCATAGTTATGCAGGTAAATAAGGCAATTAATTGAAGTATAAGCGGCTTCTTCATATTGTGAAATTACACATAACAATATTAATAAAACAAGGATAATTAGGGTTTATTGTTTGTTAAATGATGATTTAAGGTAGTGATTTTTTTCATTGATACGAAAATTTGCTACGCATAGTTATATTAGCAGAATGAATATTGGCATGATAGGATTGGGCGATATGGGCAAGCTTTATGCAAAGGCCTTTGCTAAAGCTGGTTATAAAGTTACTGGTTGCGATCTTCCTGAAAATTATATTAAGCTCGAAGAAGAATTATCGCCTTTAGGTATTAAATTATTGGATAACGGTAAGGATGTTGCCCGTACCAGCGACCTGATCATTTATTCTGTTGAGGCTGAAAAATTAGAGCAGGTTGTTGCCGAATGTGGTCCGGTTACTAAGTTTGGTGCTATCGTTGCCGGACAAACATCTGTCAAAACCCCTGAGATTGCCATTTTTGAAAAATACCTGCCTGCCGATGCGCAGATCATTACCTTCCATGCCATGCATGGCCCGGGTTTCGAGCCGAAAGGACAGAAACTGATCCTCATCCCGCATCGTACCGATACAGCAGCCTATGAGCGCATGCTTGATTTATTTACTGCCGTTGCAACTGATATTGTGGAAATGACCGATTTTCACGAGCATGATAAAATAGTTGCCGATACGCAAGCCGTAACCCACGTAGGTTTTGAAAGCATGGGTACCGCCTGGAAATCTGCAGGGTTTTTCCCTTGGGAAAATGGATCTTATGTAGGGGGCATTGATAATGTGAAAATATTAACCACGCTGCGCATCTTTAGCTACAAAGCGCACGTATATGCCGGTTTAGCTATATTAAATCCTTATGCTCGATTACAGGTTAAGCGCTATGCCGAATCAGAATCAGAATTGTTTAAGTTAATGATCAAGGAAGAAGAAGATGCATTTCGCTCAAGAATTTATAAAGCACGAGATTTTGTTTTTCATGAAAGCCGCAAGCCGATCATGTTAAGCGATACCGTAATGAAGGAGTTTTCGCTATCATCCAAACCCGAACTTCAAAAGCCAAACTCGCACTTAAGCTTATTAAGTATGGTTGATGCCTGGTACCATTTAGGCGTTAATCCTTATGATAACCTCATCTGCCAAACTCCACCATTCCGTTTGCGCTTAGGAATTGCAGAATACCTGTTTAAAAATGAAGCGCTGCTCGAAGAATCCATAGAAACCGCATTATACGACAAAACAATCCGTGGTGACGATTTGGAATTCCACTCCGCGGTGCGCGAATGGTCGGCTATTATAGGTTACGGCGATATGGAAGGCTACAAAAAGCACTTTAATGAAGTGCAGGACTTCTTTAGCCACCGCCTTGATGAAGGCAAAGCGCAAAGTGCCGAATTGATCAGAAGGCTGATGATGGAATAGTTAATCCTCTTCCCTTAACCTTTCATCACTATAAGTAATCTCTGTTTTTCCGTGTTTAACGGGTTTGCCATTCTCATCAAGGCTCACAAAAACTATTTTATCAATGGTAAGGATAGTTTTATGGCTGATCTTATTCCTCACTTCGCAGGTTAAGGTAATAGATGTATTACCAAAATGTGTTGCCTTAATGCCCAGTTCAATAATATCACCCTGGCGTGCTGAGTTAATAAAATTGATTTCCGACATGTATTTGGTAACACAACCGTTGGTGCCTAATTGTACAATCGTATAAATAGCGGCTTCCTCATCAATCCAGCTTAATAACCTGCCGCCGAAAAGTGTGCCATGCGCATTAAGATCTTCGGGTTTTACCCATTTGCGTGTATAAAAATTCATAAAAAAAGTCCGAAAGCTATAATGCCTCCGGACTGCAAAGATAACTAATCCTTATTATTTTGAAGCCGAGAACAAAGTCCACGGATAAGCTTTCATATCGCGCAGGTATTTGCTTTGATAGCTGTATTCCGGATGTTTTTTAAAGAATGGTCCGGCTAAAAAGTCGGATCCACCCGGATGCCCCATATGTGCCCACAACTGCATATTGCTGGCTAGTGCGCTGGTGGTAACCTTGCCTTGTACGGCACCCATTGGATAATATGGGCCTTCACTCCATTCGGGCACACCTTTAGGGTCTTCATCTACGTGCCCATCAATCACACAACGGTCAAACGCTTGTTTTTTGTTTAAGGCATCATAAGTATCACCTTCAATTGTTTTACCGGTCGCATCGTTAAGCTTGCCTTTATAATTAACGGCTACTAATTGCTGCATCCGTAATTTACGCGCATTAGGGGAGTTAGTCGGATCATTTACATTGAAAGTAGTTTCCTCTTTGATCAGTTTAGGATCACTTGGGAAGTTGGAGCCGATCATCGCGGTGTCTTTTGATCTCCATACTTTGTAATCTTTTAAACCCAACTCCAGTTTGGCAACCTCATTGGTTTTAATATCACCAATAAGCCAGTCATTAGCATAGCCGCCATTGTTATCGGTGGTCATGATACGAATCACGTCATCAATGTTTTTACTGTATTGCGCCGCTTTACGGGCACGAACAAATTCGGGGGTACGGGTAGTATCAAAACCTAAGAAACCGGTTATCGTGGTTTCGGTGATCAGGATGCCGCTATTTGTTACCACAAAATCGTCGCCGCTATGGATAAAACCGGGAGCGCAATCCATTAATATATGGTTGCCTTTCGCCGGAGTAATGTCGGCTATCACGTTCCAGCGTTCGCCTTCAATATAGTCGGTCCAGTTATTATGACCGATAACAATTTTACCATCCTTGGTATATTTACCTGTGGCGATAAATGCGCTGCAATTACCCGGCGCTTTGTTATTACCACTACCCGGTTTTAATTTATTCATTAAGCCGGGTACATAATATTGTGATAACTCGATGTTTGCATTTAACGCCACCAGATCTAACGAATCATATTTAAATCCTTTAGCATTTAGGCCTTCGGCGATGCCTTTAATTTCGGCCTGGTATTCGGGATCTATTTTCGCCCACATAAAACGTTTAGATGCGTCGCGATAAAATGCCCAATCCTTTTTGCTGGTATGCGGCAGATAGAACTGCATTACCTTTATTAAAGTATCAATTTCATTAGCCAGCAAATAACCATGCTGAAAACCGATATCCGATGGCGAGCCCGCAAGGTGAACATAGATCCAACCGTTCTTATTCTCACGGCTAGCTTTACCCAGGCGATTATGTATCGATTCGACGGTTTTGGTAACTGTGGTGGTGGTAGTTATGGTGGTATTTGAGCTTGAAGGCTGCTTGCACCCAAATAACAGGGCAGCAACAAGTAGCACAAAACCGGTTTGGGTAAGATTTTTCATGCAATTCAATAAGATCAGTTAATAGTTGGCTGAATATAAGGAAAATAATATTAAAAATACAAAAGCAATCGACTATGCAACCATAAAGGCGCGGACTCACATTAATGAACCGACATTTGTTTCAAATGTATAGGTGTTGAGGACACAGTTGGGCATGCTTTAAGCTATCTGCGGATTGATAATTTCACGATAATAAATAAATTTCTATGACCGCTTTCATCTTTTCATGGCACCAACTGGGTTGGTATAATTTCAAAAATCAATTGAAAAGAATTAAATTTTAATACCTTCCGTGGTTTCAAATTATCAATTAATCAATGCGATGGCACTTTTTTAGATGTTAAAACGCTTAAGTAAAAATTTATGAAAAAATAACTCACTAACTATTTGACAATTAATACAAAATTCCTATCTTTGCCGTCCCTTAACGGGGAAGAATTGCCTTGAACGAAGCCCTACTGCTTCGATGGGCACAAATAAATTAAAAGAAAATGTCAGGAATTATTGGTAAAAAGGTAGGAATGACCAGCATTTTCGATGAAACAGGGAAAAACATTCCTTGCACAGTAATCGAAGCTGGCCCTTGCGTTGTAACACAAGTTAGATCTGTGGATACAGACGGATATGCTGCTGTTCAGTTAGCATATGGCGACAAGAAAGAAAAAAACACCTCAGGCCCTTTAAAAGGCCACTTCCAAAAAGCCGGTACTACTCCAAAGCGTAAGCTTGTTGAATTCAAAACTTTCGAAGACGAAAAAAACTTAGGTGACACTGTTACTGTAGGTATTTTCGCAAGCGGAGATTTTGTTGATGTAGTTGGTACTTCAAAAGGTAAAGGATTTCAAGGTGTGGTAAAACGTCACGGTTTTGGTGGTGTGGGTATGCAAACTCACGGTCAGCACAATCGTTTGCGTGCACCAGGTTCATTGGGAGCGTCATCATGGCCTTCTCGCGTATTTAAAGGTATGCGTATGGCTGGTCAAATGGGTAATGAGCGTGTTAAAGTTCAAAACTTAGAAGTTTTGAAAGTTTATCCTGAGCAAAACCTATTAGTAGTTAAAGGTTCCATACCTGGAGCTAAGGGTTCATTCGTAATAGTGGATAAATAAGATGGAAGTTAAAGTATTAAATGTATCAGGTAAAGAAACAGGTGCC
>Ga0302221_10001411_pt1 | contig 15598 bp, 14 predicted proteins | sample II_Palsa_E2_1_FD_193517 | JGI IMG/M metagenome (GOLD analysis project Ga0302221, IMG submission 193517) | Peat permafrost microbial communities from Stordalen Mire near Abisko, Sweden - II_Palsa_E2_1 | ecosystem: Environmental > Terrestrial > Soil > Palsa > Peat permafrost | place: Sweden... | reverse complement strand
AATAAAATTAAATATTTAATAAAAAAATTAATTTAATTATTTATTAAAATATAATTATTTTATATTATAAATAAATATATATAAATTAAATTTTTTATAAATAATAAATAAAATTTAATTTATATTTTTATAAACTTTAATATAATTTATATAAAAATTATTAAAAATTTAAAAATTTAATAAAACTTTTAATTTAAAAAATATAAAATTAATAATATTTTATTATAAATATAATTTTTTTAATAATATTTTAAATTAATTAAATATATATTATTAAATATAATAAAATATTTTTTAAAAATAAATTTATTAAATAATAAATTTTTTTTAAATTAATATAATTTTTATTATTATTAATATTTTTTTTATTTATTTAATAATTAAATATTTAATAAATTAATATTTTTTAATATTTAAAATTTAATTATTATATAAAATATAATTTTTTTTAAAATTAATATATATTAAAGACTTTTATTATTATATTATATATAATTTAAAATATATAAAAAATAAAATACTTATTATTTTATTAATTTTATATATTTATAATTAATTTTTAAAATATATTTAAGTCTTTATAATTTATTTAATCTTCGAGAGCACATATGATATAAGCCTCCAAAATGCGTCTGGGCGATGCAAGACTTTGGGTTCCTACTTGGCACAGGGATTTCACCTGTCGCCGTTCGTGGTCCTTTCAAACTCTTCTCCAAAAGTGCTCTTCAGAAAATGAGACTGGAATTACTGGGCCAGAACATACCAGATTGCCGATTCAAGGAAGAAGAGTTTGGAAGCTTCAAGAGGGGAATGTTTCCAGGGTGCCTTCCACCGCTTCTTCGCAAATCCAATTACTTTCTTACACACCAATACAGATATGCAGAATTCAACCAAGACCTCTGGAAACATCCGACGCCTTACATCGAAAAGTGCCAATGTTGAATTGATTTCAGCTGTAGACATGGAAATAGCTCAAGTGAATATACTCCACTCTCAGGAAAAGACACCTTCGAGTATGACTTCGAGTCGAGCTGGCTTCCCATTTGTTTGCGTCTTGATGCTAAGCAATATGGAGGACACAACAGGGGGCGAAATATGCTTTAGAGGCCCCTCGGGTGAGATTAAGAAGATAGATACTTTTCCTATGGTAAGGAAGTGATCATAATTTGGATTCTTACTCATGCGTTTCAGGATTCGATCTACCTGCTTCGAAAATTATATGTGGAGCACATGCTTCTTCCCTTCACAGCCGTGAAAAACCGCGTTACCGTTGTTACCTCCTTTTACCCGCGCTCACCTCAAGATGGATCTACGCTCGCCGCCGTCCGTTCAATCTCCAATGCTGAGACGCCATATAGCGAGCTTTGTGAATATCGCCTGCGAAGTACTCGTGAACTATTGCAACAGACCTTGAAAGGATTCCAAAACACAAACTCCGAGATTGTGAAGCTTGAAATGGCAGCTATAACACAGACCCTGCAGAGCACTCTCAACATAATTCGGGCTCCGATGGAGGGAATGGAATCTCGGACGGCGTTAGATATGATTTTGCATACAGCGTGTCGGTTGGAAGATATGGAGGAAGCAGTGCGCAAAAATAGGTGTGAAAATCAGAAATTTGATATGGAGGAGATGGTGAGCTTCCTTGATAGAACCAAGAGTTCTCTCCTACTGATCATGGAGAAGCCGGATCCTGTCCCCAGCTGGCTATAATACAGTTGAAAGAGCTGTTGTGGCCGATAAATGCCAAGTTCCCTGTAATTAGCTTAATTGAGTCTTTCACGTTCTTGTTGTCTCTTGGAGGTCGTTCTGAATTGTGGTGAGCTTGCGTAACTGTGTTGTGATCGACAATGTCGTATAATGGGTATGGAGGAATGTGTTCTTCTCTTCGTGGGCGAGGAAAGACAAGGAAGACACTTTATCAATGCTTTTGTATTTTCTATTTGACACAGCGACAGCCTGGCTACATTTCCTTTCGCGAACTGCATCACGTTGATTTCGTTATCAACAATCAAGGGATCCGATCCCCCAAAAATAAACACCAGTCTGATCGGCCTCCCTTTCTCCTGCCGCCTGTAAAAACGTTCATTCTGCAGCCCCTAACATTGCCTCCAAATCTCATAGCGGTTTGAGTGGCCGGAGAGTTCGAGGTCGTTGTCGAGTGGGTCGAGTGTGATTCCAGCACCCGTCCCTAGTTAGTTCTGGACGGATTTTTGGGGAACTCGTTAGAGGGGAAGAGTCATAGAAGTTTCAATTTCTCACCTTTGTGGATGAAGGCAGCTGGTGTCATTGAGAAAATCGTGCAGGGGCCGAGATGTCACGAGTTCGTCTCGAGACCGCAGTCCCAAAGAGCGGAAATTCGGAACGGGGCGTTATGATAGCCGCGGTGATGGGTTCCATTTCTGTGCATCTTGACCATTTGGAACAACTGCCCGACTGCCCGGCTTGCACCGCCCCCCGGTTCCTCGTCGTTTGTGGTCAACGATGTGAACTTTGGGGACCAACTCTACTACCGTGACAAAACGTTACTGTCTGAGCTGAGAGAATTTAGTATCTTGTAACCAATTATCGTCCATGAAACTAGGCTAGAATGAGTTGCATTTCAACTTTGTGCACCTATGGCTTTGCACTTCTCAGGGCATCACCGATTCCGAGCAGAGCAGTCGATTTCTAAGGCTATTACGAGTGACCCTTGCCCTCAGGCTTCTCTTACATACTCGGGAAGTTGATGCAGGGAGGATTTTTTTTTGGGCCCATTACGAAGACGAGGTTTGAACTTCTTTGGTAAAGAAAATTGTACGAGACACTGAACCGTTCTTAGCTCGAAGTTTGGATACACCCATCTAGGCCACGGATGCTTATTGAGAGAGCGGCTGCTTCTTCCAGCTCCCTGTTGTCGCATTTCCACTACACAATAGGGCAACCACCTCTCGATATGGACTGGGACAAGAACTTTGTTGGATGAAAATGGAGGGGTTACAGGTAGAGGCGAAGAGGGAAACGCTATCACCACAGCAGATGAAGTATTTACGAGAGCGGACGCTAGAGGTTTTCCCGGAGGGCCACATGGGGCGAAGCAGCGTAAGTGGGCTAGTTCCAGTGCTCAACCGGCTTGACAGGTGGATTGAGGCGTCTGGAAAGGGTATTAAACTCCCAGATTGGCTATAGTAGAGTGAATCATATGCTTCAATGCACCCAGAAATCAACCACACTCGATTTTGGCATCTCATTACACTAGGGCACGCCTCAAAAACTGCGCCGAAACTAAAGTAGAAAAAACAATTTTGATACGACTGGGGTTCTCTTCTACACTATACGAACGCAATTACCTCATAGTACGCCTCGTACAGCTTCGAGTCCCACCATGTCATTGGCTGTACCAAAGCTCCATTCTTCGTTACGTGTAGAACAGGGCAGGTCAATCGCATATAAGCAGATCTGTGAAGTTTGAACCGCTTTGCTGCCACGAAGACGACTGGGGGTTGGTCAAACTTTCCTTCTGGAAACTCCACAAGTTGGCCGGGGCTATACGGGTGGCTAAGTCCTCCACAAGGTGAGAAGTCCGAAAGCCAGTCCTCTGTTTGTATGGTTCCGTCCATGATCTTGCGGTCGTTGCATTTGACATCGTTACTGATCAAATATGCGATATTCTTGCACTTGATGCTGGCACTGAATACGGTTGGCTCATCGCGTGCATGGGCGAGCCAGGCGACACTAAGATTGTCAATTTTGTGCCCTGCAAGTTTATCGATGCGGAGTTTGCAGCCTTCGCGGTTGACGTCGTAACAATAGACATTGATGTCAAGGTTACGATCGTTGGCGACCGCAAATTGAGTAATCCAGACTTTGACATTGGGCTCCTGCGCGAATGCCTTCTTGAAGCGGATGTTGATAGTTGTTCCGTTGGAGTTATTCCACGCATCTCCTGTTTCCACAGCGAACTCGTCGGTCTGGATCTTTTCTTGTGTGGACTGTCTTGGACGGACCCAGTTTAGCTGCGTTTGGTAGAATTCGGTCCCACTCCCGGGTTTGTAGTAGGATCCGTGTTCTTTGGAAACATCCCGTTCGATCTCCCATTTGCCAGAATTTCCAAGATCGATGGTTCCAATGCCGTATATGGGCGCGCGTTGAGACACAATGCCTTCTACATTGTAAATGTTATCCTTCATGTGTCTCACGCTACCTATCGTTGCCAGTTGCTCATCGTATGTGATGGTGGATAATTTGCTTTGCCATTTCTGAAGCTGTAATATAGGTCAGCCAATGTCTGCAAAAATTTTCCTGCAGTCGTGGAAAAATTTACCCCCTTGCATAATTCTCTCAGCTCCTGGCGATTTGTCTTGATATCTACGCTCGACCCAGAAGCAATGTTTCCGTAAAGGTCAGCGATACTGAGCTTCACGCCCTTTAGAATAGTTTCCAAATCGCCCAAAACATCTAAGCACCGGTTAGAGAGGGAAAATCATCGAAAAAGGATATGAAGAAACCCATACGTTTTGCTACCAGCCGTAAAGTATCCGAGATGGTTCCAAAACAAGACAAAGTTTTGGAGAGCTGTCTGTGAGCCTGTGTATACTGGTTCAATTCCGTGCCCAATGTTTCTTCATTCCTCCACACTGTACGCAGAGCTTTGATGATGCTGTTGCGTCTCATCAGGCTATTAAACAGTGCAGTTGTATGATAAAATGGATCCGGCGCAGCCTCCACGGCTGGAACGGCATATATGCCTTTCAAGAAGTCCCAACCAATATACTCTGGTCTGACGATGGTTCGATTTTGCCCATTTCGTGATATTGTAGCTGCAGCGACAGACTTCAATTTGGGGAGAAGTTTCTCTTTATAGCGGTTCCCAACGGGATACCAGAATTTCCCCTCGATCCACCATCGGCAAAGAGTGATGTCAAGGCAATATTCATCTGTGGGATCTGGATTTCTTTCAGTAAGTATATAATTTGGGTTTGTGGGGGCTAAGACGTACGTTCCTGACGAAGCCACCTCGGGTTCGCGACGTTAGCAATGTTGTCGTTGGTCATGCCGCTCTTGACGTAGTACCACCAGTTATAGTCGAGGTTGCAGTTGACGTTGAGTCGAAGCTCTTCAAAATCCACCTCGTACGCCACTCTGTCTTCGAAAGCGCTGATGTAGTTGGTCACAGCAGCATTCCATTTGCTGAAAAATTCTGCTACACCGTTTCCATTCTTGGCACCCTTCAGTAGATCTGCTAGCTGCGGTTTTCAGTCCGTGGTTAGCAGTCTGGCTGGAGCTCGTTGAAAAAGGCTCTTTTACTGATGTGATACTCATTTCCTGAGTTTGAGGTTCAGAATCGAGTTCTGAGTCGGCCGGGGTTCCCTTCAGCTTCAATTGGACTTTGCTGATCTTGTCAATGGCAACGATCGCTTTTTGTAGTTTCTGCTGCAGCTCTGAATGCGCTTGCAAACTGTCCGCATCTGATGGAAGTTTTCCTTCAGCCTCCTTGGCATCTTCCAAAAACCTGCACAGCTCATTGACTACAAGGGTGTTAGCTCAAAGCATGCATCATTTCGAACCGAAAGGGTAATGCGCAGACCTTCTGTCTGGATGGCTAAGACGTTTGTTAGAACTGAAGGCAGGGCTTTTCCAGCTGTATCTATCACTTCCGTATAAACACTCTGCAGGATTTTGGCGATGACTCCGGCATCGTTGCCCCCGCCAGCTTTGTATGCTGCTGCAACGCCACCCGAGTTGGAGAAGGACTCTTTCCGATCCTTGGGAAGGCAATCATCTCCAGAGAGCGCTTGGTCATAAAGGCGCCGAAGATTGGCAAAATCCATGATATCTGGCGTGAACAAACACAAAAACTACCTGGGGACAATGGAAAGACCTAGTCGCGACGGAGGTGTGGTGCTGCTGCAAGCATGAACGACGGCGCTGCCACTCACCGCCAGCCACTCCCCGCAACTTACTCGAGGTCCCGAGCACGTGCACCACCCGGCTAAATGCACCAGCCCTAAATCACATAACTCACTGTCTTTAAACAACCACAAAATGGTCAACGAAGAAGATATAAAGGCCGCGCTAGCCGAAATCGAAACGTCAGAAGACCCGAATTATCGTGATATAGCTCGTAAATTCAAGCTCACGCATATAACGCTGCTACGACGCGCTAAAGGCCTCACGCGTTCCCGAGCCGATTTTCAGTCTAAAATTAACCAAAACCTTAACGATATACAGGAATATATCTTAATTAAATAAATTAATCGTCTTATCGACCGGGATATCCCTCTAACCAGTAAAATAGTCAAGAACTTCGCCGAGGAGATAATCGGACATAAAGTAAAAAAAAACTAAATCTCTGATTTCGTTAAACGATATTCTAATAAACTCAAAAGCTTATACTTGCGCAATATTAAAAATCTATACGTTAAAGGCGAATTTAAGTTTATATATAAATTTTTTTTTAATTTAATTAAGTATTTTTTCGTGTTATATTATTATACTTTAAAAGAAATAATTATTAATATTAATTCTTCTTTAATTACGTTAAGTTATTCACGAGAATAATATCATGATTTATAATATATATAATTAAAATAAAAAAGAATTCTTGATTGATATAATATAAAGTATAAAAAAAATTATAAATAAAAAGACATAAAAGTTAAAAAGAATATAATAAGCTTATTAAGATAAATCACGAGAATTTATTATTTATAATACTTATATCTTTATAATTAATATAAGAATTCTTGTAATTCTTTTATATAAAAGTAAAAACTATAATTTATAATATATTTAAATAAAAGATTTATAAGACGACGACGACGTTTTTTTTAATACTTTGAGTAATAAATAAAATAACGATAAATATAGCTTTTAATAATTAACTTAAATTTTTAATCCTTTAACCTAATCTTCTTTTTTTCGCAAAAAGCGTCTCTTGTTTATTAATAAATATTTAAGTTATATTAATATAATATTTATTAATAAATATTAAAAATTATATATTATTTTTATTATTTTTTTTCTTTATTTTATCTATTAACTTTAACTTCTTAATATTTTATTATTCGGACTTTTAAAACTTATATACTTTTAAGAACTAAATAATTAGTAAAATAATAATCTTAGAATTATATTTATAAAAAAGAAATATTTTCTGAAGTTCTTTTAAGTAACTTAAAATAAGAGCTTTATAAAAAAAAATATCTTAAAGATATTCACGAAACTTAAAATATAATTACTCGAACTTAAAATTATTCTTTTAATTATTATTTATTTAATTATACTTCCGCTAGTTATTAATTTTATATAATTAATTAAAGAGATAAAGATCCCGAAGTCGGTAAAATTAATTCGATATTTTTAAAACGATTATTATAAAAATCCGACAAAGCTAAAACTTAAGAAACTATTTAAAGTAAATATTAAGTTATTTATATAAGCCGAACTTGATCGATTTATTAAAGAAGGATTAATTAAGGCTTTAAAGAAAGAGAAAAAGAATAGGATTCATGAGAAGAAGCTTAATGTATTAAGAAAAAAATATATAAAGCTAATATATTTCTTAATAACTAACGTATAGCTTATATAAACTTGATTTACTAAAAAGAAGACTTTTAAGAAGTCTAAACAAGCATGAATCGACGCTAAAAAGATTATACAAGCTAAAAAAAAGACTAGGTTAGAAGCTAAGAAGGTAAATAAGGTATTATAAGCGGCAATAAAGAAAGATAATATTGACGAAGTAAGAATCGAGAAATAGACTTAAAAATAAACTTAAAAAATAAAGAAAGCACCGAAACCTAAAGCCTTAAAATTATTCCCTGTTCGAAATAAGATCTTTGCGAAACCGAAAATAACGTTAAATAAGAATAGGAAGCAAGTATGGTTTATAGGTGTTAAGAAAACGGGGGGGGTGGTTATAATCCCGGTAAAATTAACTAGTCGCGGTCGCATAGTAAAACCACGGGTAATTTTTGAGCAGGGCATAAACTAATTTATAATCTAATTCCTTAATATCTAATATATCTTTATTTTTAATTTCAAGTTAATCAGTTATGTGGTTATTTAATAATTAATTTTCGAAGTTGTGGGTAGTAGGGAATAAAGTTGGTGCGGGGCTGGTGCATTTCTTCGGGTGGTGCACGTGCTCGGGACCTCGAGTATAGCAGCTCGGCTGGCCCGGCATATCCACAATAACTTACTTACTTCTGCCCGACATGGACGGAAGCAGACAGCAAACGACTGACAAGTAGAGAAGCTGAACACGGCAGAGCTGGGTATCACCGTATCACAGAATAATGCCAATAAACTTATGCAGGCCGAAGTATTAGTGCCTTCGCCCAGGACAGATTGGGCTGTTAGTGCGGGGTTGTAGTAGATCACCAGGTGATATGGATCCAATAAGCATGTCAAGCCAACGCCGGCGCCCTGTATGGCGTTTGGGCGTTGCCAAGTCGAGTGATGCGAAGAGCGGAACGGCCCTTGTGATCATGTGTGTGGCGTCTGAAGCGGCCGCGCGGTACCGCGGGGATGGACCCGGCAAGTACTACTTGCTTTTTTATCCATTGCTCGCGGCCCAAGGGCGCCTGTTTGTCCTTTAAAGGTTTGATCCTAATCATCCTTGATCGAGCTCATTCGGTATACCATACCAGAGGCTCGCAATCCTTCAGACATTGTAATTCTCAAGGTCGCGCGCACGCACAACCCGCGAAACCAGGCAACCCCCTTCCGCACAAGTACTAAATGGCGATTAGTCCAATGCTTGAGACCCAAACGGCTTTCGTGACTGTCAAGCCTTCAGAATACTACCAGTGGGGCTCCCACGTGAGTTGACCTTTATACTCTATCAAGCCTGCCCGTCAACACTAATTGGCGTTTTGCTGGATAGCTGTACATCCGCGATGAGATCATCGACCTGTTTGACGTGTTGAAAAAGCTTCGGCACCACAGTGGACATCAAATTCGCTACCTCCATCTCTACTGTGACCAGCTCGCCTATTCCAATAATATCGAGAGCGATGGGACCTTGTGTTTGAGCACATTCATGCGAGGTACCGCCCAGCTTCGGTATATCCATGTCTTTGCTCGCGACTTCCTGGCTGCGGTGCCGGAGCTGAAAGCGATTCGAGTGGAGCATGCGTCGCCAGTGGACTTGCTGCTCGTCTACGACCAAGCGCCATCGTTCCTGAGAATCGTCTCGAATATCGCGGGATCAAACGATCAGTTCGGCGGCTGCGAGATCCTGCAAGATGCTACATTCTGCCCGTCTGTCAGAGCTGCCACGGCTAGCACAGCTGGTACGGCTGGTAGTGCGTGTACATTTGCTCATGACTTGCCCAGCCCTGTGGACGCAGGCAGGATCATCAGTCTTGCGAATGGAAGAGTCCAGGTCAACAGCTTGCCGAATATTCCTGTACAGGAAGTCGATCCTGTTTCCGCCGAGGAGATGGAGGCCTTTGGTCCAGATATAATCAGGACTGAGTAAGTCATGTTACAGATCCTATACAGGTGGAATAGTTTAAGTAACTTGCTAATCGGAATTACATCTAGTAATCTCACGCATCTCCTTCAATGGACCTTCAACTCCGCCGCTACATCAATAACAGACCCTACACAACCTTACGAGTTAGTCGCAAGCAAATTCCGATTCGTCAATCGCTGCAGCAAGGGCTCAGTCGCGCAGGTCAATCTAGCAGTCAACGCCAAGGCTATTCTTGATCGGCTCGAGCTGCCCAGGAATACTGAAGATACGTTCAAAACGGGGGGAAACAACTTCGTGGCACAGCTCTTTGTGCCTAGTCTTAACTTTACTGATTACTCAACTACCATGGCTAGCAGGACTAGCGTTACAATTGATCTGGAAAAACACATCAATGATTCGACTCTATACAACAATCTTGTGAATGTGGCCAACTCCGGGGTCGATGCCATGTTCAAAGGCTTCAGCATCTCAATTGAATCGCCAAAGGACAAAATCTCAGACTACGAGACTAGTGCCAAACTGGCTATCCAAAGCTTGCATGATAAGCAATCTGACATGTCGGTAAGAAACACGGCTAATACGACATATTGCAGTTCGACTTTTTCTTGCTAACTTTGGTGAATGTCGTAGAAATATGAGGACGAGGTTAAGACTGCCTCGGACACCTTCAATGCCGAACTGACAAGGTATGGAGCAGTCAAGGTACGTTGCAATTGGTTAAATAGGTAAAACCTGCGGCTGATACAGTCATAGGAAGCCCAACTGGTAACCGAGGCTATATCTGCTGGGTTTACTTTGATTGTTGGTATCGTAACAACAGTCGCAAGTATGGAATTTGTCGCTGGCGTCCGTCTTTCATATCACTAACCGATACGTACAGCATGTGGAGCTGGCGCCCCCGCAACAATTGCAACTACCATGGCTATTGTAAACAAAGTGAGTCGAGTTTTGAATAAATGTGTTTTCTTTTACTATACTCTTTAGACCTTGACATAAGAAGAGCAAACTTCTGACATGTAAGCATAGACCTACGAAGCTGGCAGTAAGTTGAAGACAGTTTTGGTGGCCATTGGGAAAATAGCGAAGATTGTCTATGACCTTAGTCAGAAATTGAAGGCTGCGTATCAAAGTCAATCCAGCTACTCATTTCGTGGTGCCACAAGAGCATCAAATGATCTATCGGCTACCCAGGCTCTGGAGAACTTGAAACAAGGAGCTACAAAAATCACTTCTAAATGTATTTCAACGCTCATGTGTGATTGTTATGTTATTCAAGCAATGCTGACATTTCCTAGCATTGCCTGCGTCGGCCACTCAAGTTATCGATTATATTGGGCTCAACTGTGATTGGGAAGTGTTCAAACTGAACACAGAGTCCGCGTTTGAAAAAGTAAGTCTATTCCAGAATCTCACCCTTGACTCCTCTGTCGAGGAACAAGATGTCACCCATCCGCTACGTGTACTGACTGGTCGTAGCTTGAACTATCCTTCAAAGATGATGACGCGGCAAAGGAGGTGGTCAAAGCAATGATTGATTTCCGGACTAAGCTAAAAGCGCAAGCGCTGCGAGGACAGGCCTTGATTGCTGCAACGCGTGAAGCTCAAGACACTCAGCAGTACTACTATCGCCGGCTGGCGGAGAAGGAAGCACGAGAAGAACGGCAAGCGAAACTAGGCGAGCTAGCTAAAAGAATCGCTGCCAAGGGAATCAGTGACACTGTGGCATGGCCCATTTACCGCGCTCTATTACAGCAAGACGTCAACACAGCGAAGCAGAGTCTTTTTGTTATCTTGCATCGTGGTCTTCTCGCCATCATGTATGGTCTGGGCATAGCTAGTGTTCCCGAAAAATTTCAAAATAAGACGGACAAGGTTGTGTTTGGCCCTAATACTTCGGCACTGTTTCTACGGAACCGGTTCTTGGATCTTGAGGAAAGTTATAATGAGAGGGAGCTACAGCCGAACTTCAAGGTTTGTGTTGGGTCTAGCGAGGACGAGGGTGCAGTCTTCATTGAAAACTGGAGGGGCAAGCTCAATGAAGGAGTCATACCGTTCACTATCCCTTCGACTTTGGAGAGTTGTCAGGACCGGCTCAGAACTCGGATAAGAACAATCAAGTAAGGTCGATACACATTCAGGATATCGCGTTACTAATTCGAGAAAGGGCTACATTCCACGGTCTCACACGTTCGCCTCATGCAACGCAAAAGAAAGTCCCTAAAATCTCATACTCGGTCGTCGTCGGACCGTCCATGTTCGACAGAATTGCTGATGGGCCAATCAAGTATTGGATGACGCCACGATATGTTCTAACGCAGGCCCCAGCTTTGCCGGACGAGAATTTTGCCTCTCCTACCCTATTCTCGGAAGGATATATTTTTTTGGTCAAGAGTGAGGTTAAGGATTGGGATCTGTCGAGTATAACTGATATCACCCTGGACATAGTTTGCTCTGGAACTCCAAAGGGTGGTATTAAGCCCCAACAGTCTCGATAAGCCGCTGTGCTTCCTTGTATGAGCCAATGTGCGCCTAGTAGTTCAATCATGAGATGATTGGTGGAAAAGAAAATAGTAACATGAGATACAATGCCCAGCACACTGTCCGAGCTTAAGCAGACCCACAAATGAGGGCCCTGTAAATGCAGGCTTACTAGCATTGGAATTACCTTTTCCGCGCGAGCACCAACATTATCATTGCACTACGCCTAAATTGAACTTCATAATTGGCGAAAAGCGTGTGCGGACAGCGACCTTGGCTACAACGACAGCTTTAGCCAGAGCGCCGAACAATATCCCAGATCCCGAAACACAAAATTCCATCAACGTAACGGGGATGGCGCATTAGCAGAGCGCCTTATAGGCATAGTCGCCATCAACCTTAACTCTTGCCTACAGGAAAATAGTGCTATCTGCGAAATCGAACCGAAGCTGGGAATCCTAATCAAACCGTCGCCCGTGTCTTGTGCCTTCGATACCTTACGAGTTGATAGTTTGGGGCCGGATAATCTCCTTATCTTCAAACAAGTCCCACATTGGAAAGTACTGCGCATCGTTACGCGAAGTCGACAACAACATGGCCTCTGATGCAGAGGAATCACAATCGAGTTGAGTACTCGTTGGCAGGTGGACTCTTCTGGTTCTGGCAGTGTTACAAGGGCTGAAGTTATACGCCCTGAGAGGCATCCCATGGACCCAAGCTTTCGAGACCATGTATTTTGTTCGTACGCTATACCTGCCATTTTTGATGTGTTGGCAAACTACGGGCAACCGAAGAATCTGAGTAAGAGGAGAAGTTCGATCGCCAATATGGTTCATTCATTGCCTTGCGATAGTACCTGCATGTTTGCACATAGTCGTATAGACGATTATTTGTAGGGCCCGTATCCCAGGCAATTGGCGCAGACTCTCGGCCAAGAGAGCTGCCGTTGGCAAGTTAAAGGTATCAGTCGGAGATCACGTGAGTTCTCAGGGGGCTCCTAGATCGGATCCATAGCCCTATGCCAGCCTATGTAATGATCCTATCCTTCCACCATTCTTATACTTTAGACTTCTACCATTCAATTATCAGTCCCTCAACAATGAACCTATTACTGTGCATCTGACATTCTTATCCTAAAGAAAGTTACTGGCTAGGTGCCTAGATACTGCTCGTATTCCTGCGCTTTCTTATACCGGAAGGAGTATCGATGATTTAAATTCAAGCAAGCAACTATTCCAAGTTCAACTGTGGAGAACACCACCCACTCGTGAGCAAGTAGAACTCTGCTCCCCTACATGGGATCTTACCATGCACCGAGAACGGAAGCGTGTACATTCTGAAGATATATGGATACAAAAGAAGAAAAGGCCCTTAATCCCTGTCTTATCCTTGCATAAGCTATCCCAAAGCATCAACTATGATCCAAAGAGGAAATACTTGACAGGAAAAACGACCAACTCTTTTTTATTAATAGGGGGGGATTCTTTATATTAATATATATATCGAGCTAAAATAAGAATAATAATAAGAACTAGAAGAACTTAGCCCCCTAAGCCCCATTATTAAAAGGCTTGATTTTTTAATATTTTTATTAAAGCCTGGACTTTCTTGTATATCATTTCACGACCCTACTCGCGCTCGCTTCTCTTTCTACACGACACACGGTCGTTCTCCCTGCTTTTCCACCCCGCTTACAAGTATATCCTTAATCTTCTACATAAACCCTTTTCCTAAAATACCCCTTTAAATATCCAGCTAGCTATAACTCGCCAGCCACTGTCGGCCGCGCAGCGGCCGACCACTTAAGAATCCAAGAACGAGGATAAGGAGCGCCCAGGATAAAACGCCCAAAAATAAGAACCCAAAAACGAAAAGCACTTTATTTATAATAATAACCTACAAGCCCCGCTCCTTGTATTATATCCTGTAGCATGCCTTGTAGTTTCGCCCATGGCACCAGAACGCCCTGAACTTGCGCTCGCCTCTAGTTAATATGGAAGAATGCTGCCGATTATCGCTTCCCCTCAGGTAAGCTTCCGAGATTTTGATCTTTTGTGCGACATGAATAGCCAATCCTTTGAAGTTGAGGGATGCAAGCCAATGTAATAACACCACACATATAAGCCCTAGTTGGCATTAATACCCAGTATATACTTTCACTTTCTCAGTAATCCATAGGACAGGCTTTGATAACACGGATAAAGTTCGGTTTCCCTACCCATTTTAATTAATCTGATACTATTCCCTGAGAATCGTGCCATTTCCTCAACTCTTTGCTTACACAATGGTGAAAATCAACCTGTTGGAGCCCACCGCCACTCTGTTTGACAGGAGGTGCAATAGTTATATGACCATTATGAATGCGAGAAAATGGACGGATACTTCACAGACATAGCTTATTTTTCTCGAAGTTTGAGAAAATGTTTCTTAATACTTGACTCAGGATTAATTTTCTCTTTCGCTGGTTCCGTTTTAGTCTCCGGATGTGAGTAGCTGCTGCTTTAACCTGTGCTGAGAGTGAGCATACCTAAGCATATCTAAGCAAAGCCTGCGCTTACCTGAGCCGAGCCTGAGCAGAGCCTAAGTATGCCTGAGCATCCAGAGCATGCCCTGAGTCAGCTTAAGTACTATAATATAGAACCCATTTTGACCTCCTGCGTGCCCCGGCTATAGTTTCCTAACCGAACTTTGCCCGGAGTGCGTTTCTATTACTTTACAAAGGTTCCCGCCGGAGCTAATTTTGGATCCCTCTTATTAAAGAGGGCCGCGAATACGTTAACACTATATTATTAACTAATTTTGATTATTATCTCGTAAGTCACTGCCTCCTGCTTTTGCCCTTAGTCTCTGCCCCCGGTCTCTGCCCTTGGTCTCTGCTCCCGGACTTTATTACACGAGTTTATTATTTAATTTAAATTATTAAATTTTTATTTATTTTATTTCTTTTAGTTAATTTTATTTTTATTAGATTTCTTTATATAAACTTTAATTAAATTCTTTTACTTAAAATAAATATTTAATAAAAAAATAATTTTAAAATTTAACTTTAAAGTTTTTAATTATTTTTTTTAAATAAATTTTTAAAAAAATTATTAAATTTAAATTATTTATTATATTTAATATTTTTATTTTTATAAAAATTTAATTATATTTATTTTAAAATATATAATTTAAAGAAAATTATTATTATTTATTATTTTAATATTTTTATAATTTAATTTTTTATAAATTTTTTAATTTATAAAAAATTATTATTTTAAATTAAAAAAAGTATATAATTATTTAAATTATAAATATTTTTAAATATATAAAATTATAAAAAATTTAAATAAAATAAAAATAAAATATAATTTTTTTTATATTTTTATTAAAAATTCTTTTAAAGTTTTATAAATTTTAAAATAAATTTTATTATAAAAATTTAATTAATTTTTTTTAATTATTTTATAAAAATATTTAATTTATATTTTAAATATATATTTAATATATAAAATTAATATAATATAATTTTAATATAATATAAAAAATATTTTATATAATAATTATTATTAATATAATAATTTTAATTTTATTTTTTTATTAATAATTATAATTTTAAATAATAATTTATTTTTATAAATTTTAATTAAATTTAAAATAAATTAAATAAATTTTATA
>Ga0302221_10001408_pt1 | contig 15618 bp, 3 predicted proteins | sample II_Palsa_E2_1_FD_193517 | JGI IMG/M metagenome (GOLD analysis project Ga0302221, IMG submission 193517) | Peat permafrost microbial communities from Stordalen Mire near Abisko, Sweden - II_Palsa_E2_1 | ecosystem: Environmental > Terrestrial > Soil > Palsa > Peat permafrost | place: Sweden... | reverse complement strand
AAAGAAGAAAAGTTAAAAACAAAACTATAAAGGGAAATAAAGGAGATATTAAAAGAATATACCACGTGATCTACTACTCTAAGTTACTCAAGTAATTACTCAATGAGTATTGAGTAGAGTATAAGTAGCGTATAAAATTATTGAGTAGAGTAGAGTAAGTGGCACTACTCTACTCTACTCTACTCATTTGACACACTGATCAAGAATAGGGCTAGCAGTTAAGCTATATAAGAGTAGAAGTAAATGCAATACTAAGGGCAAATGCAATACTAAGGGCAAAAGCAATATATATTCCGACACTAGCAACCTTTTTTTCTCGTACAAAACGCACTCGAATTAAAAGTAACTTGTGCTTAAATAACCTAAAAACAAGTAAGGTAAAGCAAGTAAATTAGATAAATTAAAAACAAGTAAACCTGAAAGAACTATAATGTGCTTTAGTCTTTATGTGACTAAGGAATCTAAAAGTAGCTTTGTCACGTGCTATTATTGCCTTATTTTTCAGGTTGCCCTTAAAGGGGGAATTCCCCCTCCTAAAGCAGCCTTAATCTTTAAGCTACCCCCGGAGGGGCAACTTGCTAATTCTGCCTCTCTCCAAGTAGCTTTAAACTTAAAGCATTAACCCTGTCACGTGCTTTAGCTAAAAACCTCTAACTGCATTATTTGCTCTCTTTACTTATCCTTTAACCCGTATATCTAACTAATTTGTATTAATAAACTTCTCCAAGGCCTTATTCGGAGTTCTTTTAATTATAGCATTTGCTAAATTATCTTGGCTATTAATCTATTATATTTTTATAAGTTCCCTTCGTTTATATAATTGTCAAATAGCTATAATATTAATTATTAACCTCTTCTTTTTAGTAGTTCCGAGCTTAACAAGGTATTTGTATAATAAATAAGAATTAGTATAAATAATAATTAGGGTTAAAAGTAGTTCTAGTTAGTTAATAACTATTTTAATAGTAGTATTAATAGCAATAGCTATATTAATACCTTTTATTATTTTATATACCTTTAATGCAAGGACACTTCTAGTAACTTGTTTACTCTTTATACTATTATAATGCATTAAGTTACCTTTATTAGGAAAAATAAAAACGTGCCAACGACCTGCCAATAGTGCCAACGACGTGCTAACGGTGCCATTTATGCATGTCTAAAAATTTGGCACTAATATTTCGATATAAAGTGCCAATTGTCTGCTATTAGCACCTTTTAGATCGCGCGAACAAAGTGCGAGAGTAGTAGTTTATAGTTATAAGCTTATACTAATAACAATTGAGCTATATGTAGCAATTATATTATATGTAAGGATAGTAATTATTTTACTAATGCTAATTAGACCTCGATTAGGATATCTAATATTAGCCAGCCCCTTTAAAGCATAAGTGCATATATATTATATAATATTTATAAGACTAAGAGTTTTAATTTAGTTATATCCTTTATAAAAGCTTATATGAAAATAATTTATAAAATTGCTTTAATATTGCAAAAATATGACTTTATATAAGCTGCCTTGCTAAAACGCCTTACAAAAGTGTCCTTTGCAGAAAGTGACCTCGAAACCTGCCCTCTAAAATGCCCTACTAAAACGCCTTATAAAAGTGTCCTTTATAAAAAGTAACCTCGAAACCCGCCCTCTAAAATGCCTTGCTAAAACGCCTTATAAAAGTGTCCTCTATAGAAAGTAACCTCGAAACCCGCCCTCTAAAATGCCTTGCTAAAACGCTTTACAAAAGTGTCCTTTATAAAAAGTGGCCTTAAAACCCGCCCTTTAAAACGCTTTGCTAAAATGACTTGCGAAAGTGTCCTTTATAAAAAGTAGCTTTAAAACTTAAGCTACCCTTTAATTATTATTATCCTCGTCTAAGTTATTAAGAAATTAATTAGTAGCATTATAAACTTATATATATTACTAATTAAAACTTTTTGCTTATTATAATATCTTTGTAAAGTTTGCGCTATTGCATATTATAATCCTTCTTGCCTTTTTTCTAAATTTCTCTTAATCTTTAAGCTTTAACTAAAATAGTATATCCCTTATATCTTTATTTACTATTATTATAAATTCGACTTATTTGCAAGTAATAAAGACTTTTTATAAGAATTTGTCTTTATTATTATTAAACCGAACTAAAATCTTTTATATATTTCTTATTATTATAATATATATTAAAGTAAATCTAATAATATTATAACTCGGGGGAAGCTTACGCGTCGACCTCTTTATAACTTTATAGCAAATATAAAACAAGTTAAAGTGTATCTTCCTTTTCTTTAAGCTTATTGCGCTATTTTAAGCCGCCTCCGGACGAGCTTTCTCTTTAATTATTAGTATTATATCCTTAATCGGGGGAAAGCTACTATTGTTATTACTATTATTATTACTATTTTAATTAAGATTTATAAATAACCGGATTAGTTAATACTATTATACCCTTATTTATAATAAAGGAATAACTTGCTAAAGAAAGATTTTTAAAGCTTAATATTAAATGCTTCTTTATTACTATTTGCTTAACTTAATATAATATTAAAAGTAATATAATCTTTATAATCTTAAGAAGAATTAGCGTGTTATAATGCTTATTATTATAGCAAATAAGGAGTTTACTACCTCTTGCGAGATAATTTTATTATATATAATTAGCTTAAATTTTTTTTAAAAAAGTAAAATAATATATATCTTTAAAGTCGGGATTATTAAACAAATAATTTAACGTATTATCTTATTTGTTTAAGATAAGTGTAGCATTTTCTAAATCCTTATCCGCTTTAATAAGTCTTTAAGCCTTCTTTATAAAAAGATAGCGAAGCACTAATTGCTTTTTATTTAATATGTTTTACTAGCTATTTTTTACTTTAAAAAACATTACTTAAAGATAAAGTAATAATATTAATATAATCTTTTTAAATAAATTATTAAGTAAAATACTTATTATAATTTAGTATAAAATCTAATTATTATAATTTGCCCCTTTAAGCTTTAGCCTTTATAATATAAAGGATTATGCTATAAACTATTACAATTATATACGCAAGAATTAAATTTTACTATCCCCTTATAATAGCACAAAAGCTTAATACCTATATACCCGGAAATCGAAAGAATATTGCAAGACACTTTATAATAATATCGCTAGTCTATTTTTTAAATTTAAGCTATTCGATATTAATAAGCAATTAAACTAATTAAATTTACTTACTCGAGCTAAGTCTAATAAAAGAATGCTATAGTCTTTTAGTAACCGAATCTAAAATGCATCTTTAATTATCTCGTCTAATTAATTTAAATAATTAGTAAACTTAAGCTATATTATAAATCGAATTGTTTATATAAGTTATAAACGTTTTTCGGAAATATAATCGCGTATTTATATAAGATTAGCATAATCTTAAAGACTTAAATACTACTTAAAGCGCTTACCTTTTAAGCTATAATATTATTTAAAGGATGCAAATTAAACTTGTCCTTCTCTTACTATTCTTTTACTAACTTTTAACAATTAATAATATACTTTTTAAGTATATATTAATCCTCTTTAAGCTAAAGTAACTATTTAAAGCTTAATTCCCTAGTAACTTATAATATAAAAGTTAAGAAAAGAGTAAGAGTAATCTTATATTATATACTTTTTATTTAACTTATTATTATTAAATCTTTATGCTTGCCTCGAGCTTTAATATTACCTTATAAGTATATCCCGCTTAAGCCCTTATTACTCCTTTAAAATTAGCTATATATATTATTATTAAGTCGAGCTATTACTTTATAACTTAATAAAACTTTAGCGCTTAAATAAAAAGAGGATATTAAGCTATATAAACGTTAATAAGACAAGCGAAGTTTCGATATAAACGGTTTTAAAGTATCTTGCATTATACTTAAAAGGCCTTAATTGTTTAGTTATTGCTTATTCTTATTATATATAATAAATTAAATATATATATTTAATAATAAAAGAATAACTTATATTATTATAATATATTTGCAAAGTATAGTTAAAAACACTCTTATTTCGAGGCATTCGGCTATATAATTAATTTATACTTTAAGTATATTAAAAAAAGATTAGTTTTTAGATATAAAGTCTAATAGTAAAAGTATATACTTTAATGCTTACTTTAAGTCTTTTTACCTTATTAGCTCTTTGCCTTAATTAATTGCTAGCTATTTATAAAAGGTAATGTAAAGTTTAGCTAAATAAAGATATAAAAAGACAATATTAATATAATAGCTATTTAAAAGTTTAATAAGATAAAGTTAAATATAAAAATATTAAATAAAGAAATATTAAATAAAAAAGAAAAAAAGAGGAAAAAAATAAATTAAGTTACTATAAAAAAGCTTTAATTTCGCTAATAAAGAAGGGTAAGCGACTAAAACGAAAATAATAATAAGAAAAGCGCTACCTTTTATAAATATATATTATTATTTATCCTTTTATCTTTATATTATAATAAGTGTTTTTAATTTAATAAGGATATTATACTTTTAGCAAAAATATACCCCTTAATCTTTAATTTTAATATTTGTCTTTAAAATTTTAAACTCTTAAAAGGATAAGCTTATAACGCGAAAATCTACTTTACAATCTTTTACTATTATCTCGCCAAATATACAAATGCATTATAAGTATAACAAAATCTTAAACTTTAAAAGGACAAGCTTATAATACAAGAATCCGCTTTATAATCTCTTATTACTATCTTGCCAAATATATAAATGCATTACAAGTATAACGAAATCCTAGACTTTTAAAAAGACGAGTTTACAATACAAGAATATACCCTATAATCTTTTACTATTATCCCGCCGAATACACAAATGCACTATAAATATAACAAAATCCTAGACTCCTAAGAGGATAAGCTTATAACGCAAGAATATACACTATAATCTTTTATTATTATCTTATTAAATATACTAATATATTATAAGTATAATAAAATTATATAAGAAGAGTTAGTCTTTAAAACTCTTATATATATATATTCTTTATTTAAGCTAATACGATAACTTAATATATATTCTTTATTCGGGCTAATGCAATAACTTAATAATATTCCGATTTTAATGCCGCTATTATAAGCAATATGCTCTTAACTTACTAGCTTCGAGGCAACGCTATTCCCGTTACTTAAAAGATTTGCCGATATACTATTAACTCCGACTCCGACTTTTAATATATATATATAAGCTTATATTATACCCTTTAAGCGGCTATTAACCCTATTATCGACTAAGGCGATAATTATATCTTAACTATCTTATAATAGACCGCGTCTATAGTATTAATTCCTCCCTTATAAGACTTTTACGCCCTTTAAAACTTATATCCCCCTTATTAATAGCAATTATATAAAGATCCGAATATCGTTAAATTAAGGCTATTTTATTAAAGAGATTTAGCAAAAGTATAAGTATATAAGGTAGCAAATCCGCGACGCTTAACGACTTACAAATATAAGAAGAAACTCGACACTTACGCGCCGAGGTTATAAAGATTATAATATACTTCGCTATCTTATACTTAAGTAAGTTCGACAAAGAAATCGATTTAACTAATTAAGAGTTAAATAAGAAATTAATTTAATAATAATATAGCTATATAAAGGTAAGGCAATAGCGTTTAAATTAGTTAAAGACAAGAAAGCTAAAGCTAAAGGCAAAAAAGGCAAATAAAGTTATAAAATGCAAGTAATACTTTAAGTTATTAAAATTAAATTATATACTTTAAGTATATTAAAAATGTTTTTTTAAGTAATTTAAGTAACGGGAATATTAAAGATATTTCTTAAAACAATTTTAGTAGTAAGCATTATAAGGATATTTTTTAAGACAGTTTTAGTAGCGAGCATTTTAAAGACGTTTTTTAAGGCAATTTTAGTAATAAGTATTTTAAAAACGTTTTAAGGATATTTCTCGGGACAATTTTAGTAATAAGCATCTTAAAGACGTTTCTTAAGACAATTTAGCTAATAGCAAGTAGCTTAATAGCTAAGTGCTATAATATTATTAAAGCCTTTCTTTGTTTTAATATAATTATTAATAAAATTTCTTTTTTTCTTTGTTATTCCGCTAAATCCGTCGTTTTTATAGTTTTTATCGCTTATAGCGTCTTTATTACTTTTAATGTTTTTTAGTATCTCGAAAGCTTAAATGCTTTATTAAATAATATATTTTGCCGGATTTATCGTTTTTATAATCTTTATCGCTTAAAGCGTGTTTATTACTTTTAACGTTTTTTAATATTTTAAAAGCTTAAATAATTTATTAAACACAGATTATAAGTTAATACTTTAAATTTTATCTTTAATTTCAAATTAATATAATTTTAGTATAGCTTAAAACGTTAATATAGTATATTCTTTAATATTAAATATAAGGCTAAGTAGCTCTTTTTTATCTTATATAAACGATTTGCAACTTGTAATTATTTGTTTATAATATAACCCCCTTATTAAAGTATTAAATAAAGGGGCAACTTTAAAGTTTAATATACTTAAGTTTATTAATTTAACCCTTAGCAAAAAATTAACTATAAAGGCTATTTTAAAACAATTATATGCTTATATAAGAGGCCTTAAAACTAAGTAGCAATAAGCTTTTATAATAAATATATAATATAATATAAAGAGCGCTTATAAGATATTCGAAAGCCGGCTTTAAAAGCTCTTAGTCGTATAGCATACAATTATTATATTTTTAAAGCAAAAATATAATAAATCGAATAAAACTATATAAGCTAATATATTTGAGTTAGCTCGGTTTACTAAGAAACTGCTTTTATTAGCCCCCTATTATAACATTGCTTATATAGCTTTTCGAGGTAAACTATTTTAAGCGTAAAGCTTAATTAATAGCTTAAGCTCCTTTATATGCAATTAAAGGGCAAAAGATTAAGATGTAAAAGAGTTTTTAAATAGTAAAGGTATTTATATTTCTAAAAACCTTAAAGACTTTAACGCCCCCGTTAATAAACGAGTACTTTATAGCTTAATTAAGTTAACTAATATTATCGCGGAATTATATCTTAATATATTATTAAATAAGAATTTAGAAAAGTATAAAGCTATAATAAAAGATAAACAAAGATGTAAAAAGAAGGGTTTTCAAATAATACTTAAAGTGTTATACTCGGATATTATATATGTAATTAGTATCTTTAAAGCAAAGCGTATAAAGGAAGCTATAAATTAAAGTATATTACTTTAAATAAGAGTATATTAAATAGCTTTAATAATATAAAGCACTCTTTTTTATCTTATAGCGCTAATAGAATTTTATTAAAGAAAGCTAAAATAGCAAGTAATAATAGTTTATTATCTAATATTATAAGCTTTTATTACAATTAAAAAAAGGCCTCTTTTATTATAAATATAAATATATAAATAAGAGATATTAGTAACTAAGTAAAGATTAAACAAAGAAATTAAGACGAGGCTTCCTCTTTTATAAATATAAATATATAAATAAGAGATATTAATAATAAAGTAAAGATAAAACAAAGAAAAATTGCTATTAAATATAACTTTGCTAAATATAGCTATAATATAAAAGAGAGTTAATTTGCTACTAAAAGTCTTAGCTTTATATTATCCGAAGATAATAACTAAGATTTAAGTAATTAAGAAGATATTACAAATAGCTAATATATTAATATTAAATCCGCTAATAAAAGCATACTAAGCAAAGATAATATATTAAATCGACTTTTACTAGTAAAGGGCTTAATTATTACTTGCACTTTATATATTTTCTTAAATATATTTACTTAAAGCTTAAAAAATTAGCAATTAATAATCGACTAGCTTATAAATATAAATAAAATAATAAAAGATAAGATTATTATTATTATAAAAAACCTAATTAATATGCTAAATTAACTAGGCTAGCCGCTTAAATGCTAAGTGTATAAGCCGTTTATATTATTAATATTTTAAGTTATAAACCTTTATTAAAAAGAGTATAATAAGAAAAACTTAAATTCTTACTTGTTTTTAAATGCTATTATTAGCACTAATATAATAGTCTTATTAAATTAAGCCTAATTTCGCAATATTGTCTATTTTACTTATAATAAGCTATTTGCTAAACAAGTAGCTTAACTTTAAACAATTAAGCTAAAGGAAAATTATAATAAAGTAATTAACTTAATCTTTACTTGCTTAATGCATTAATGCATTAGCGGTTTAGCCGACTTTTAATAGTAATACTCATATATATTTAAAAAAGGAGTTAATTTTACGTATCTAGAGCATTTACTTAGCTTTAATAAGTATTTTAGCTAATTACTTTAATAGCTGCAAATCCTTTTAAGTATATAATAAAAAGTACTTTTCGATAATATTGCCGGGATTACTAGCTTATAAGATAAATATAACTTGCAAAACACAATTAACTTATGCGATTTCTTTGCTAAATTTTAAGATAATTAAAAACTTATAAATATTTTTTATATAAAATTTAATATATTTTTATATTATTTACAAGAAAAAGTTAATAAAAAGAGGGTTATAAGCTAAGGTAAAAACATATTCTTCTCGCTATTATAATAGCTTATAACTTAAGACTTATGCTTTAACGTCTTATATTACTTGTCTCGCTTAAACTCTTTTATATTTAAAAAGTAAATTAACTTGCTATATTATATTAAAAATTGCTAAGCTAAAAACAATTTTAAATTTACTTATATTAATAATAATATTTGCAAGTTAATTTATAAAAATAACAGCGCTAATAATATTTAAATATTTATAAGTTTTAACAATAAAGACAAAGTAAATTATATTTAAAGTATAAAAAGTCTTTATTTAAGCGGTAATAATAGCTAAATTACCCTAAAAATGGTTTATAAATAAATTACATTAAAGAGCTTAAATCTTTTAAAGCTTAATTATAAAGACTTTATAATAAACTTAACTAAAATATAACTTAATATAAAGAGCTACTTCGGGCAAGTAGCTAAACTTTAGCCTTTACTTAATAAGAAGATAAGCTTACATCTTAGTAAGCCAGAGATAGTTTATAATATTAAAGTTAATTGCGCAAAATTATAACAAAGAAGGAAAATAGCAATATAGCTAATAAATATATACTTTAATTCGTTTCTCGATAATAATAATATAAAGTTAAAGTCTAAAATATAGCAATTAAACTTTATATAAATATTATATTTAATCTCTTATAACAAGTACCCTTTATATTAATATAAAGTTATAAGTACTTATTTGCGCTATCTTTTTATAATTTATCTCCTTTCAATTATTGCTATTAAAAGGATAATAATATATGCAATTAATCGGGAAGATCTTATAATAAAGCAAAAATTATTTATTATATTAAAAGACAATAAGGCAGTAGCAAATAAACTATTTTAAAAGAGTTATTAAAAAAGTATTATTATAGTTAAAAAGTGTTAGCTAATTCTTTAATAAGCAAAATAAGATGCTTATAAGTTAAATTCCTTTTTTTTTGCAAATAATAGCAAGAATAAAATAAGCTAATAATTATAATTAACTATAATTTTATACTTGTAATAAGAAAATCTTATTATAAGTTAATATAATAAAAAAACTATTAAGTTTATTAACTTTAGCTATATTATTTTAAAGACGCTTTTTTAAGTTATTTTTGCTAATAAAACATTTTCGAGGGCAGTTTTAATAATAGCATTTTTAGAGTCGTTTTAAAGGCTAGTTTAAGAGGTTAATTTAAAAGATAATTTAAAAGGCTAGTTTTAGAGGACATTTTCGGAGGCTAGTTTAAGAGGCTAATTTCGGAAGCTAGTTTCGAGGACAATTTCGGAGGATAGTTTTTAAAGATAGTTTAAGAGAATAATTTAAAAGGATAATTTAAGAGGACAATTTAGGAGGATAGTTTAAGAGGATAGTTTAAGAGGATAGTTTAAGAGGACAATTTAGGAGGCTAATTTCAAGGACAATTTCGGAAAATAGTTTTTAAAGATAATTTAAGAAGATAATTTAAAAGAATAGTTTAAGAGGACAATTTCGGAGGACAATTTAAGAGGCTAATTAAGAGGCTAGTTTAAAATATTAGTTTATTTTTTATATTTTTACGCTATTTAGTATTTATACCTTTGCTAAAAAGTTATAAATAACTTATCTCCTCTTTTAATTCTTATAAACAAGTTTAGCATTTTAATAGCACGCTTAAAGTTATCCTTATTAAAAATTAAAATATCTTCTCCTTTAGCTTTATATAACATATTATAATAAAGGCCTATTAATAGCGGGTTATTATACGTTAAATATATTACTTTTAAAACTATATTAAATCAATTTTAGCTTAAGTGCTTATATTATATATTATTATAACTTATAACTTGCGTATTTTAATTTATAATAGCTATAATCCTTATAAAAATATAAAATAGTGCCTTATAAGCCTTTGCATAAACGAAATTAAGCTAGACAATAATTGTTTAATAAATAAGGTAACGCTCCCCCTTTAGCTAAAAAAAAGGATAATATAAGTTTTAATTAGTTATAAAAGAAATAATCTTTCTTATATAAGTTATTACTTGCTACTTCTTTAAAATTGCCTTAATATTATTTAGCGTTTTAATATTTAAAATTGCCTTTAAAGATAGTCTTAAAGCAACTATTATAAAAGTCGAAGTCGAAGCTATAAACTTAGCTATTATTATAAAAGTCGAAGCTATAAACTTAGCATTATCTTTATTAACATTTTAATCGGACTATTTAGCGTTGCTACACCGAGCCTTCTTCTTTTATAATACTAAAAATCGTTTAGCTATAGCAATATACGCTTGCTATATTTAAGATTATACATTATCCTTTTAAGCAACTATTAAAGATTTTATTAGCAAATTAGCTATTTTTTATCTAATATTATATAATATATTATTTTTAATATATTAACTTAAATCCCTTTTACCCCATTTTTCCTTATATACCTTTTATAACAAAGATATAATAATCGCGCTTATATAATTAGTAATAGTTTTAATATATAACTCTAAATTTAGCTATAAAGCTAATTCTTATATAATAATATTAATAAATGTTATAAAGTTATTATTTTATAAAGTAAAACGCTATAATTTAGCTACACTTTTGTCATATTCAATCGATTATAAATTTTAATATATTAGCTAAATTAAATCCTTAGCTAATAGCTTATTAATTTCGCCCAGTTTTTAATAAAGATTTATAAAATTTATACTAGTAGCTATTTAAAAAGCGCGCAAGAAGTAAAAGACAAAAAGGCTTTTAAATAAAAGTAAATCGAATATCTTTAATATTAGAGATAATAAATGTTTTTAAGAACGCGAGGGCTAAAAGGATATATAATAAATTAAAGTCGAGAATCGGAGTCGAGAATTAGAGTTTTACTATTATAATTTATAAAGTAATAAAAGAGCAAATAAATTTAAAGCTAACGCAATTGCGTAAAGGGATATTTTATATAAGGGATTTAAGACAAGTATAAGCGCAATAGACTAAGAAGGTCTAATAATAGTATTAATCTTTAAAGGAAGCTAAAGGTTAAAGAATTGTTAAATCGCAATTTAAATAGTTATATTCTCGGAAGTAAGCTAAAGCCGATAAAGCTTAGCTAAGCTAAACCTTCTTAAAATAGCTTAATATAAGGCAAATTATCCTTTTATAATTTATCTTTTATAAAATTGCTTTTTGCAAAATTGCCTTTTATAAAATTACTTTTTACAAAATTGCCCTTTATAAAATTATCCTTTATAAAATTATCCTTTATAAAATTATCCTTTATAAAATTATCCTTTATAAAATTATCCTTTATAAAATTATCCTTTATAAAATTGTCCTTTATAAAATGCCCTCCTTATTATATTATATATTAGCGCTTCTTGCTTTATGCTTTACTAATAATATTATAGCGCTTTTTCGATTTTTATATTTTAATATTAATATTAACTTTAACTTTAATATATATATATTTAGCTTACAAAACGTTACTCGCCGCTATTTATTACGCTTTACCTTTAAAGCTCTCCTTTTAATTACTACTTTTAAAATTACAATTATAATAGCTAAGCCCTTTAATTTATTTATAAAAGTAATATAAAAGTTATTAAATATTAATATATTAAGTAAGTTATTTAATTTTATACTTTTAAGCTCTTTGGAAATATGCTTAATAATTTTACAAATATTACTCTTTTAGCTTAAAAAGCTTAATTTATTATATTATTACATTTATAACAAGTAGCCGGGCCTCCTTTTTTACTTTTAAATTACTTTATATTTAATATTAAGCTTTATAATAAAGCATATTAAAGTCTTTTAAATCTGCTATTATAAGGTTACTTTATCCCGATTACTTTATTAATAAATAAGCAATTTTGCTTACTACTAACTAAGAAGCTTCGCGCTAGCTATTTCTCTTAAGATAAGTATTATACGTTTATAAAAAAGACTTTTAGCTTTACTTTTACTTTAATAAATTATAAACTTAAATTTAAAATCGAATTGCTAATAAAGGGACTTCTTAAAGAGTATTTTATTATATTATTTGCATATATATTTGCAAATGCTATAAGCGTAATATTTAATACTTTTAATGCCTTTTAAAGGCTAAGCACATTAACGCTTTACCTTTAAAGACTTATACTTAAAAAGCTTATCTTTTGCTATAATTATTAAGCCTTAGAAATATTATAAGTCTTTATTATTAAGAAACTTATAATCTTTATTGCCGAGAAAGCTATAATCTTTATTATCGAGAAACTTGCAATCTTTATCGCTAAAAAACTTGTAATACTTATTACTAAAAACTTGCTATTATAATTAATAAGCGCTTTAAAAGAATTATATATAATATTAGTTAATTGCTTTAAAGAGCTAATAAGGAAGAGATTATAAGCTTATTAAAAAAAGAAGAAGACAAGTTAAAACAAGATTATAACTTGCTGCTACGCATTCATGGTGATCGTTGTGGGAAATGTGAAGTTATTGTTCTCTAAAGCTATGAACGCAAGCTAAGTGCCGCGTAAGCGAGCATGTGACTCATAAGCGAGTATGCGAGTATGCATGATATCGTAGCAAACTCCCCCCCATCGAGCAAGCCCAACGCCCTCGTTGGAATGCGCCCTGGTGCCTATAAACCATGTATGCCTTTTCCCTAGCTCCAAAGCAAAATAAAACGCGTCCTGTAAAATATATTCCGCCCTGTAAAAGCAAAGTGAAAATGCAAAGAAAAAACGCCTCCGAGGCAACTTCTACTTCCCTACTCCCGACGTCTTCAATCCATATAATCCTCATCACCATAACCCTCCTCGCCAGGTTGTAAGTCAATGAACGAGACACCAATAAGTGGTTCGTCGTCGTCGTATTCCTCGTCTTCGTCGTCTTCTAGCATTGCCTTCTGTCGTCTGGGCTTAGGCTCAGGCTTTAACTTAGGTTTTGCCTTCGACTTCTTCTAATTCTTCTTTAGACTTGTCTGAATCTTCTGCTTAGCTTTAGTCTAGGTTCGGGGCTCGGTTTCAGGTTCTGCGGTTCGGGGCTCGGTTTCGGGTTCTGCAGTTTGATGGCTATTGGAATCAAAATTCTGGGCGTCTCCCTCGCAGGATAGAAGACCTGCTAATTGTCTGCGTTCCTCGTCCTATTCAATTTTCGCAGCTAGTAATTCGCTAAAAACCCCCGGACGTTAAACGGGCTTTAGTTTTATAAAAAGAGATTATAAAGCCCGCTTTTGCGCTTTGTCCGCTAGATTGCCGTGTTCTTTGTAGAAATCCTTCGTATTCATAGGAGGTGGGCTTTCCAAAGGTCGAGTTAGTAGGTTATAGAAGTTAGTTATAGACAAACCCGAAGCAAGGAATTGTTTTGCGCGGGTAGTGTCCTTAGATCCTGCACTTAGCTTTATGCGTTTTGCAACGGAATCCTTAGCTTAAGAAGAACTAGCACGTTTCTTGCTCTCCTTCCAGTTCCCCTCGTCATCTAAACTGCCCTCGGAATCCGATGTGGTAAGGTTAACAGGGAGGCCTGCTAAGTCCTTTGACTTCTTTTGGCAGTCCGCAATTGCCTTGTCGAGAGAAACTACAAATCGATTTAAGGCTTAAACTCCATTCCCGGCTATCGTGTTCTCAAAGACCTTAGCTAGCTTTAACATATCGGTCGTCGTTCTTTCGATTGCAATCTTAAGCTCGTTAATTCTTTAGTGTGCAACTATTCTCCTATCTTCATTCAAGATTATATTCTCACGGCATAAGGACTTCTCAAACTAGGAAGCTCTTTCAAACTCGATAAATATCTCTGCAACTCGTTTACGAAGTGCCTCGTTCTCTGCCTAGTATAACTTTTGCAGTTTTCGCGGTAGCATGTCTAAACCCATCTCCTTATCCGACGCATCGTCTGCAGATTCCTTTAGGCTTTAAGCACCCTTGGACTTGGGCTTCTCGGTGGCTTCGGGTTCGAGTTGAAGCAGTTTGTTGATCCATTTCTTGTACTTCGGGTGTCGGTGTATAGTTTTTAGTGAGTAAACTCCTTCGACATTTGCATAATCCGGGTAAGATCCCCTTATAACCTTATTCCCAATAATTATTAGTTTGCCATCTAGGTCCAAGAAAGGTTATCCTTTATTTTAATAAACCGCGACAAATCTGCCTTCTAATCCCCATATTACGACATATTTGGAAGCGTTAGCGTAAGTCACCAATCGCAAATGCATCGTCATTGCTCCGATTCCTGTAGCAGCATTACTAAATCGGCAATTTGCGCCCTTCTTAATAAGTTCCTCGTCGTATCTGCCCTTTATATTCTTTCCGAACATCAATTTCTAATCGATGTCCTCGGGATCTAGATTATAAACTTAGTCGAGTGTCTTTATCCATCGCGAATCTATTCGCTTTTTCTTTCCGGTCCCGGTCTGGGGCACTAGGCGCTTGCATTCGGGCTCGATGCGCGCGGCCTCTTGCTCCTTATTTGCCTTTATAGTCTTTAATGCTAAGGGTGGTAATTGTTCACGCCGGAGTTCTAAACCTCTAAGAGCGTTAAAGACAAACCTATTTATGTAGATATAGATGTGAATGTGAAAGTGAACTCGCTTATAAAGAAGCGAGACGTTTCGATTATAAAATGAGAAGTCGTTCAAGAAACGGAAGCAAATGCAAATACGATCGTAAATACAATTATAAACAAGTTGTAGCACTATCGTGGTGTTATTAAATTCAATAAAACCGATGATGTTAATAAGGTTAAAGCTCGGGATGTTTAGCGAAGGAAGCGATTCATGCAATAAGACTAGCGTAGCGCTAAAAATATAACTATAATTATAAGGAATATGGCCCAAAACCAGTTGTGTACATTTAAGAGGACTTCCTCGGGCGTCCCCTGCCTCTAAGAACGTTCTTTAGAGTCCTCTATAGGGTTTTCTGCTTTGCCTCGAAATCTGCGACCGCCTCCTTCGCATTTTGCAGTTTCGCTATAGAGAACTAGCGATCTTCCTCAAGTCCGTATCCTTTCTATCGTATAAGATATTTGACCAGCCTTATAAGTGTCGTCTTCTTGTCCATAATCTTTTCGATCTCCCAAGACTTCTTATACTTGGTGTCTCCTTCGACATAAACACAATCCGGATAATCGGGTCTT